>Ga0182018_10000534_pt1 | contig 48943 bp, 33 predicted proteins | sample 812P2MmetaG_FD_120490 | JGI IMG/M metagenome (GOLD analysis project Ga0182018, IMG submission 120490) | Permafrost microbial communities from Stordalen Mire, Sweden - 812P2M metaG | ecosystem: Environmental > Terrestrial > Soil > Wetlands > Permafrost | place: Sweden: Stordalen | collected... | reverse complement strand
CCTTTGTATCAAGCGATGGATGCTCCGAAAGGGAATGCTGGGTGCCGAAACCCAGTGTTCATCATTCCTTTTAGAGCATCCTTTCTTTTTTAGCTAGAGACTTGGCGAATAATCCAGGCTAGGGATTGTGATTCAGCCGGGTGCCCCATTCTAACGTCGCGTTTTTTGCGACGTTAGAGTGGGATTCCACGGTCCCGTCAATCTTGGGGTTTCACTTGACAGCAATAACAACTTGATTTTGGGTGGCGCAGCGGTTCACCGCTGCGATAACCGCACTATTTAAATAAGGCTTAGCCGCTGAAGGGCGTGGCTTTCGCTCAGAAACGACTCTTCCCGCAAACCGTTAGGGGGTCGGGTAGCGAAATGAGTTCCTTAGTGAAGCATTGGAGTCGCGGACGCGGCTATGCACTCCCACGAGCCATTACTACGGACCCAGGTATCGACAAATCGATTTCGTCGCGTGTAAGCCTTGCCGTTTTCCACGCCTTTTTCCCGAAACACACCGGTCGCAATCGCGACATCCCCGAACACACGCACGGAGATCGACTCCGGGTCCGCTTGTTGCTGGTCGCCTGGCTTCGCCGTATCGACGCTGGCCAGAAATATGTCCTTGGACTGGAGACTCCCATCGTAATTCACCAGCACCAGGGGGTCGTGGAGGATTTGCCCCAGCGCCTTTTTGTCGCGAAACGTATAAGCCTGATTCCACGCTTTCTCCATCGCGATGATCCTGGATTCAATAGAACCATCGTCCTGAGCTACAACCGACATGGCCAGCGCGCACACTAAACCAAAACCAAAACAACAGAGCAGTTTCATTTGGTTCCCTCGCCATTGGATTCAAGTACGATCGTGAGAATCTGAGTCCAAATCCCAACTTCCCAGGATCATGTTCCATTACAAGTCGTTAAACGCGACTCGATATTTCAATTTTGTTAGGCGGGTGGGCCACTTAACGTGGAAGCATGACGCGGAAGAATAACGCGGTAGAATAACGCGGAATTATAACGCGGGCTTGTCTCTGTAAAATTGACCGAAATAACTGGGGTGGACCGGGGGACCAGCTCAAGACGGAGCATAACACGGTTTTTGTCTCTGTAAAATTGACCGAAGTAACTTGGGGTGTGTAACTCCTCGGGCGGGACCACTTAGCGTGGAAGTAACAACGCCGGGTTTGTCTTTGTAACATTAACCGAAATAACTTGTGGGCTGCGCCACTTCTCGCGTTTTCGCCGGGTGGCCCATCCCTTGCGCGTTCTGTGCGCAAGGGGTGGGATCCCCACGATCGCGTCAATCTTAGGATTTCATTGGAGCTCGCGAACTTCCAGAGCCTATTTTCCGTAACATCATGCGAGGGAACAGAAATGCGAGCACGGCGCGTCATCCGCATAATCGTGGTCTGTTACGCCGTGTTCTGCGTCCTCCTAGCCATCCTCCTCGGAGAATTGGCATTCCGCCCCCAGCGCGTCCCAGTTACAGAGCGCCAGTCGGCCGAAGCCACCGCCGTCCGATTCGGTGCGGTTTTGTGGGATGTTTCGGTCACTGCCGGCGACGGTAGCCATCTGCAGGGCTGGTTCGCGCGTCCTGCAGATGCCAACGGCGATGCCGTAATACTTCTCCACGGCGTCGGAGACAATCGCCAGGGCATGATGGGTTCGGCGGAACTATTTCTTTCGAATCGCTTTGCCGTGTTAGTACCCGACTCACGCGCGCAGGGTGAAAGTGGAGGCGATTTCGTAACCTACGGACTAAAGGAAAGCGACGACGTACATCGCTGGTTCGATTGGCTGGTCATGCAGCAACATCCCAGATGCGTTTTTGGGATGGGTGAGTCGATGGGCGCCGCCATTGTGCTTCAGGCCGTTCAAGAGGAGAAACGCTTCTGTGCCGTCGTCGCCGAATCGTCGTTCGCTAGTTTCCACCAGATTGCATACGTACGCGTGGGGCAATTCTTTCACACAGGAGCATGGTTCGGCAGAGTGGCTCTGCGGCCCGCTGTCGAAATGGCGTTCTTGTATGGCAGGCTTACGCGTGGAGTCAACCTGGCACATGCCTCTCCCGAGAGGTCCGTGGTCGGAAGCCGTGTGCCGATTCTTCTTATTCACGGATTGGCCGATGACAACATCCCGTACCAGCAATCGGAACGGATTCTTGCCCACAACCCGGCTGAGATACTTCTGTGGGAGGTACCGAATGCTGGCCATTGCGGCGCGGTGAGTGTCGCTCGTCAGGAGTTCGACACCCGGGTGCTCGGCTGGTTCAACTCGCATCAACGATCACCGTAGCCGGGTGCCCCATCCTTGCGCGTTCTGTGCGCAAGGGTGGGATTGCCACTCCCAAAACGGGACAGGAAATTCCACGAAAAAGTTCAGGCCGTGTCCTCGCCTTTGGGCATCTATACGGTTGTTACCTTGGTTATCACAGTAATCTTGGTACCCGTGAATCTGACGAGTAGGGTACACTGTATGGCCACCGAGCTTCCTCCCAAGAAAGGACCGCACATGGCGACTTCGAGGGTTCCAGTACCCCATAAATCTGCCGAAGATGAACTCTTGGAAAGCTTCGGAGAGTTGATTGACTCCGCTGCGGAAAAGATGCCCCATGACGAGTTTATAAAGACGGCTGAGAAGGCTACGAAGACCCTCGATCACGCAATTGCCGATCATTCACGGCGTCGTGGAACTGCCTGATTCTTTCTCTCAACTCCTCTTCGCTCATGTCTTGACGGATCTGTTTCAGGACTACTGCGTATTCGGGTTCTGCTTCGTGACCGCCCGTTTCGATCAGCTGGCTTAGCCTCTCAAGCAAATCAGATCGTACTTTCGCGATTTTCTCACGCTCGTGCCGATCGCTTGCCTTTCTAAAGCCTCGCCAAAATTTCTTCATGCTCTAGCCGCTCATCTCCCACGGCGGGTGGGCCACTTAGCGTGGAAGTATAACGCCGGGTTTGTCTTTGTAACATAGACCGGAATAACTGGGGGTGCGCCACTTCTCGCGCTTTTCGAGAAGTGGCCGCCACACAGCCGACACAATCCGACTCCGCCTCACCCATCCGCCGGGTGCCTCATCCCTTACGCGTTCTGTGCGCAAGGGGCGGGATTCCACGGTCGCGCGAATCTTAGGATTTCACTTAACAGCAGTAATGACTCGATCGATTTTTTCATCACAACCGACCTGTGACGGCCATCACAGACACCCACCCGCAAAGCTGCGAAAATTTCCCCAGATTGGGGCAGCCTAACGTGCGCCGTCTCCCAAGACGGTCCTCGAAGCTGCCCCAAAGCCATTTTCAGCTGAATTTGAGGAACTAAGTCCTTATTCCGGAATATTTTGCCTGTAAGTCCTTTAAACCCAAAGATTTTGCGGGAATTTCTTCCTAACTCCGTGATTCCAATAGCAACGTAGGTGGGGGGGTGGGGCTGAAGCGCTTGCTAATAACGGAAGAGTAATAGCCCTAAGTCCGAGGCCAGAGGTCGAGGGTCGGAAGGGAATCAAGGATCGCACCGCAGAGCCCACCGGTCTTCCAAGACCTGCGGACTCCTCCACGCCATGTAAAATTAAAGGTCGCAAATATCCGCGCAACATCCAATACCCTGTCCCCAGAAAGGATCTCTATGGCAACCATGGAAGCCCCGCCGCGTATCCAACTCCGCCTTCATCAAGGTGCGTTTAAGAATGAGCCGTTCGTCGACTTCACCAAAGAAGATAATGTGCGCAAAATGCGCACCGCGATCGATAAAGTGCGCGGCCAGTTGGGCCGCGAATATGACCTGAATATCGGCGGCAAGCGCAGCAAGACCTCTGACAAGATCCGTTCCATCAATCCCGCCAAGCCTTCGGAAGTAGTCGGCATTCACCAGAAAGCCGGCAAAGAGCACGTCGAGCCCGCCGTGCAGGCCGCATTGAAGGCCTTCACCCACTGGAGCCGCACCTCTGTCGAAGAGCGCGCCTCGCTCTTATTCCGCGTGGCGGATGTGATGCGCGAGCGCAAACTCGAATACATGGCCTGGCTCGTGTTTGAGGTCTCCAAGAACTGGCCCGAAGCCGATGCCGACATTTCCGAGACCATTGACTTCTGCGAGTTCTACGCGCGTGAGGCCCTGCGCTTCTCGAAGGCCGAAACGCCGGTGCAGCTTCCGGGCGAGCGCGACACCTTGACCTACATTCCGCTCGGCGTCGGCGCCGTGATTCCGCCGTGGAACTTCGCCTGCGCCATCATGGCCGGAATGACGGTCGCTTCGATTGTCAGCGGCAACACCGTGGTTCTGAAGCCGTCGAGCGATTCGCCGACCATCGCCGCCAAGTTCGTTGAGTTGCTCGAAGAGTGCGGCATGCCGGAAGGTGTGGTTAACTTCTGTCCTGGTGGAGGCGCGAGCTTCGGCGACGCGCTGGTGGCGCATTCCAAAATTCGTTACATCGCTTTCACCGGATCGCGCGAAGTCGGATTGCACATCAACCAGACGGCGGCGAATCAGCAGCCTGGCCAGCTCTGGATCAAGCGCACCGTCCTCGAAATGGGCGGCAAGGACGCAATCATCGTCGATGCCGATGCGGATATCGATGACGCCGTTGAAGGCGTGGCCCAGGCGGCATTCGGCTTCCAGGGACAGAAGTGTTCGGCCTGCTCGCGCGCGATAGTCGACGATCGCGTTTACGACAAGTTCCTGGAGAAACTCAAGTCCCGCGTCGAGCGCATCACCATCGGCGACCCCACCATGAACCCCAACATGGCTGCTGTCATCAACGAAGGTTCGATGAACGATATCCTGCGCTACATCGAGATCGGCAGAAAAGATGGACGCCTGATCACCGGCGGCGCGCGTGACACCAAAGCTGGGGAAGGCTACTTCATTCAACCCACCGTCATTGCCGACATCCAGGCGAAGTCAACCCTCGAGCAGGAAGAAATTTTTGGTCCGGTGCTGGTAGTGCTCAAGTCCCGCAACTTCGACCACGCGCTTGAAATCGCCAACGACACCGAGTTCGGTCTCACCGGCGCTGTCTACTCCAGTTCGCGCGAGAAACTCGATCGCGCCGTGCGCGAGTTCCACGTCGGCAACCTCTACTTGAACCGCAAGTGCACGGGAGCGATGGTAGGCGCGCACCCCTTTGGCGGCTTCAACATGTCCGGTACCGATTCGAAATCCGGCGGCCCCGATTATCTCTACCTCTTCACCCAAGCCAAGTCGGTCGGAGAGAAGATTCTGTAGAGACGGGGCTCGCTCCGTCTCACGTCGCGCGGAGAGACGGGGCTAGCTGCCGCGGGGTTAGGCTGGCGAAAGAGACGGGGCAAGCCCCGTCTCTACGGTGATTTTTTGGATGTGAGCGGCGTGACCCTCACGGTTGCAGCAACCGCGCTGCCAGTTCCGCCTCGGTTCCTGCGTTCAGCTTCTTGACACCGTCTTTAGCTTGCGCAATCTGGCTAGCGGAGAGTTGCGACCCGATCGATTGCAACAAGTCGCGGCCTCGGATGTCGCCCGCGATTGCGGCAGCCGAGATCCAGCTGTAAGCGGTTACCAGATCCCTCGCAGTGCCGCGTCCCGCGGAATACATATATCCGAGCTTGATGCGCGCGCCAGTCTGTCCCTGCGACGCCGCTTGCTGGAAGAGTCGGAACGCGGTTGCGTCGTCCTGAGCAACACCTTCTCCGCGCAGATAGAGATCCGCCAGATTATTCTGGGCGAACGCGTTGCCCTTGTCGGCTGCTTTGCGATACCAGCGAGCCGCCGCTTGCAGGTCTTTGGCGACGCCGATGCCGTTGTCGTACATGTAGCCAAGGTTGTTTTGCGCGCTCGAGTCTCCAGCCTCAGCTCCCAGACGGAAATAGCGGAGCGCTTCGGCGTCGTCCTGGCGCACACCTTGGCCCTGTTGATACAGGATTCCCAGGTTGTAATAGGCGCGAGCATAACGTTGGTTCGCCGCTTCGAGGAGCCAGCGCAACGCAATGCCATAGTTAGCAGGAGTGCCCCATCCGTTCATGTACATGACGGCAAGGTTCACCTGCGCCGGAGCGTAGCCCCTTCGCGCGGACTGCTCGAACCATTGCAGCGCCTGCGTCGGATCGTATCCGGGTCCAAGGGCGAGCATGGAGACAATTCCCATCTCGTTCTGCTCGAACACACGCCCCTGTTGAGCGAGCCGACGCACTGCCTTCGGGTCGCAGACCTGGACAGACCCAACCGGCTGCTTGGTGACGATTGCTATGCTGCACTGGTCTAATGTCTGACCAGCCGCCCCGTTCGCGGCCAGAGCCGGAATGCAGGCCATCAACAGTGAGATACTGACGATGCCGAGCCGGCCAAGGGTTTCGTTTGTGGGAAGGGTGAACTGTACTTTCTTGGGTGTGAGTGTTGTCGTGAATCCGGTTGCAGACTTTGCCATAAAGGACCTCCGACCCGGTAAGGTTTTTGTGGAACCGGGTGCCTGAAGCAAAACTGCCTTCGAACCGCGGATACCACAATGCAACCGGTCTCTTTTCTGCGCACTTCGAAGGTCATCCATTAAAATGCTCATTCAAAGCGGTTTTGCGGAACCTCGACGCCGACCGCACGTATCATCTTGTAGGAGTACTGGCCTTAAATGATGGAGATCAACGGCTCACAGCGACTGCGATTCGGTGCGTATGAGGCCGACCTGCATACCCATGAGCTGTGGAAACACGGAACCAGAGTCAAGCTGATTGGGCAGCCGTTCGAAATCCTGGCAGTGCTGGTGAAGCGCCCGGGTCAACTCGTGACCCGCGATGAACTTCGGGCCCAGCTATGGCCGGGGGACACCTTCGTGGATTTCAATCACGGGCTGAATGCGGCGGTGAACAAGCTGCGCGACGCCTTGTGCGACTCCGCTGATGATCCCAGATATATCGAGACGCTGCCCCGGCGCGGATATCGATTCATTGCCGAGGTGGAGAAAGCGATCGCTTCCCGTGCGGACGAGTTCGCGAAGGCGGCGGGTCGAGCTCTGTCAGAGTCAGCGGCACAGGTAGCACCGGATACAACCGTGTTGCCTGTTCGTGCTGCGGCCGACTTGGCTGAAGCGGAGTCAGTTCCAGTCCTTGTCTCAGCGCAAACGCAATCATCGCGAAGGACTTTACCGTGGCTTCGGTATTCAATTCTTGGGGTCGTACTGATCCTGGGACTCTGGGGACTCTGGAGCCACGTGGGGCCGCGGGTGGCGGGGCATTTGCATGGAGTGATGACAGCGACAGAAGGAGCGGGGCCTTCTACGCTGACTCCTCTCACGTCCCTGGCTGACCGCACCGGCAATCCGGCATTTTCGCCCGATGGCAGACAAGTCGCCTTTCGCCGGCAAAGCTTCGTGCCGGGAAACTCTGGAATCTGGGTCAAGCAAGTAGGGGAAGAGGGACTTCTTCAGCTGACGAATGGTGACACCGACTGTTGTCCTGTGTGGTCTCCGGATGGGCATTCTGTCGCGTTTTCTCGCCTGTCCGACAAGCAGCGGACGATCTATGAAGTGCCTGTTAAGGGCGGCGCTGTACGAGTCTTGTCCGTCGCCGGGATGGTTTCCGGGCATGCGGAAATTGATTGGTCGCCGGACGGCGACAAAATCGCGTTTGCGGCGAAAGGCGCACAAAATCCTTCGGCGATCTTTCTGTTATCGCTCGACAGCCGCACGGTTCGCCAAATTACAGGACCACATGCGAAGGATGAAGACTGGGGTCCGGCATTCTCGCCCGATGGAAGCCGAATCGCCTTTGTACGATCGAGCAACATCATGGTGATGCCGGCGGAGGGCGGGGAACTGCAACGCCTGACTCCCGAATCCGTGAGCGTGCTGGGTTCGCCGGCATGGGCGCCCGACGGTCAGTCGATCGTATTTGCCTCCATCATCTTTGCCTCCGGGCATCAGGATCGAGTCGGGTTGTGGAGGATTCCCGCGTCTGGCGGTTCGCCGTCTCCGATTCGAGAGGCCGGGCAACTCGTTTGGAATCCGGCCATCGCAAAGCGTGGATTCAGGCTGGCGTGCGAGATGTCGAGCAGTGGGCGCACCATCGACCAGATGGATTTATATGTGCCCGAGCCGAAGGCGCGTGGGCTGGTGACATCCCCAAGTGGAGAGAACGGTGGTCTTCAGATTTCTCCTGACGGAAGGAAGATGGCGTTTGAGTCGGATCGCACGGGTGGTTTGGACATCTGGACGAGCGACCGAAACGGGCAGAACCCCATTCAGTTGACAGCCACCGGCACGGCCGGTGCTCCGCGCTGGTCGCCCGACGGAAAAGAAATCGTGTTCGATGTCGGTCTGGGACGCGACTGGAGAGAATCTCGAGCAATTTTTCTTATCAATGCCGATGGAGGGGCGCCGAGGCCTCTGCTGCAAGACGCTTTCAGCAATCCGGTGCCGCGTTGGTCGCGCGACGGCAAGTGGATTTACTTTGCTTCGAATCGAACCGGCGACTGGCAGATTTGGAAAATTCAGAAATCGGGCGGCTCCCCGGTGCAGGTGACCCGGCAGGGTGGATTTGCCGCCGAAGAATCGCCTGATGGAGAATACATTTACTACGCGAAGCACAATTACGAATCGCCTGAGATATGGAGAATGCCAGTGGCCGGCGGGTACGAGACGCCGGTATATCCGGGCATTCGTCCTTTAGATTGGGCGGCATGGACCGTGCTCGAGAACGGAATTCTTTTTGTGGGGTCGGGAGCAAACGGCGTTCCGACGGTGAGCCTGTACGATTTCTCAGCTCAAGGTGTGAAGCATCTTGCTGTTCTGGACAAACCCCCTTTCTGGCTGACCGCGACTCCCGACGGCAAGTCGGTGATTTTCGATCTGCCCGGCCAGGAAGAGAGTCACGTGATGCTGCTGGAGAATTTTCGATAACTTCTGTAATCGACTTCTGCAATCAAAAAAGCCGCCCGCAGGCGGCTTTTGTTATTCCGGTAAAGCAGAGTTAGTTGCTGGCACCCGCGCTCTGTGACGACTGCGGTACGGCTGCGGCGGCGGTTGCGGCTGCAGCTTCGTTCAGGATCCGGTGATGGATGGTGAACAGCGCCAGTTCCAGCCGGTCCGAAACGCCGATCTTGTCGTAGACGTTGCGCAGGTAGTTCTTGATCACCTGCTCGGTGGTGCCAAGCTGGGTGGCGATTTCCTTATTCTTGTATCCCTGAACAATGAGCGCCACGATGCGTAGTTCCTTGGCCGTCAGCCGGTCACGGACGCGCAGCCCGACCATATCGTTCTCGGTCAATTCGCTCGGCACCGCCATGTCCTGCACCCAGCTTTCCCCACGGGCGATCTTACGGACGCAATCCACGAGCGCCGGACTGGTGACGTTGCGATAGACGACACCATGGGCTCCAGCAGCCATGTAGCGCTGCGCGCTCTCGCCCGTATCGGCGAGCACGACGACGCGCGTCTTGTTCTTGTTGGCAGCCGAAAGGACTGAGGTGAAGTCGGAGTGGAAGCCTCCGGCAATGATGAGGACGGCGGCGCGAAATTTGTCGAGCGCCATAAACATCTGCTCGGCAGTCTGCGCCTGCGCCACAATGCGCATTTCGTCTTCTACGGCCAGCACCTTGGCGATGCCGGCGCGGAATATCGCCTGATTGTCGGCTAAGATAAGTTTCAGCATTGGATCCCGCTCCCCGTTAACTGTTACGAACGAATTCGTACGAATCGATTACGCAAGCGACGCCCCGGTGTTCCCCGGCTTCGGTGCTAGAGTTGGGCTCATCGGTCCGCACCACGCGTCCGCGGCACTGAATCACAACATCGTCCTTGCCGCCCGTTACCTCCGGCGGCAGGGTGATCTCAAATTCTACTGGCGAGCCCACCTCGAGCGAAGCATCGGCGCGAATGTACACGCCGGCGGCGCTCAGGTTGCCGGTCATGCCGCTGGCGTCATCCGCGGTATCTTCCCTGTGAATCTTGATCGGCAAATGCAGCGGAAATCTCTTCCCGGTACGCGCTTCGCTCACGACTCCTCCTGTGCTTTCGCTCAGCATTTCACTCCACAGCCAGAGGACCACGAACCCTCCAGCCAAGTTATTTACGAGCTGCTATAACCGCGTTATATCATGGAAAATAGCGCAAAAGAAGCTTCGATTACCTTCGTAATGCCAGTAGGAACTAGGTACCTCCTCCGGTTCAGCCGGTTGATTCATCCCGATTGCACTCAGAAACTCGCATATTTGCCGGAGTTCCGGCTCTGAAACCATGCCAAAAAGCTCGCAGCTTACGGCTCTTTTGTGTCTGGGATTCGTTTTAGCGATGCTGCGGCTTCTTCGACATGGGAGGCCCTTGTTTGATCCGGCGTGATAATTGCCTGCGCCGCGCGCCTGCCCGTCTAACTCTTAATCTCTACCCGATGAGCACCCTGGACGGGCGAGTCGCCCGTCACCACACAAGCCATCACCACACGGACCTAGTTCCCGGTTCCGGTGAGGCTCACGGCTTGCGGTGAGGTGGCGGCATTGTCGGCCACCTTCAACGAGGCTGTCAGAGTCCCTTTCGCGGCTGGCTCGAAGCTGAGCGAGATCGTGCAGCTTGCGCCTACCGCGACCGTTGAGCCACAGGTAGTCGTCTTGGTGAACGAAGTAGCGTCCGTGCCACTGATCGTAATGCCCCCGCTGGTAATGGTTAGCGGCGAGCCACCAGTGTTCTTGAGCGTAACCACTTTGGCTGTACTGGTTGATCCAACACTCGTACTTTGGAACGTTAGAGTCGTGGGCGTCAAGGCAACGGTCGGAGGCGGCACGGTGCCGGTGAGAGTAATGGATTGTGGCGATGCCGCGGCATTGTCGGCCACCTTCAATGTCGCAGTGAGAGTGCCTCCGGTGAGCGGCTTGAAGAGGAGCGAGAGAGTGCAGGTCGCGCCCACCGCTACGGTTGCACCGCAAGTGGTCGTCGTGGTGAATGAAGAAGCGTCCGTGCCGGTGATCGTGATTCCTCCACTGTTGATGGTCAACGTCGAGCCGCCTGTGTTCTTCAGCGTAACCACCCTGGCGACGCTCGTCGATCCAACCTTCGTGCTCGGAAACGTCACGTTCGCAGGTGTAAGCGTGACCGTTGGAGGCGGCACTGTGCCACTGAGGGTAACGGATTGTGGTGATCCCGCAGCATTGTCGGCCACGTTCAACGTGCCAGCCAGAGTGCCTCCGGCGAGCGGCTTGAAGCTGACTGAGATGGTGCAGCTTGCTCCTGCCGCCAGCGTCGCACCGCAAGTGGTCGTGTTGGTGAACGAAGAAGAGTCCGTGCCGCTGATCGTGATTCCACCGCTGTGGATGTCCAGCGTCGCTCCGCCCGTGTTCTTCAGCGTGACCAACTTGGCGGTGCTGGTAGATCCAATCTTCGTGCCCGGGAATTTCAGGCTCACAGGCGTCAGCGAGACCACCGGAACCGCTCCTCCCGTACCCGTTCCGGTGAGAGTAACGGATTGCGGCGATCCCGTGGCGTTATCGGCTGCCTGTAGCGTGGCCGTCAGAGTGCCCGCCGCGGCCGGTTTGAAGGTCACCGAGATGGTGCAACTGGCAGCGACTGGCAGGCTCCCGCAGGTATTGGTTTGGGTGTACGAGGATAGGTCCGTACCAATGATGGAAATTGTGGGGGCGTTGACCGTGGCGTTTCCGGTGTTCGTGATCGTGACGGTCTGCGCCGTGCTCGACTTCCCAACCGCCGTGCTGGTGAAGGTTAGAGTGGCGGGGGACAGGGTAACGCTGGGCGTCCCTTGCACAGAGCTCCAGCCATTGACGAGATTCGTGGCATTGGCCGAGCCGAGACCCGTTGCAAGATCGTATCCTGTGGTTGCGTTATAACCCGTGACCACACCGACCTGGTCTCCGCTGGTGACTGTGTCACAGTTAGGAGAGCCGGTAAGGCACGTCATCGCGTTGGTCCCACTCGTTGTGTCGTAGAAAATGCATGGACTGCCGTTTCCAACCGTGCTTGCATTGCAATTCGTTAGCGTGTCTTTCGCTGCCAGTTGGTAGAAAACCTGGTTGGCGTTTCCCTGCGGCGAGCCCATCTTCTGATTGACCAGTGCCATCATGCCGGCCATGGCGGGCGAGGATACGGATGTACCTCCGATGGAGAGCGACAAGACGTCATTCGTGTTGCTGAAATTGCATGTCCCATCGGGAGAGGCGGCACTGACGCATATCAGATAGGCGCTGCCCAGCACCCCGTTGGCCGCGAACAATGAAAGATCGGGAAGGTCGCGTTTGCCGTCGCTCGGAACACCTGTTCCCGTCTGCCACGAGGGTTTGGCATAGCCCCCTGCGCAGGAGGATGGCGTAGTGCCGGTCGGTGTGGTGCAAGCGCTCTTTCCCCCGCTGCCGCCGCCAATGTCCACCAGGTACGAATCGATGTCATCGTTCAGGAGTGTGTTGCAGGTCTGTTCCGCGTCGCCCACACCCAGGATCGTATCTATGACCGGATTGGTGCAGGTTGCATTCCAGGGAATCTCGGGAACGTATCCTTTCGCCGAGGCTAAAGTCGTGGAGCTATTAGTTGAGGACCAATAGGTAGATGGATCGCTGAGGTAATCGAAGTCAGTCCCTCCCACTGCTACGTTGTAAGGAGTCGAAGCCAGTCCGTTGACTTGCAGGCCATTTTCGGCGGCGGCCGGAGGATCTTGGTCAGAGCTGTCGCATCCGGTCGAGCCTTGGTCTCCCGAGGCGACAAAGACTGTGATGCCTTCTGCCGCCGCCTGCTGCCACATGCTGTTCGTCCCACTGTTGCCGGCGGTTCCCAGCACCAATTCACACTGCCCGTAGCTGGAGCTCATCACCGGCGCGACCTTGTTGTCGATAATGTATTCTTCGGAAAGAGTGTCGCCTCCCGTGGTCGTGGTGCTCTTGGTGGTTACGAAGTTGATCGTCGCTCCTTTGGCCACGGCGCCCGACCACTCGACATCAAGCGAGTTCTCGATCTGGTCGCCCAGGGACGGATATCCCGGATCGGCTCCGTTGACGATCACGTTCGGCGCTTTCACGGGCAGTCCGAAGGTCGATCGGAAAGTTGCAACGTCGCTAAGCAGAATGTCACTGCGCCCGACAATCGCAATGTTTTGCCCCGTCCCGTCGATTGGCGTGGAAGCCTTCCAGAGCGGCAGCACGTTGTAAATTGTGGCGAAATCGTAAGGGGTAATCAGTTCATACAAGTTGCCGCTTACGGTGATACCGTATTGCGGGCTGGCCTTGTCAGCCGGCTCCCACTTTCCGGTTTCTTTCGACCACCGCATCAGCCCTCCTACCCGGTGCAGCGGCTTGGAGTAGAAGTTATGCAGCGAGTAAATTCCCACGATCACGGGACTCAAGGCTTCCGGGATCGCCGGATCGTTCGCGTTCGCGGTGTGTTCCTCTCCGCGCACTACGTAGCGGTGGATCGCAGTGTGAAAAGTCTGTGATATTTGATCGGCGGTCCCCGAAAACTCTATGAATATCCGCCCTTTGCTCACGCTATTCACCCGGAACCCGTGAGATTCCAGCCAGCCGATGACCTTTTGAATATCCTGCTCCGCGGGGCCGTAATTCAACCCGAATTCCTCCGGCTCCTGCCAACGATGAAAGTTCGGCGAGGTGGGATCCAACTGCTCATCCATGAACTTCTCAAGCGCCGCTTCCCGCTCGGGGCTGCGCCGCAGCAACAGCAGCATTCGCTCCATGGGCAAGTTCGGGGCGACCAGGCCCTGGTCAAACTTCGGCCGCGCGTCGGGGTGCGTATTGCCCATCAACCGGACAAGCTTTGTCTCATCGACCGGTTGCACGACCTGGGGAGACGCGGGGATGACGTCCTTCAATCCTTGGCCGAAAGCCAAATTCCAACCGCCGAAAACTACCATGAACAAAGTCAGAATCACGGGTTGATACCGCATTCGCAGTGCCTTCCTTTTAGCAATGATTCGTTTCAGGCTCGAACGTCGGTGTGGACCTGTGTTTTGGGTTCGGTGCACGGAGGAAGAGCAAACCAAAGCAAGAAATGGTGCTTGGAATTGCAACTTTGCCACTGCGAACGTGCTCCTTGATGGGGGAAAAGAACGGAAGAACGTCTTCCGAGTATTGGAACCTGGTGAGGGGGAGCGACGGGGAGACAATCAGCCCTGAAAAAAAGTTATCGTGGAACGATCTGAAAGTCAACGACCATCTCGAGGACAAATAAACTCCCGAAAACCGCAGGAGCCGTCCAATTTTCTGGCTTTGGGCACGGGTTTCCGGCGCATCTGCCTGAGCACGCTAGCCACCGATCACGGCGCCCGGGGTTTCGGGGGGAACTTGTATTACCAGATTGTGGCGGCGAACCACCCGCCGCCGCTGCGATTCCAGTAGCGGCGCCGACGCGGCAAGCGCGCACAGGACGTAAAACAGAGCGGCGTTTGCCGGGATCTGAAGGTTGAAATCAAGAAGGCTGTGCACCAGGATTCCGATACAGCCCAGCAGAGCCGCCACCGTCATTGTGCCGCTGGCGTTTTCCGTCCAATTCTTGAGCTTGCCCGCGGCCCGGCGGAAGACCAGCACTAAAAACCAAACCGCGATGGAGAATCCGGCCACGCCCGTCTCGACCAGCAGTTGCAGATAATCGTTGTGCGCCTGGTTCACGAAGAAGGTGGTATAGAAACTGCGAAACTCCGGATAGACGATTGGAAATGTGCCCAAACCCCAACCGAGCAACGGCCTCCTGATCAGCATGCGCAGGCAGTCGCGGTCGATGCTCACGCGAACTCCCCCGCTGATTTCTTCACGGGCTTCGGAATGAATGCTGGCCAGGCGGCGAGTGAGTTCATTACCCCCCATCCAAACCAGAAAAACGATCACCACTGCCAGAAATCCGCCCAGCATCAGAGGCTGTTTCCATCCGCTGTCGCGTTTTCGAATCAGCAGCACGCCCAGCACTATCATCTGGGCGACGAACGCCACCATGCCGCCTCGCGAACCGGAGAGAAAAATACTTGCTGCCATCAGTGCGGCGATTCCCGCCACTGCAACCTTGCGGTTCCCGTCCGTCATGCGAGTCGCGGCCAGTACCAGCGGAAAGGGTGTGAGCATCTCCATCAGGCCGGCGTAATGATTGCGGTTGACGTAGGGCCCATAGATCGAGCCCCCCTGCTCGAGTGCGCGGATCCAGTAAAGCTTTCCATTCGGGGCCAGACCCTGCAGCACCGCGAACGAAGCCACTACCGCTCCGTAGACTGTCACCATCTTCGCCAGCAGCTCAAACTGGGACGATCGACGCAGAGTTTGGGTCACTACAAACACCAGCATGCCGGAGGCGGCGTAGAGCAGCAGGTGGGTATAGGTCACAACGCGGTAGGCCGTAGTTCCAGCCACCCACTGCACCACGCCCAGCGCAAAAAAGGCCGCCATCGGGCGGTAGAGCACATTGCTGGAGACGGTGAGTTCGCGGTTCGTCCACTGGCGGAATGCCCAAACCAAGAGCAGCAGCGTGGCGCACACTTCCAGGGCAAAAATCGACCACGGTTCCACCGCTCCAAAAGCCAGGGGGCCCAGCAACAGCACGGTGCTGGCGGCAGCCAGCAGAGCGGTGTTGGTGAGTCTCGGTTGCGAGACCTTAGCGACCCGCGCGGGTTCGGGCGATGCTACCTGAGCGGAACTCACTTGTTGCCTTTGGAATTTCCAGGAGACTGATCCGGCGAATCGTCGGAGGAATCATCGGGCGAAAGTTCGAAATCGTCGAGCCAAAGCTTGCCGCGAATCGGGGAACCGGCCGGGAAACGCTCAATCGACAGCAGAATCAGGTTGGTGGATTTCGGTGTAGTCACCTTGGAATGAACTTCTTTCCAGAAGTCTGCATCGTTGAGCGGCTCGCTGGCAAATAGAGGTGCGCCCGTGTAGGCATCGCGCAGAACGATCTGGGGCCCGCCGGCACCCTCAAAATCCTGCGACTTGTAGTACGCGAAAAAGTCATAGGCAGTTGCGCCGTGCACGGGTATCAATTGTTGAATCCCGGCGTCGTTGATGCCCGGGCCCTCGAAAGTGAGAGAGAGCGAGCGATGGCCCTGGCGGAACGCACTCGGATCGAGCAATGGCCGGACGCCGTTTCGGTTGGAATAGGTCCAGTCGAAGCCTCCGTTCAGAATGTCGAGGCTGAAGTCGCCATTTACGATCAGGTTGTCCTCGGTCGGCATATAGGCCGAGAGACCAAGAGCGTCGGCGTTTTCCTCCCACGCAGACATGGCGGCCTCGGGACGACGCACTTCGAGAAGAAGATAACGCACGTAGTCGTAGAGATAGCGGTTCTCGAATTTCTGATGCAGCTGTGCTAGCCGGTTCCAGGTCTTAATGGAGCCGTCAACTTCCTGCTTGCTCCTCAAAAGGTTGGAGAAGGCAATCAGCGTATCGGGGCGAGCCGGCACCACGTCGTGAAGCAGCGCATCCGCGTCCGGACGCACGCGCCAGCAGGCACGCAGGGCCGGATCTACCAGCGAAATGTCATTCTCGATGACGACGTGGAATTCGCGTAGCGCGCGATCGATTTCGCCGTCGATGAGGAAGAAATTTGCCGCTTCCCATGCCACATCCGGGGCCGTCGGCTCCGCCTGCAACGCCCGGTCAAGTGCCATTCGCTGGCCGGAGGTGTCCCCGGTTACCTGATACGCGCCTGCCAGATCGAACCAGTAGCGGGCATCGTGCGGGTTGAGTTTGACGGCGCCTCGCAGGCTGTCGATGGCAGACTGCGGATCGCCGGCAACAAATTCAAAGTAGCGCCCCAGCCGATGGCGATAGTCTGCATTTCCCGGCGAGAGGCGTACCGCCAACTCCAGCTTCGGCAATTCCTCCCGCGAAGCAAAGACGCTGGCGGCGAACTCTTTGGCAGCAAGAAAGAGATAAACGCAGGCAAGTACAACCACGCCAGCAGCGAACTGCCAACGACGCGGGTTTGAAAGTGGAATACCCAAAATTCAGATCCTGGAGTTCGAAGACTGCACTTAATCTGCACTGCAATCACGCGGCGTAACAAATCACCTCAAACCGCCTTCGGTTCGTCAGTGTTTGGTACCGGCTCTTCCTGATAATAGTGACTATATTTCCCCTGATACTCGTAATAGTAATAGTAATCAGGAGATGTCAGATCGACCGCGTTCAGCAGCACACCGGCGACGTGAGCATTGACCTGCATCAGGATATCGCGGGCGCGGCGCAATGCTTGTTTTGTGGTCTGCCCGGAACGAATCACCAGGATGGTGGCGTCGGCGCGAGGTGAAAGCACCACCGCGTCGGTGACGGAAAGCGTTGGCGGGGTGTCGATCACAATGTGGTCGAACTGCTGCCGCAATTCTGCGACCAGGTCCTTCATGTTCGCCGAAGCCAGCAACTCGGCGGGATTTGGAGGCGGCGTACCTGCGGGCATAATGAACAGGTTGGCCAGGATGGGAGACGTGGTGATGGTTTGCTGCACGGTGGCGCTTCCCGTGAGCACATTGCTCAGACCACTGCGCGGGCCCATGCCCAGGGTCTTGTGAACGCTGGGGCGGCGCAAGTCGGCGTCGATGAGCAGAACCCGGACTCCCTTTTGCGCCAGCACGATCGCGGTGTTGATGCTGGTGGTGGTTTTGCCTTCCTGCGGCCGGGCGCTGGTCACCATGATGACTTTTGGGGGCGCCCCCAGATTCGACAGCAAAAGCGAAGTCCGCAGCGCACGATAAGATTCGGCCATCTGTGATTGCGGCCGAACCAGGGTTACGGTCTCCACCACTTCCTTGGAGGCAGTCAAAGTCAGCCGCTTGCCGGCCGGTCCATGGTTGCCTGACTTCGAGCCGAGCGGAATCATGCCGAGCGAGGGAAGAGCCGAGACGGCTTGTGCCTGCTCGGGGGTGCGCACGGTGTTGTCCATGTTCTCGAGCAGAAAGGCCAAGCCGACGCCGGAGATGACGCCCAGCACAAGCGCGAAAGATAAATTACGCGGGATATTGGGTTCGCTGGGAGCGGTCGGAACGCGCGCCGCATCAATGATGCGAAAGTTGTTGGAGCGCAAGCCCGCGGTGACGCCCGCTTCTTTCAATTTTTCCAGCAATCCCTCATAAAGTGTGCGGTTGCTGTCGAGGTCGCGCTTCAGGATGCTGTACTCGATAGCGCTCTCGTTGAGCTTGTTCGCCTCCTGTTTTTGTTTGTCAAAGGAGCCCTGCAACATATTTTCGCGCTGCAATGCAGCCAGGTACAACCCTTTGAGGTGATCGACGGCCTTCTCCGTTTCGGCCTGCAGCTGGCGGTCAATCTCCTTCACCTGATTGTTCAGCTGTGCGATTTTTGGATACGAGGGACCGAACTGGGTGCTGAGATCCGCGATCTGAATTCTGATACTCGCCTGTTGATCCCGCAGCTTGTCCAGAAGATTGGAAACTGTGCTGGCCGCGCTTCCCGTGGTATCGGCAATAATCGCGGCGGCCACCACTTCGGGGTCACTGGACTGGGTTTGGCGATAGACCGCTTCTTTCTGCATGCGGTCCGATTCCGCCGCTGTCATCTCCCGGTTAAGTTCGTCGAGCTTTTCGGTGATGATGTTCGTCTTTTCGTCAGTACCGAGAATCTCGTGTTCCTTCTGGTAGCGCACGAGCTTCTCCTGCGAGGTTTCCACTTTCATCTGCAAATCGACGAGCTGTTTCGAAAGCCAGTCCGAGGCCTGCATGGTCGATTCGAATTTGGTCTTGAAGTTCTGCTCCACATAAGTGGCAGCCAGGGTGTTCACGACGCTGGCGGCGAGCTGGGGATCGGTGCTGTTGTAGTGAATCTCAATGATTCGGGTATTGGGAATAAGGGTGACGCGGAGGTTGCCGCGAAAAGCGCCCAGCAGACCCGAAGTGCGGTTCGAATCAGTCTGCAGCGGATCGGCCACCAGGTTGGCTTGCTTTTGATCGGCACGACCTCCGAACTCGGGGCGCTTGTCGAGATTCAGTTGGCGGATCACCTGCAGCGCCATCAGATCGCTCTGCAGGATGCGAACCTCGGTGTCGAGATCGCTTTGGTCGTAGTAGTCGACCACCGGCCCCGAATCTTTGAAGGTTATGAGGTTGGAATCGGCTTTGTTGATGGCGATGCGGCCCACAGCTACGTAGATAGGAGTCTGGCGCAGGCTGGCAATGGCAACCGCCATAAAGATGCCAACGATAACCGAGATCACCATCCACTTGCGCTTGATAAGAACACGCATGTATTCGCGCAGGGTCGATTCCTGCGATGGCAACGCGTTGTAAAGTGCGGAGCTGATCGGCCTTAGAAATTCAGGTGTTTCACCGGGGAGCAGAGCGCGCGATCCGTCGTTATTTCGCGAAGCGTCACTTCGTGGAACCAGGGGTCCCAATGACATCAGTTACTCCTTAGCCGCCACAAAGTCGATCCGGCCCGGCGCCACAGCCAACATACCGGTTCCCGCTGAGCCGACCTATTCACAGCAAGCTGGGCTGATAGGAGCGGGCTGTTACGACGATTGGCCTGATTCTAGCATCCCGGAGTGAGAACCCGCCAGAGATTGCACCACGCAGCATTATTTGGGGGCCCGGCTCCGACTGCCCCGGTTAGGAGGGCTACGTTAGGGGCTACAATGAATCTCTAGAAACGTCCCCGGGGCACTCTCGAGTAGCGTCGCGATATGTTTACCGCACTTCGTCAGCTATACTATCGGTCGCAAGAACTTACCCGGGCAAAGAGAAGATTCTCCCGCATTCCGGAGCCGTCGAGACTTGGCAGGCGGCAATTCGGCATCTAACTCGGCAGAATAGGGTTCGAAGGAATAAGGATGATCAATTGGTCGCAGGAATCGATATTGGTTACTGGTGGGACCGGATCGTTCGGGAAGAAGTTTGTAGACATCATGCTGCGCGAGTACCAACCTCAAAGGCTGGTGGTTTTCAGCCGGGACGAGTTGAAGCAGCATGAGATGAGAACTTCCGGGTTCGATCACCCCAGCCTGCGCTATTTCATCGGCGACGTGCGCGACGTGGAACGGTTAAAGCGGGCGCTGTCGGGTGTGACGGTGGTGGTGCACGCGGCGGCGCTCAAGCAGGTGCCGGCCTGCGAGTACAACCCGTTTGAAGCGATTCAGACGAATATCATGGGTGGGCGCAACGTGATTGATGCGGCCATTGATCAGGGCGTGCGCCGCATTCTGGCGCTTAGCACCGACAAGGCGGTAAATCCGATCAACCTGTATGGTGCGACTAAGTTGTGCGCGGAAAAAGTGTTTGTCCAGGCTAATGCTTATGCCGGCGCGAAAAATACCCGCTTCAGTTGCGCGCGCTATGGGAATGTGGTGGGCAGCCGGGGAAGCGTAATTCCGGTTTTTCTGGAGCAGCGGCGGCGCGGCAAGATCACGATCACCGATCCGCGTATGACCCGATTCTGGCTGACGCTGGAGCAGGGCGTGAAGTTTGTGATTCGCTGCCTCGAGCAGATGCACGGCGGCGAGATTTTTGTTCCCAAGATACCCAGCATGCGACTGCTGGATCTGGCGGAGACCGTTGCTCCGGGATGCCAGGTGGAGTACATCGGGATTCGTCCGGGAGAGAAACTGCATGAAGTGCTGGTCTCTGAAGACGAATCTCGGCAGACGCTCGAGACGGAGAATATGTACGTGATCCAGCCGGCGCATCCATGGTGGAAATCTGAGAATTGGATTGGTGCCAAGCCGCTGCCTGAGGGTTTTCGTTACTCGAGCGACACGAACGAACACTGGCTGACGCGGCATGAATTGGAAGCACTAGTGACTCCGGAAACTGCGGAGGCGGTTCCGACCTCGGCGTAGCGGCAGCCCCTAAATACTGTAGAGACGGGTCGTGCCCCGTCTCACTCTGCGGCTGGAGACGCGGCAAGCCGCGTCTCTAGTGAAAATACTTGCACGACGGACTGCTTGCATGAGTGCCTTTCCCACAAAGTTCGAGCCGCTTGCCATCCATGGGGGTACGCCCGTGCGGCGGACATTGTTGCCCTATGGGCGGCAAAACCTGGATGAGACGGATATGCGGGCGGTGGAGAAAGTCCTGAGATCGGACTGGCTGACTACGGGACCGAAGATCAGCGAGTTTGAAGACCAGTTTAGTGTGTGGGTCGGGGCCCGGCACGCGGTCAGCTTCAGTTCCGGTACGGCCGCTTTGCACGGTGCCACGTTTGCCGCCGGACTTGGGCCGGGGGATGAGGCGATCACCACTCCCATGACTTTCTGTGCGACCGCCAACTGCATTTTGTACCAGGGCGCGACGCCGGTGTTCGCCGACGTCTCGGCGGACACGTTAAACCTTGATCCCGAGGAAGTTTCCAGGAAAATATCTGCCCGCGCATCTTCTCGCGTGAAGGCCATCATCGCGGTCGATTATGCGGGACATCCCGCGGCCCTTTATGAACTGGGGGAGCTGGCGAAGACCCACGGAGCGCTGCTGATTGAAGACGCCTGCCACGCGCTGGGCGCGGAATACCGGGGGAAGCGCGTCGGCGGGATTGCGGACATGACGGTGTTCAGCTTTCATCCCGTGAAGCACCTCACCACCGGTGAAGGCGGCATGGTCACGACTAACGATGCGCGGCTGGCCGAGACGCTGCGTCGCTTTCGCAATCATGGCATCAGCAGCGAAGCACGCGAGCGGCAGGAAGCGGGGCAGTGGTTTTACGAGATGGTGCTGCTCGGCTTCAATTACAGGTTGACGGATATAGCCTGTGCGCTGGGACTGTCGCAGCTGCCTAGGCTGGCGGCGAATCTGGCGCGACGGCGCGAAATTGCGGCCCAGTACATGGCGGCATTTCGGGATTTGGCCGAGATTGTGGTGCCCGCGGTGCGCAAGGATGTGAATCCGGCGTGGCACCTCTATCCGGTCCGGCTGAAACTGGAAATGCTGGCGGCGGGGCGGGGAGAGATTTTTCGAGCCCTGCGCGCGGAAAACATTGGCGTGAATGTGCACTACATTCCGGTGCATCAGCATCCGTACTACCGCGAACGCTTCAAGACCAATGTGAGCTACCCGGTTGCGGAAGACGCTTATGAGAGGCTGATCAGTCTGCCTATGTTTCATTCGATGACGGCGCGGGATGTGGAAGATGTTATTCATGCGCTGCGTAAAGTTGTGAACTGCTATCAGGGAAAAAACGAAGCGAAAGGCGAGCGTGCGCGATTGCTCGAGAGCAGGCAACCAAAGTAAGTATGTCCAGAATTTCCGACTGGGTAGCATTCCGGGCGCTGGTGGTCGGCTGCGGTTCGATCGGGCGGCGGCACGCCAGAAATCTCAAGGCGCTGGGTGTGCATCAACTTGGGTTTTGCGATACCGACCGGGAAGCGCTGAAGCAGTGCCGTGAGGAACTGCACGGGGAAACCTTCGACGACTATGGCGAGGCGTTGCAGAAATTCCGGCCGGATATCGTGCTGATCTGCACTCCGCCGGTGTACCACGTCGAAGAAGCGTTGGCCGCGCTGCGCGCTCGCGCTCATGTTTTCATCGAGAAACCTCTTTCCCACGAATCGAGTGGAATTCAGGCATTGATCGCCGAGGCGCGCCGTCGTGACCGGAACGTTCAAATCGGCTACAACATGCGGTTTCATCCCGGCTTGCAGATATTGAAGAATCTGATTGACTCGGGCAAGATCGGGCACGTGCTGTGGCTCAATGTAGAAGCGGGACAATACCTTCCAGACTGGCGTCCGTGGCAGAACTATCGCGAAAGCTACAGCGCGCGCCACGAACTGGGCGGCGGCATCATCCTCGACGGTTCTCACGAATTGGATTACATTTGCTGGCTGCTGGGGCGCCCGACGGGCGTGACTTGCCGGGCAGAGCACCTGAGCAGTCTGGAAGTGGATGTAGAAGATTCGGCGTGGATCTACCTGAGTTTTCCTGAGCGCCGGCGCGCGGAACTGCATCTGGATTTCGTCCAGAGGGCATACACCCGCACCTGCAAAGTTGTCGGCGAGACCGGGACTGCCCTTTGGGATTTCAGTCTCCAGGAAGTGCGCTGGTTTTCCGCCGAGAAGCCGGGATGGAACAGTATTCCGTATGTGTTTGAACCGAACGATATGTATGTCGCGGAGATGGTTCATTTTCTGGATTCTCTCGGAAGTGGGACGGGGCCAATGGTCGATCTGGAGCAGGGGCGGGATGTCATCAGGGTGGTGGAAGCAGCCAAGAAGTCGTCGGAAGAGGGAAGAGAGCAGACGCTGAATTGGACCAGCGAAGTCAGCGAGGGGCCGGTGGTGGCGATCATTCAGGCGCGCATGGGATCCAGTCGGTTGCCCGGCAAGAGCCTCGCGGATATTGAAAAACGTCCCATGTTGTGGCACGTGATTGAGCGCGTGAAACGGGCGAGCCTGGTGGATCGGGTGGTAGTGGCCACTTCCACGGCGCCCGCGGACGATGCCATCGAGAGGATGTGTCGGGACAACGGCGTCCCCTGTTATCGCGGCAGCGAGAACGATGTGCTTGATCGTTTCTATGGCGCTGCGCGGCGTGAGAGAGCGGCGCAGGTGGTGCGGATCACGGCTGATTGTCCGCTGATCGATCCGGAAGTGATCGATCGTGTAGTGCGCCGTTTTCAACACGGCGATCTCGACTACGCTTCGAATGCCATGGTGCGGAGCTATCCCGATGGGTTGGATACGGAGATCTTTTCATTTGCCGCGCTCGAACGGGCATGGCATGAGGCGCGTAAGAGTTCGGAGCGCGAGCACGTGACTCCGTACCTGCGTTCCGAGAAATTTCGAACTGCGAACGTCGAGAACGGTTCGACTTCCTTGTACCAGCATTACCGCTGGACGGTGGATGAGGTCGAAGATCTGGAGTTCATCCGGGCGGTGTATCAGGCTTTCCGCGAAAAGGGGAGCTTTGGGATGAAAGATGTTCTGGAATTGATCGCAGAGAATCCGGGTCTGGAAAAGATGAACGCGGATATCGTTTCCAACCGCGGGTACTACAAGAGCCTTTTCGAAGAGGCCAGCGCGGCGGCGGCGCCACGCCGGCCGATTGAAAAATCGAAAGCCTGGCTGGAGCGGGCGGCGAAGGTAATCCCGGGCGTTTCACAGACGTTCAGTAAAGGTCCGAACCAGCACGTCCGCGGGGTAGCTCCGGTGTTTCTCGCCAAGGGTAAAGGTTGCCGGGTCTGGGATGTGGACGGGAATGAATTTATCGATTACATCCAGGGATTGCTGCCGAACATTCTCGGCTACGCGCACGAAGGCGTAAATGCGTCGGTGGCGGAACAGTTGGGGCAGGGGCATAGTTTTTCGTTGCCGCATCCGTTGGAAGTGGAGCTGGCGGAGCGGCTGACGCGGATTATTCCCTGCGCCGAGAAAGTACGCTTTGGCAAGAACGGGTCGGACGCGACTTCCGGAGCGGTACGCGCTGCCCGCGCGCTCACCGGACGCGAGCGCATCGCCTGCTGCGGTTATCACGGATGGCAGGATTGGTATATCGGGAGCACGACGCGAAATGCGGGTGTTCCGAAGGCAGTGCGGGACTTGACGCATCCGTTCGTCTACAACGACCTGGGCTCGCTCCAAAAACTTCTGAATGGGCACAAAGGCGAGTTTGCCGCAGTCATTATGGAACCGGTGAACTTCTGGCCTCCGGCGGCCGGTTTTTTGGAGGGCGTAAGAAAGCTGACGCATGAACACGGGGCACTGCTCATCTTCGACGAGATCTGCACTGGATTTCATTTCGGGTTGGGGGGCGCGCAGAAAAAGTTCGGCGTGACTCCGGACCTCGCTTGCTTTGGCAAGGCGATGGGCAACGGGTTCCCGATCGCCTGCGTGGTGGGGAGAGCGGACGTCATGAAGGTGTTCGAAGACATCTTTTTCAGCTTCACGTTCGGAGGCGAAGTCGCCTCGATGGCGGCGGCCATGAAGGTGCTCGATGTACTCGAGACAACCGACGCGCTGGCTCGAATGGATGTAAACGGACGCGTGCTGCAGGAGGGTTTGAATGCGCTGGCAAAAGAGGCGGGGTTGCAGGATCGCATCAAGTGCGTCGGCTATCCGTTCTGGTCGTTGATCAGGTTCCTCGATGCCGTCGGCCAGGACAGTCTGCTGATACGCAGTCTGTTTACGCAGGAATGCGTCAAACGCGGAGTGCTGCTGCTGGCAACCCATAACATGACGGCGGCGCACGATCCGCTGGCGATTGAACAGACCCTGCGAGTGTATGCGGAAGTTTGCAAGACTCTGGCGAAATGGCTGAGCGAATCGCACCCGGAAGCGCATCTTGAGGGCGAGATCATTGAGCCGGTATTCAAAGTTCGCGCATAAGAATGGCGGAGAACTCAGATTGAAAAAACCGGGGCACCTGATCATCTGCGCTGAAGGCGGGATACAGGTTGGAACCGGTCACGTGATGCGATGCCTCGCTCTGGCGCAGTCCTGGAAACGGGCGGGTGGCGACGTAACTTTCTTTGTGCGTGAAGGGCTGGCCGGTATCGAAGAGCGGATCCGCGCGGAAGGTATTTCGCTGGAAACCCTGCCCCCGGAAACGCCGCCCGAAGACCACGGATTGTCCGCAGAGGCTTTTGTCGGGCCGGTACTCCGCTCCGGTTCTTCCCTGGCTGTGCTCGATGGCTATAGCTTCGGCGCGCGCGAACAGGCTGCATTGAGTGATGCCGGTATTCGCGTCATGATGGTGGACGACTACGGCCACGCAACGGATTATCCGGTGCAATGGCTATTGAACCAGAACGCATACGCGATGCCCGAGATGTATACCCGGACGAAGGTCGATACCCGGCTGCTTCTGGGCTCAGCCTACGCATTGCTGCGCGACGAATTTTTGCCGTGGATGGGGTGGAAGCGATCCATCACCGATCGGGCGCGAAGGATCCTGATCACCGTCGGCGGAAGCGATCCTGACAATGTCAGTGAACAGATTCTCGACAGCTTCGAGTGCCTGGATCACAAAGACGATCACCGAGACCTGGAAGTGGTTCTGGTGGTGGGCGGCGGTAATCCGCACTGGGACGCTCTGCTGGCGGCATCGCAGCGCTGTCCGGTTCCGGTGCGTCTCGTCCGGAGCGTGCAGGATATGCCCGCTCTTATGGCGTGGGCCGATGTGGCCATTGCCGGCGCCGGCGTGACTTCTTATGAACTTTGTTACATGGGGTTGCCGGCGCTGCTGTTAGTCGTGGCGGAGAATCAGCGGTTGATCGCGGAGCGATTGGCGCAGTTGGGAATAGCGGTGAATGCAGGGAAGCCGCGAGAATTCAGCGGCGAGGTTCTTGCCCGCGAATTGCAGGCCTTGATCGAGTCTTCCGAGCGGCGCCGAGCGATGTCTCACCGGGCGCGCGAGTTGGTCGATGGCCTGGGCAGCGAACGCGTACGTGCCGCTCTACTTGACCGGGAATTGAGGCTTCGATTGGTGCGTGAGAGTGACTGCCGGCTGTTGTTCGAGTGGGCGGATGATCCGGCGGCTCGCGCGGCATCGTTTCATTCTGCCGCCATCTTATGGGACGAACACATCCGCTGGTTTAGCGAGCGGCTGCAGGATCCTGCGTCGGTCCTCTACATTGGTGAGAACGCGGCTGGTGTACCGTTGGGTCTGGTGCGATTTCAAATCAAGGGTGACGATGCGGTCCTCTCGGTGAACGTCGCGCCGGGGTTTCGCGGCGAAGGCTGGGGCAGGGAACTGATTGGGTTTTCCACACGTTCTCTGGTGCGTGCGCGTTCCGTGCGCCGGATCAACGCCTTCGTCAAACCGGACAATCAGGCCTCAGTTCGCCTGTTTGAAGCCAGCGGCTTTCGGCGCGCCGGAAAAGAACGAGTTGCGAACCAGGACGCTTTGCTTTTTTCATGGGAATTCGGGATAGGAACGCAGCATGTCAACTGAGATCGGGTCGACGGATGTAACGATCACGGGTAGGCGGATCGGTTCTGGTTCTGCCGTCTACGTCATTGCCGAGCTCTCCGCCAATCACAATCAAAGTTTTGATCAGGCGGTACGGATTCTCCGCGCCGCCAAAGACTCTGGCGCGGACGCCGTCAAGCTCCAGACCTATACTCCAGACACGATCACGCTGCGCAGCGATAAAGAATGTTTCCGGATCGCGGGCGGCACGCTGTGGGACGGCCGCACTCTTCACGACCTCTACCAGGAGGCATTTATGCCCTGGGAGTGGCAGCCGAAACTGAAAGCGATCGCGGACGAACTGGGGATGGATTTGTTTTCGAGCGCGTTCGACGATACTGCCGTTGATTTTCTTGAACAGATGAATGTTCCCGCCCACAAGGTGGCGTCGTTTGAACTGGTGGACATCGGTCTGATCCAGAAAATGGCTCGCACCGGGAAGCCGCTGATTATGTCCACAGGCATGGCCACCGAAGAAGAAATTTCCGCGGCCGTCGATGCGGCGCGCGGAGCCGGCGCCACGCAGATTGTATTGTTGAAGTGTACGAGCGCCTATCCGGCGCCGCCGGAGGAGGCGAACCTGCTTACGATTCCGGCGTTGGCGCGCCGTTTCGGCTGTCCCGCGGGACTTTCCGATCACACCATGGGGATCGCGGTTCCGGTCGTTGCGGTAGCGCTCGGAGCTTGCGTCATCGAGAAACATCTTTGCCTGCGCCGGGCGGATGGCGGTCCCGACGGCGCGTTCTCCCTTGAGCCCGAGGAATTCAAGGCGATGGTCGAGGCGGTGCGCACCGCAGAGAAGGCCCTCGGGTCGGTCCAGTTCGGCTGTGGACCGCGCGAGGCCAACAGCCGCAAGTTCCGGCGGTCGCTGTTCGTGGTCGCAGATATAAAGAAGGGCGAGTTGTTTACCAGAGAGAACGTGCGTTCGATTCGTCCCGCGGACGGATTGCCTCCAAGCCACTTCAACGAAGTTCTGGGAAAACGCGCAGCCCGCGATGTGGAGCGGGGAACGCCGCTAAGTTGGGCGCTGGTGGCGCGCTGAACCCGTCAGTTGTCAGGTGCGAAGACCTAAGACCTAAGACCTAAGACCTGCCTTTATGCGCGTTCTCCTCTTACATCCCGACGACGAGTTCTCCGGTTCGTGGACCCGTCAGCATTGGGATTCGGTTATCGACCTGGGGCGCGCCCCAAAATCTTTCTACGACGAACGGGCTGCGGCGCTGGGCTGCCCGGTCTTCAGCATTTTCGACCTTGCCGTCGAAGTGGAGGACCTGCAGATTTGGCGTCACCTGTTTGCCCCGGGACTGGGACACGTTGTCGACCGCTTTGGTATCGACTGGTGGGACGTGATCGGCATGTTGCTGCAACCGGAATTGCAGGAGATCCGACTCGCGCTTCGGCTTGCCGATGGGCTGGCCGGCTGTCGCACTCTGGTGGCAAGCCAGCCATCGTCGGCGGCCGAAGTTCTGAGCCTCCAGTTGGGAATTCCGTTGCAAGTGCTCAAGCGCGGAGTGCGCCAGCGACTGGGGGACGGCGTTCTGCGTCGCGGCGTCGCGGTGTTGGACCTGAGTTCCGTTCAATTGCGCCAGGTGGTATATGACAAGTACGACCCGCACTACGTCTGGCGAAGGAAACTGGCGCCGCGACCGGCGCAGTCGTTGAGAGGGAAGCCATCAGTGCCTGTCGTGCTCCTTCCGACCGCGTATTCGAATGTCACGAAGACTGAACTCGGCTACGCCGAACTTGTGCCCGAGCAGAAATTCCTGGTAGTCCTTGCCCGCGAGTCGGCGGCCGTCTCGCCTCTTCCGGCAAATGTGGAGGCGGTGCGTTTGGCAAGTTTTGCGGCAAAGCGCTGCGACAAGAATGAACTACTGCAACTTGAACTCCGTTGGAAGCAGATGGAAAAGTCATTGCAAGAACATGCCGAATTCAGGTTGGCGGCTCAAGTTGGGACTTTGGACGAAGGTACGCGTTGGTTGCGCTGGGGACTGGCGGTTCGCGATGCCTGGCTCCGGCTTTTCGAGACGCGCCTGGTGGTCGGCTGCCTGTGCGGTGACGATACCAATCCCTACACCCGGATTCCTTTGCTGTTGGCCGCGCAGCGGGAAGTTCCGGCCGTCGCCTGTCATCACGGAGCACTCGATTGCCGCATGGCATTCAAAAATTTGCGGTTTTCCACCTATCTCGCCAAAGGTGAGATGGAGCGCGACTATCTGGAACGCATCTGCGGAGTCGGTGCAGACCGGATTCGGCTCGGCGCCGCGTCGTCGCTATCGCGACAGAGTGCGATGTGGGATGAACGTGCTCCCTGGATTACGTTTTTCACCGAGCCGTATGAAACGGATCTCTGGCGAACGGAGGCGATTTATCGGGAGGTATTGCCGCGTCTCTGCGCAGTTGCCCGGGGAGCGGGGAAGGCCGTGGTTTTGAAGTTGCATCCGTTTGAGAGCGCCCGCCGGCGGCGGAGATTGGTGGCGCGGATCCTGAATGAGGACGACCGGAAACTGGTGACCGTGACGGATGCGCCGCTGTCTCGCGAGATTTTTCAGAAGACATGGTGCGCCGTAACGGTGGAATCGACAGTTGCCTTCGAATGTGCCGCGATTGGAGTCCCCGTTTTTCTGTGCGCGTGGTTGCGTCACGCTCTTGCCGGTTATGCTACCCAATACCTTCGCTTCGGTGTGGGACGGAGGCTTGAATGTCCGGACGACCTGCTGCGCATTGGAGATTGGCTGGGCGAAGCGATGTCTCCTGCGGACACCGCAAGCCGATTGGTGCAACCGGCTACTCGCGAAGGATTATTGGATGTTCTTTGTCAGCCAGCGCCAGGCGGTTTGCGATCCATGTCCAAGGTCTAGGGCATCTAGGTCTAAAACTGGCTAGGAATCCTGATGATTACCGTATTCACTCCATCGTTCGCCGATGATGCGAACACGAACGCCCAGAACCTGACAGCGAAAGAGATTGTGAGCCGTCTTTCGCCCGATCGCTTCAGGGTCGTGATGCTTGGCGACGGGCCCCCCGATCCGCGGATTCTCGCTCGCGAAAACACGGAAATTCTGCGCTCCTCCTCGCACGGAAATACGGCGCGTTGGCTGACTCGTGTTTTGCTCTCGAAAGTTGACATTTACTTTTTCCCCCGCGAGGGCCCGCTGGATTCCCTGTTCTTGCTTTTTCGGCGCTCCCTCGGGCTTCCGGTGGCGCTGGTGACCTATATCGTGATGGCTCTCGATGAAATCCCTGTCGGACCAACCATGACAAGATCGATCCGCGAGGCCGATTGTGTTGTCGGGAATTCGCAATATGTGTCGCAGACAGTTCAGAACCGCTACGGAGTCGAGTGTGGAACAATTTACGACGGAGTCGATCGTGAGTTGTTCTGCCCGCCGATCGAGGATCGTCGCCTCGGATCGAAACTAACCGTGCTTTATGCCGGATCATTTCAGGCCCGGAAGAGAGTGGATATCGTTATTCGCGAGGCGGCAAAGTGGCCGTCGGTCGATTTCCGACTGATGGGCAGAGGTGAAGAGGAAGGAAATTACCGGTCTCTGGTGAGCGAATTGGGATGCCGTAACGTGACTTTCGTTGGCCATCTTTCACAAGCGGGCGTGGCCGAAGAAATGCAAAAGGCCGACGTATTTCTTTTTCCGAGCGTTTTGGAGGGTCATCCGCAGGTTCTTGCGCAGGCCGCGTCGTGCGGATTGCCGGCCGTGGCCATGAACAAGTATCGGCCCGACTATGTAGTGAATGGCGAAACCGGGTACTTGGTAGAATCGGAACTCGAACTCTCACAGAAGCTGGGGTTGCTGGTGACGGACCAGGACTTGCGGCTGAAAATGTCGGCCGCCGCCGCTCGACGTGTCGTGCAATTCGATTGGGACAAAGTTGCGCAAGAGTGGCAGAACGTGTTTCTAGATGCCGCCAGCAAGCGTGGCAAGAAATATTAGTACATGGATGGGCAGAGTTGGTGGTCCAGGTAATTTCAGGATTTATATGTGGTGACGAGGCTATGCCCCGTTAGGACGGCCACGGGCCATTCGCCACACAACTGCCGTAGCGAATCGACTGGAGCGGGGAGTGGATCGTGTGTCGATGGTGAGGCATAGGATGGGTGATTGAGCGTTTCTAAGTCTCTATTACGCTACGGAGGGTTTGCACTCTCTGTTACTACTGCCCGCGTAGTGGGCACCCTGCTTACGGCGGCTACCTTTCCTTTTCTGGTGCGGCGACTCGGTGTCGATGTTTATGGGCTTTGGAGCTACGTGGTTGCAGTGTGCAGCTTCACGGGACTCATAGCGAACCCGGGGCTAACCTCGTACGCTGCCCAGCAGGTGGCGGCTCGTCGCAGCGAGGCTTTTGAGACCGTTTCCGATGTTCTGGTGCTTCGCCTTCTGGCCGGCGCAGTTGCCGCGGTTGCGGTTCTGGTCGTGGCGAGCTTTGAAGTCCGGCAGGATGTCCGTTTCCTTCTTAAGTTATACGGTGTGGCAACTGTGTTAACCGGTGGCCTGTCCTTGGATTATCTGTTGGCTTCGCTCGAGCTGTTTCATGTGCAATCATTCATTTCGGTCGCGCAGCAAAGCCTTTATGCCGTCGGCATTTTCACCATGGTTCGATCCCCCAAGGATGTCATTTGGGTGCCAGTCAGTATTCTGGTTTCGTCGTTCTTGACGAGCCTGATTGGTTGGACGTTTCTATGGCGGGCGGGCTATCGATTCCGGTTTTCGATTGCACCGCGGCGCTGGGTTGTGATCCTGGTGCCTAGCATGCATTATGCCGCATCTTCACTCATGTCAAATCTCTATCACCGCAGCGGACAAGTCGCGGTTCGTTGGTATCTCGGTGAACACGCCCTGGGCCTGTATGCCGCCGCTGCGCGGTTGGCCGATGTGTTGCGTAACTTTCTCTCGGTTACCCAGACAGTTTTGATGCCGCGAATGGCCCTCCGCGCAAATTCCGCCGACGCGATTTCCCGCCTTACCAGGATCGCCGCTTCAGTCCTGGTCTTGTTCGGCTTCCCGTTGGCCATAGGCGGTATCGTGACCGCCCCAGTGGTGATCCCCTGGCTGCTGGGCGCTCAGTTTCACGAGGCGGTGCATGCTTTTCAGTGGGTCGCTCCGTACGTGATTACGGCTCCGGCGGCGACGCTGTTCGCGGGAACAATTCTCTACGCCATGGGCCGCCACCGGGCTTATTTTATTTCGACACTGGCGGGAGCCGTAACTGCGGTAGTGCTGTGTCTCATCCTGCCGCCCTTGTTCGGAGTCGCCGGCGCGTGTATCGCCTTCGTCCTCGGAGAGTTCGGGGTTGCGCTGTGTGCCTTCCTGCTCTGTCCGCCGCCGGTGCGCGCTGCCGCGAAAACTCCGCTTCTGAGCGTTGCTGTGATCGCCAGTCTGGTCATGGGAGTCGTTTTATGGATTGTGCGTCTAAACCATCTGCCGCCACTGCTCTTGATTGCTCTGGGGTGCGCCGTCTATGCGATCAGTTTGGCTGCCATCGGCCGCAATCTACTGAAAAGGGAGATTGCGGGGTTGGCGTGACGCTCAATCCGGAATCCAGTTTCCGCCGTGGTCGTGCGCTAGAATCAACTTTTCTTTTCCTTGTAAAATTGGGGCGTGATTGAGTGGGATCAAATCCGAAACTCCGGAACTTTGTCACTTGGTATCGCTCGACCCCCGCGGTACGAAAATGAGCAGGCGGCTTGTGATTCTTACCGAGATCATTGCTCCCTACCGCATTCCAGTTTTCAACGTTCTCGCGCGCCATTCCGGCCTCGATCTACACGTGATATTCCTGGCGGAAACCGATGAGACTCGCCGGCAGTGGCATATTTACAGAAACGAAATCGGTTTTTCCTATCAGATTCTGCCTTCCTGGCGGTGGCGCGCGGGGAAAAGCCACTTGCTGATCAATCGAGGATTGTGGTCCGCGCTAAGCAAGGTGAAACCGCACGTCGTCATCTGCGGCGGATACAACTATGCCGCTTCCTGGGAAGCGCTGCTATGGACACAGCGCCACGGGACGTCATTTGTGTTGTGGTCGGAGAGCAACGGGCAGGACACTCGGAGTGGATGGATCTGGGTGGAGTCCCTGAAGACCTTTTTCATAAGGCATTGTGATGGGTTTGTGGTACCGGGGAAATCGTCCTTCGAATATCTACGTTCGCTTGGGTCTCCAGAAGCGCGCATCTCGACCGCGTCCAATGCAGTCGATAACCACTGGTTTGCGGCCCAGGCGGAAAATACGCGCACCCATGCCGCTGAATTTCGAGAGAACCTGGGGCTGCCCTCGCGGTTTATTCTTTTTGTGGGCCGTTTGGTCTCGGAAAAGGGCGTCTTTGATCTGCTCGCAGCCTATGCCAAACTAGAGAGTGGCTTGCGATCCGAGGTCGGCTTGGTATTTGCTGGCGATGGCGTCTCCAGAGAGAAATTGGCCCATCAGGCGAAATTGATCAGTCCGGGAACGGTTTGCTTTCCGGGATTCCGGCAGCGGGAAGATTTGGCGAGTCTATATGCGCTTGCGGAATGCCTGGTTCTCCCGACGCACAGCGATCCGTGGGGATTGGTGGTGAACGAAGCCATGGCGTGCGGACTTCCGGTCATCGTGAGTACTGTGGCGGGATGCGCAGCCGATCTCGTCGAAGATGGGTGGAATGGTTATGTCGTGCCTCCAAAGGACGTCGAGAAACTCAGAGTGGCAATCGATTCTCTGCTGCGGCAACCGGAGGTCGAGCAGCGCATGAGTGAGCATAGCTCGGAACGAATTCGAAACTACTCGCCGGAAGCATGCGCCGATGGTCTGGCCGCGGCCGCGATCTCTGCCGCTATGGGGGCTCGATGAATTCGCTTAAACCGTCGCAGTGGGTCGCCATCGGACTGGGTTTGAGCCTGGCGCTGTACTTTGTTTATTTCCATTTGCAATCCTTCGGGGACATTTCCTTCCTGGGTGGAATCGTGTTGCTGGAGATAATCATTGCCAGCCTCTGGAAATATGAGCAGCGTTTTTTTTCCCTGCTGATAATTACCTTTATTTGGGCTGGCATCGACGCTCCGTTCCGTAGCACTTGGTCGGCGGGACGCTGGGTCGTGCTCTTCGCGGGCGCTGTCGTGGGCTTCGTTATTTGGACCAGGAATTTGCGGAGGCCTTTCGGATCCTTGCATCTGATTGCTTTCTTTTGCGTTTGCGCCGCGTTTGTTTCCGCCACTGTCTCTCAGTATGTAAGGATGGCTTCGCTCAAGGCCTCGAGTCTGGCCCTTCTTTTTCTATATTGTGCTTCGGGTGCCCGCGTTGCCTTTCTCGGCCGCGAAACCCGTTTCTTCAATGGTCTGCTCTGGGGAAGTGAGATAGCCGTCTATGTCACGGCATTCTGCTATTTCGGTCTAGGGCAACAACTTTGGGGCAATCCCAATTCCCTTGGCGCGGCGATGAGCATCGGAGCGTTCCCTATCCTCTTGTGGGGATGGGTCACCGCCGAGGGACTCGGAGTGAAATTTCGCAGGCTGGTAGCCCTTCTTCTTTGCACCTACTTGGTTCAGTTCAGTATGGCGCGGGCTGGAATGGTTTCGATAACCCTCGTCACTCTTATCTTCTGTGTTTGCCTGCGTCAGTACAAATTGCTGGTCAAGGTGACGGCGCTGGCTCTGCTCCTGATTGCAGGCACTGGGATGCTGGCTCCCCGACTCCTAAGCGAGCGCCTCACTGACATGAAGGATGCGTTGCTCTACAAGGGGCATCACGAAGAAGGCATCCTGGGGTCCCGTCGCTCACCCTGGGACGCAACCGTCGCCTCGATCAAGGAGCATCCCTGGTTTGGCACAGGATATGGCACGAGTCCCACGGGCGAGGATCCCGGATTGGAGTTCGGAACTGTTTCTTCCAGCGCCGAGACAGTTCGCGAGCATGGAAGCAGCTTCATGGCCATCGCAGAGTGGGTGGGTCTGTTGGGCGTGTTGCCCTTCATAGCGATCCTGGTGGCGACCGTGTTGAACGTATGGAATGTCTGCGTCTGGATGAAGCGCACCGCCGACCCACGTCATTACTCCATTCCGGTGGCTATGGTGGTGTTATCCGGTCTTGTCCACGCCAACTTCGAGGATTGGCTTTTCGCCGTGGGTTCGTATCTCTCTGTGTATTTTTGGTTTTTTGCATTTCTACTCGCGGACCTTGTTCCTACCGTTGTTGAGGACCCATTAATCGGGCCAGTTTCCCGAGTTTCCCGTCCTTTGGCCGCCGATTTTGCAAACGCCGTGCCCAACCGATGATCCGGTTGTTTATCAATGGCCTTGCCGCGAGTGCGGGCGCAGGTCTCACCTATCTGCGCAATGTGATTCCCCAACTGGCGCGGCGCCCGGATGCGCAAGCGACAGTCCTGCTAAGTGCCGGGTTGCGCCAGGAATTCGCTGGATTCCCCAGTATTTCTTTTGCCGAAGCCGGCCCCACCCGCGGCGTGGTGGGCCGCTTTGTCTTCGAACAGACCAAACTTCCGGACTTGCTCCGGCGCAGTGGTGCACAAGTTTTCGTCTCTGCTGGCAACTTTGCACTCCGGCGTTCTCCGCTTCCGCAGATCCTGCTCTCGGGAAACTCTCTCTACCTCTCGGCCGATTTCTACCGTGATGTCAGAAAGCGGGGAGATCGCATCCTTTGGGCCGACACATTGATCAAAGGCTGGTTCGCTCGGCGGTCCGTGCACTGGGCCGACGTTACCGTCGCTCCCAGCAGGGCTTTTGCGGAAGACCTCAGCAAATGGACGGGAAAAAATGTGCTCTCCGTTTACCACGGGTTCGATCGTGATTTGTTCACCAGAGATTCCACCCCCTTACCTGGCTCCATGCAAGATCAGTTGAAAGAGTCCGCCGATGCACTAAGATTGCTTTTTGTAAGCCATTACAACTACTACCGTAATTTCGAGACTTTGATTCGGGCAATGCCGATTTTGCGTGACCAGTTACCCGGAAAGAAAATAAAGTTGTTTCTGACTTGCCACTTGGCCTCATCCAGGAATCCAGGCTCCTATCGAGCCGAAGCTGCGGCTTCGCTGGTGAACAGTCTTGGCGTCCGGAATAACATTGTTGAACTGGGCTCAGTCCCTTATCACTTGCTTCATCACCTCTACCGCGCTTGTCACATCTATGTAACCCCGGCTTATACAGAAACGTTTGCCCATCCCCTGGTCGAGGCTATGTCGAGTGGCCTGCCGGTGGTGGCGTCCGATTTGCCCGTGCATCGCGAAATCTGCGGGGATGCCGGCGTTTATTTCTCCCGTTTTTCTCCGGAAGCATTGGCCGAAAGAGTACTGCAGGTTCACGAATCGCCGGGATTGGCGGCAAGCCTGTCGCAAAACGGTCTGTCGCGGGCGCGCGATTTCAGTTGGAGCGAGCATGTAGACCGTCTGCTCGCTCTGGCTCACGAGTTGGTGCAGCCTGCGAGGGAGCGAACCTGATGTCCCCGGCAGACAAACTCTCTTCCACAGTGCACGTCTTGACACTCACCCCGTTTTTCCCCTCAAACCAGAACGAGGTGAACGGTTGCTTCATCGCGGAACCGATCGAAGAGCTTAGGCAGTTCGGTGTCGATTCCAGCGTGATTGCCGTGTCCCCGATTTACTATCCTCGAAAACAACCGAGTCTGTCGGCTCCGGCAGAATGGGTGCGATATCCGCGAGTCCCCGGAAATCTCGGGCTCTCCAGTGCGGGGAATCTGCTCTATGCCCGTCTCCTCGGACGAATACGAAAGATGCACAACGCGAAACCGATCGATGTGATCCACGCTCACGCTGCCCTCCCTTGCGGCCACGCAGCTGCGCTCATTTCCAGGCGTTTGAACATTCCGTTCGTGGTTACGATTCACGGGTTAGATGTGTTTAACACGTGTTTTATCGATGGGATTCCGGCAGCCTGGCGGCGGAAGGTTTCACTGGACGTTTATCGCGCGGCGCGAACCGCAATCTGTATCAGCGGCAAGGTGCAGGAAATTCTGAAAACTGGCGCGCCTGAGACCCGCAGCATCATCGTGTACAACGGTGTAAATCCGCGTCTTTTTTCGCCGAATCGAGCGGTGATCGCACCGTCCGATCTGGAGATTCTTGTCGTCGGCAATTTGCAGCCTAGCAAAGGGCAGGAATTTGTTTTGAGAGCAGTCGGAAATCTCAGCCTTTCTTTTCCCCAACTTCGATGCCGCATCATTGGAGAGGGACCTGACCGCTCCCGATTGGAAGCGCTGGTCCGCGAGTTGGGCATCGGGCGGCAAGTCCAGTTTGCCGGTCGGCAGAGCCGTTCTGAAGTAGCCGAAGCTATGCGCTCCTGCTCCGTATTCGTGTTGCCCAGTCGAAACGAGGGTCTCGGATGCGTGTATCTGGAAGCTATGTCTTGCGCTAAGCCGGTGATCGCCTGTCGCGGGCAGGGAATTGATGAGGTGATTGAGCACGGAAAGAATGGCTGGCTCATCCCGGTCGATGGACTCGAACCACTTGTGCAGGGACTTTCCGCTCTACTCGGATCGCCCGAAATGCGCACGCAAGTCGGCACAGCCGCGCGCCGGACGATCCTCGAGAAGCTCACGCTATCGCATCAGGCACAACACCTGGCCACGATTTATCGCCAGGCCAGCCAGGGATCGGGCGTTCAACAATCCCCTGAGTTCAGCTAACATAGTAGAACCTTCTGCCAGCCAACGGAATGGATACCGAAACAAAATCAGAGTCCAAGGCTCCAAGCGTCGCCGCGACGGTGTTGCCTGTAAGTGCGATTGTTCCGGTTCGTAGCGAGGCTCGTAACTTGACGCGCTGCCTGCAGTCGCTCGCGGGCTTGGGCGAAGTGTACGTTATCGATTCGCAGAGCACGGATGACACGGTCGCGATTGCCCAGTCGCATGGCGCGAAAGTAGTGCAGTTTCATTATGCCGGGGGCTGGCCGAAGAAGCGCCAATGGGCTATGGACACGCTTCCGCTCGAGAACGATTGGATTTTGCTGCTCGACGCCGATGAAGTCCTGACGCCGGAACTGACGGATGAAATTCGGCGCGCGTTGCTGAACCCCGAGGTGAACGGATATTTCATCCGTCTGCAGATGTACTTTCTCGGAAGGATCTTGCGGCATTGCGGCGCGAGCTTCTGGAAGTTGTCGCTGTTCCGCAAAGGCCGGGGCCGTTTTGAGTGCCGCTTGAAAGATCAGGATCCCTCCATGGCCGATATCGAAATCCATGAACACGTGTTGGTGGATGGGCCTACTGCGCACTTGCGTAATGCGCTGATCCACCACAATGTTGATTCTCTGTCGCGCTACATTCTGAAACACAATGAATACTCAAACTGGGAAGCGCGCGTGCTCCTGCAGCCGGAACGCGATTCGGAACAAGTGAGCGCCGATTTAATCGGTACGCAGGCGCAACGCAGAAGATGGCTCAAGCGCAATCTCTATCGCTTGCCAGGCTCTCCGGCACTGCTTTTTTTGTACCGGTATATTTTTCGTTTAGGATTTCTCGATGGCGTGCCGGGGCTGATCTACTGCTCCTTTCAAGCGGTGCAGATGTTCCATTCCAAGGCGAAAATCTACGAGCTGCGGACAGGGAGGAGCTGAGGTCATGTGCGGCATCAGCGGACTCGTGAACCGTGGTGACGCGGAGACGCTCCTCCGGATGACGAACGTGCAGACCCACCGCGGTCCCGATGACTCCGGGCTCTGGGAGCGGCGTTTCCCCGATGGCGGATACATCGGACTGGGCAGCCGGCGCCTGGCCATTCTCGATCTCTCCGCCGACGGCCACATGCCGATGAGCAACGAAGATGGAACGGTGTGGATCACCTACAACGGCGAGATCTACAACTTCGCCGATCTGCGCCGCGAGCTCGAAGCAAAAGGCCATCGTTTCCGTTCGCGCACCGATACCGAAGTCGTGCTTCATCTCTACGAAGAATATGGCCCCGACCGATTCAAAGATTGTCTGAACCGCCTGAACGGCATGTTCGCGCTCGCCATCTGCGACTTGCGCGGCTCTGCGCCGAAGTTGTTTCTGGCTCGCGATCATTTCGGAGTCAAGCCGCTTTATTACTTCGAACGCGGCGGAAAACTCGCCTTTGCTTCCGAAGTGAAGGCGCTGCTCGAAGTGCCGGGAATCGAAACCACCATAAACATGGATGCCCTGGACAAATATCTGACATTTCTCTGGGTGCCCGATCCACTGACCATGTTTGAAGGAATCTACAAGCTTCCAGCGGCCCATTACGGACTCTGGCAGCGCGGCGAATTCAAGACCGAACCGTATTGGGACTTGACCTTTCCGCCGTCGGACCATCGCTTCGACCGTACCGAAGACGATTTGGCAGATGAGATTCGACAGCGGTTTTGCGCATCGGTCGAGCAACAGATGGTGAGCGATGTTCCGATCGCGGCGTTTCTGAGCGCGGGGCTGGATTCCTCCAGCATCGTGGCGGCGATGTCGCGAAAGCAGCCGGTGCGGACCTACACGATTACGTTTCCTGAAAAATATCGGGTTGGCGAATCGGCGATGGACGATCCAGGAGTTCCGCGGCGCCTCGCGCGCAAACTGGGCTGCGAGCACCATGAGATTGTGGTTGAGCCCGATGTGGTCGGTCTGTTGCCCAATCTGACTTGGCACATGGATGAGCCTACGGCCGATCCCGCGATCATCACCGCGTATCTCGTGTGCCGTGAGGCGCGCAAACAGTCAACTGTGCTTTTGTCCGGAGTGGGCGGCGATGAAATCTTTGCGGGATACCGCAAGCACGTAGCACACGCGTGGGCGGAGGAGTATCAGCGCATCCCCGGCATCGCTCGCTCCGCCGCAGAACGGACCCTGTTGGCGTTGCCTTCGCTGCGCGGAACCCGCTTAAAAGGATCGGTCCGTTTAGCCAAGAAGATGGCGCGCAGCGCCGCGCTCAGCCCGGTGGAAGCTTTCATCAGAAACTGTACCTATCTCGATGCGCAGCAGAAGGCAAACTTATATGCTCCAGCATTGCATCAATCGGCGAGAGGCAATCCCGCGGACCGGCACCTGGCTGCCTTCGACAAGGTGCGCCACGCGGATTTTCTCAATCAGATGCTATATCTGGATACTAAGATCTTCATGACCACACTGAACCTGACTTACAACGATAAGATGAGCATGGCATCATCGGTCGAGGTACGAGTGCCGTTTTTGGATCGCGACTTTGTTGAATTCGTTGCCTGGAATATAAGGCCAGGGTGGAAACTGAAAGGGAAATGGCGTCCGGTGACGAAGCGCATCTTCCGGCAAGCCATGCGTAATATGCTGCCGGACGAGGTTATGCGGCAACGGAAGGCGGGTTTCGCGGCGCCCGTGGATTATTGGCTGGCAAATGACTTGCGACCCATGGTGGACGATCTTCTTTCCGATTCTCAAGTCAGGCGGCGAGGGTTGTTCCGCCCGGAAGTGGTGCGTGGTTACATAGACGAGCACCGCCGCGGCACGGAAGATTGGTCGATGCAGATTTGGCAACTGCTGACGCTGGAGATCTGGATGCAGCTTTTTCTGGATGGCGGCGCAAGATCTCTGGCTCGGCGGCAGCTCGACGCGCCTCAACTGGCATCTCAACTGACTGCTCCATGAAGCAACTGTTACAAGACGCGCGGACCGGTGACTTGACGGTCGCTCAAGTCCCAGCTCCGCAATTGTTGCCCGGCTGCGTACTGGTGCGCGTGGCGGCGTCTCTGGTGTCGGCCGGCACCGAGCGCGCTTCCTCTGAATTTGCCGGCAAGAGTTTGCTGGCGAAGGCGAAGGCTCGTCCTGACCTGGTGCGTGACGTGCTGGCCAAGATGAAACGCGATGGCCTGGCCGCCACACTGCAGACGGTGCGTTCTCGCCTCGCCCAGCCGCAATCCGTTGGTTACAGCAGCGCCGGCGTTGTGCTCGCGGTGGGTGATGGCGTCGCCGACATCAACGTGGGTGACCGCGTCGCCTGTGCCGGTGCGGGATTCGCCGTTCATGCCGAGTTTGCCTGCGTGCCCCGCATGTTAGTCGCAAAGATTCCCGAGGCTGCCGATGCCGGCGATACGACGTTCCGCGCCTCTTTTGAGGAGGCTGCTTTCGGTACGTTGGGCGCGATCTGTCTCCACGGCGTTCGAACCGCGGAAGTCGCGCTCGGCGATACGGTCGCGGTGATCGGTCTTGGGCTGCTCGGGCAAATCACGGTTCAGTTGCTGAAGGCTGCCGGTTGCCGCGTCTTCGGGATGGACTTGTTGCGCCAGCGTGCTGCCCTCGCGCTTCACAGCGGCGCCGAAGCCTCGTGTACGAGTGCGGCTGAGTTCCGCGATCTGTGTTTCCAAAAAACCGGCGGCCGAGGCGTGGACTCTGTGCTGATTACGGCGGAGACTCCGAGCAGCGAACCGGTAAACCTCGCCGCGGAATTGGCGCGCGATCGGGCAATCGTGGTGGCTGTAGGAACTGTGGGCATGGAGCTGCAGCGCAAGCTGTATTACGACAAGGAATTGGACTTTCGCATTTCACGCTCCTACGGTCCCGGCCGCTATGACACGGCCTACGAGCAGAAAGGGCGAGACTATCCGATCGGACACGTGCGCTGGACGGAAACGCGCAACCTCGAGGCCTTTCTGCAATTCATTGCGGATGGCAAGATGAACCTGCCGTCGCTCATCACACACCGTTTCGGCCTGGAAAAGGCAGCCCAGGCCTACGACCTCATCACGGGCCGCACCAGTGAATCTTTTCTCGGTGTGTTGATCACGTACGCGAACGAATCTGCCAACGCAATGAATCTGTCGCAAAAACTTCCAGTCGCCGTGAGTGTTAACAGCGGGCCCACGCCCTCGTCGCCAGGTTCCATTGGTGTCGGCGTATTGGGCGCAGGAAGTTTCGCGCAGAACACGCTGTTGCCGGCGCTGAAGGCGATTTCGGGCGTTTCCTTCATCGGGGTCTGCAATGCAACCGGCCCGCGCAGCAAGACCGCCGCAGAGAAATTTGGATTCGCCTACTGCTCGAATTCAGAATCTGAGCTGCTGCAGGATCCAAAGATCAAAGCGGTGCTGATCGCCACTCCTCACCATCTTCATGCCGCTCAGTCGCTCGCCGCCCTGCGCGCCGGGAAGGCCGTGTTCTGCGAAAAGCCTCTCTGCCTGAATGAAAAGGACCTGGCTGCCCTGGTTGTCGCAGTATCGACGTTTGCGTCGACAGAGGACAATCCTCCGCTTCTTATGGTCGGCTTCAATCGCCGCTTCGCGCCGATGGCTGTGCAGATGAAAAAATTCCTGGCGGAGATCCACGAACCGCTGGCCATCCACTATCGCGTGAATGCTGGTTATATTCCCGCCAATCATTGGGTGAACGATATCGAGCAGGGAGGCGGACGCATTCTCGGCGAGGTCTGCCATTTCGTGGACTTCCTCTGTTTTCTCGCCGGCGCTTGCCCCACGGAAGTGCAGGCGCAGTCGGTGGGCAATCCGGGCCAGTACAGCATGGACAACGTCGTTGCGTCGCTCAAGTTTCCGAACGGCACGTTGGGTACGATCAGCTATCTTGCGAACGGCGACAAGTCGGCTTCGAAGGAGCGCGTGGAAGTCTTCGGCGGCGGCTCGGTGGCGATCCTCGAAGATTTTCGCCGGCTCGAACTTGTGCGCGACGGCCACAAACAAATCACGCGCGCGCGCTGGAAACAGGACAAGGGTCACCAGGCCGAGATGCAGGCATTCGTGGACGCCCTCACAGGCAAGACGCCCCCGCCGATTTCGTTCGAGCAGATCGTAAGTTCGACCCTGGCAACTCTTCGCCTGCAGAATTCGTGCCAGACCGGGCAGTCGCTAACCGTCGAACTGGGAGAGTTTGTCGCGTCGGCGCTACAGGTAGACTCTACACCGTAAGAAATCCACGCTTAAAAACGCAAAGAGCCGGCAAATATCGAATGACAAGAGAAGGGAACGCGCCGTAAATGTTGATTCTTGGCCTGAATATGTTTCATGCCGACGCTTCTGCGGCAATCGTAGAAGATGGAAAGATTCTTTTCGCGGTGGCTGAAGAGCGGCTGAATCGGCATAAACATTACGGCGGATTTCCCGCGCTGGCGGTGAAAGCGTGTCTGGATGCGGCGGGCGCGAGGATCGCCGACGTTCAGCACGTTGCCGTTGGGCAGGATAGCGACGCCAACCTCATCAGGAAAGTCCAATATGCGCTGGCGAATCCGGCGAAGGTCTTGAATTTTATAAAGATGCGTCAGCGCAAAGAGTCGATGCGCGATGTGCGTTCGCTGCTGGCGCAGGCGCTCGACGTCGATGCCTCGACGCTGAAGTTTCAGGAGCATCATCTTGAGCACCACATCGCGCACATCGCCAGCTCCTACTACTGTTCGCCATGGGAAAAGGCCGCGGGATTCAGCTACGACGGCTCGGGAGATTTTGTCTCCACCATGATGGCGCGGTGCGAGGGCCATGAGATCCATGTGCTCGACCGTGTGTTCCTCCCACACTCGCTCGGAAGCTTTTACACCATGATCTGCGATTTCATCGGCTACCGAAAATATGGCGATGAAGGCAAAGTCATGGGGCTGGCTCCATATGGAAAAGATACCTACGTCGACGAGATTCGAAAGATTATCACGCTTAAGAACGGAAGCTTTCAGCTCAACCTGAGTTACTTCAAGCCGCTCGGCAGCAATCAGGGAATGGAGGTGCTGCCCGACGGAACGGTGCGCCTGGCGCGGCATTTCTCCGACAAGATGGAGAAGCTTTTCGGCCCGCCCCGGGAGCCGCATGCCGAGATCACGCAGCGCGATATGGATCTGGCGTACGCCATGCAACATTGTTTTGAGGAAGCATTCTTTCATATTGTGAACGAGCTGCATAAGCGCGTTCCCGATGAAAACCTCGCGATGGCCGGCGGATGCGCGCTCAACAGTGTGGCCAACGGCAAACTCTTCTCGCGCACGCCATACCGGCGAACCTGGATTCAGCCGGCGGCGGGCGATGAAGGTCTGGCGATTGGCGCCGCCCTCCACACCTATCACTCGGTGTTGAAACAGGCGCGTCGGGAGCAGATGAATCATGTCTACCTCGGGCACGAGTTTTCCGAAGCACAAATCGAATCAGCCCTGAAAAGTGCGAGCGTAAAGTATCAGCGGCTCGAGCGCGCGCCGCTGCTCGACGCTGTTTCCGATCAGATGGTGCAGGGCAATATTGTGGGATGGTTTCAGGGGCGCATGGAATGGGGACCACGTGCGCTCGGCAATCGGTCCATCGTTGCCCATCCCGGACTGCCCAACATGAAGGATGTGCTGAACGCACGCATTAAACATCGCGAATGGTTCCGGCCTTTTGCCCCGTCTATTCTGGCCGAAGCGCAGCACGAATATTTTGAGCACGATCATCCCTCGCCTTACATGCTCCATGTGTACAAGATTCGTCCGGAAAGACGGAAGAGCCTGTGTGCGGTGAACCATGTTGACGACACCGGGCGATTGCAGACGGTGGCGCGGGACGAGAATCCGTTGTACTACGAACTCATCAAAACTTTTGGCCAAAAGACCGGAATTCCGGTGATTCTGAATACAAGTTTCAACGAAAACGAGCCGATCGTGTGCACCCCTCAAGAAGCGATCGACTGCTTCCAGCGCACGAAAATGGATGTGCTGGCGATCGGCCCATTCTTTGCGCGCAAGTCCGAACCGGCATAACCCCGCCATGAGCGAAACTCCACTTGCCGCGGACGCATCCACCGGCTCCGGCCTGAAGCTTCGAAGAGTCGGAACCTTTCGCGGCATTCGAGTGCTCGCCTGGGACGGCGACGTTCTCTACGGGTGTCGCGGCTATCAGATCATTCGGCTGCAAGTGAATAAGACCCAAGTGAACAAGGACCAGGAGTGGGAAGAAGTTGCCCGCTATCGTCCCGTCTGGTGGAGGAATCTCACGGCGCGCGCCACGCTGAGCTGTCGCCTGGTGCGCGATGGCTTTCACGCCCTGGCCATTCTGGGGAGTAATCACCAGACTATTGTGGCCGCGGTTCCCGGCGCCCTTATTACACGCACTCCGGGCGACGATGAATTTCATGTTTCACATAAGATTCAGCGTGGCACCCGGCCGCTGCACATTACAGCGGTTCCATCGGGAAGAATTTATTGGGGAGAGTACTTCGACAATCGCGAGCGCGCGGAAGTTCACATCTACGTCTCAACCGATCACGGCCGCACCTGGCAGATCGCTTACACGTTTGCCGCGCGAAGCATTCGGCACGTCCACAACATTGCTTACGATCGATGGGGTGATTGCCTTTGGATACTGACTGGAGACAATGGCGCCGAGTGCAAGGTGTTGCGCGCTTCCTGCGATCTGCAGTCGGTAGAGGTGGTGCTCGAAGGCAACCAGCAGACACGGGCGGTGGCTGCGATTCCAACGAAAGACGGCTTGTATCTTTCGACCGACACCCCCTTTGAGAAGAACCACGTCTATCGTCTCGACCGTACCGGGACTGTCGAGCGCGTCGGCGATCTTGCCAGCTCGTCGATCTACGGTTGCCGTGTTGGCGAGGCTTTGTTTTTCTCGACTATGATCGAGCCCAGTGCCGTGAACCCCAGTCGTGAGGTGCAAATATCCGGATCGCAGCACGGAACGAACTGGCAGGTGCTGGTTCGCTGGAAGAAGGACAATTTGCCGATGCGTTATTTCCAGTACGGCAACGCCTTCCTGCCCGACGGCGAAAACTCCACTCGCTATCTGGCGGCGACGACCATTGCCGTCGAATCGGACGATCTCGCCACCACGCTCTGGGAAGTTGAGTCCGCATGAGCGTGACCACGCGTTGGCATTACTACCGGCGCATCTTCAGCGCCTACCTCGGTTCCGGCCGAAGCCAGTTGACGTTCTGGCATGAAGTGCCGGAGATGAACTCCCGCGCCACCACCGGCCGCCTAGGCGAGTACTACATGTCGTTTCGCGAGAAGGCGGACTACTCTGGGCATTACGACGCTGCGGGCATCCCCATGCTCGATTATCGCGGAGTCATTGGTCTGCAATACAATCCGATCGCGATTGCCCAGTGGGGGCTCGCGAATTACAACCGTTTCTGCGAAAGCGGTGACCAGGCGCGTTGGCAGAAGACTCTTCACGCTGCCGACTGGCTCACTGCGAACCTCGAACAGAATGCTTACGGCCTTTGGGTCTGGAACCATCATTTTGATTGGGAATATCGTGACACGCTTAGGGCGCCATGGTATTCGGGACTTGCTCAAGCGCAGGGTGTTTCGCTTCTTCTGCGGGCGCATGCTCACTCCAGTGACGAGAAATATCAACGTGCGACCGATAAGGCGTTTGTGGCGCTGACGCGGCCGATTGCCGAAGGCGGCGTCCTGCTTGAGGACGAAAAGCTTGAGGACGAGAAGAAAGACCTGTGGATCGAAGAGTATCTCGTCCATCCGCCCACCCACATTTTGAACGGATTCATGTGGGCATTGTGGGGCGTCTTTGATTTCTGGCGGGCGAGGGAAGATGTTTCGGCCCAAGGCATTTTCGATCGCGGAGTCGACACTCTGGTTCGCAATCTTGATCGATTCGATACCGGCTACTGGTCGCTCTATGAACAGTCCGGAACCCGGCTGAAAATGCTGGCCAGTCCCTTCTATCATCGGTTGCATATTGTACAGTTGCGCGTAATGTCGAAACTGACCGGGGACGCGCGCTTCGCCACGGTTGCGGAACGCTGGGAGGGCTACGCGCAGCGGCGCAGCAATCGGACCCGGGCCCTGGTCGGCAAAAGCATTTTCAAGTTGCTCCACTACTGACGGTTCGAACACTCATCGTGAAGATTCTCTACGTCTCGCAATACTTTCCGCCGGAGATGGGAGCGCCGGCGGCGCGCGCCTCCGAGCTGTGCCGGCATTGGGCGCGCATGGGTCAAGACGCGACCGTGCTTACCGGATTTCCAAATCATCCGACCGGAGTTGTGCCCGAAGAGTGGCGTTCGCGCCTGCGCCACCTCCACTACACGGAAACCATTGACGGGGTGCGCGTCGTACGCACCTGGCTCTGGCCGCTTCCGAACCGAAAGGCGCACGAAAGGATTCTGAATTACGCGTCTTTCTGTGTCTCGGCGGCGGTCAGCGGCCTATTTCTTAAGAAGCCAGACGTGGTCATCGCAACCTCGCCGCAATTGCTGTGCGCACTTTCCGGATGGTGGCTGGCGTGGTGGAAGCGCGTTCCTTTCGTCTTCGAGGTGCGCGATCTTTGGCCGGAATCGCTCGCGGCCGTCGGCGCGGGCAGCGAGGGCAGCATCCTCCATCGCACGCTGGCCGCAATTGCCGGGTTTCTTTACCGTCGCGCCCATCGCATCGTGGTTGTCGCGCCGGCCTTCAAAGACCATCTGATTCGCTATTGGAACGTTCCCGCGGCAAAGATTTCTATTGTCGAGAATGGAGTGGAGACCGATCTTTTCCGCCTCGACCCCGCGGCGCCGGAAGTGCGAAAGAAACTGAAGCTCGAAGATCGTTTTCTAATTTGCTACATCGGCACCATGGGCAATGCGCATGGGTTGGATACCTTGATCGCCGCCGCCAAAGAGCTGCAGACTGCCTTGCCCAGCGCGACGTTTCTGCTGATTGGAGAAGGTGCGGATAAGGAGCGGATCGTGGAACTCGCGGCCGCGTCCGGCCTGACCAACCTTATGTTCCTCGGTCAGCAGCCGCGCGAAACCATTCCGTCCTACGTTTCGGCGTCCGATCTCTGCCTGGTTATGCTGAAAAAGACCGAACTGTTCAAGACCGTGATTCCCACCAAGCTCCTCGAATACATGGCATGTGAGCGGCCGGTCGTTGTCGCGGTCGACGGACAAGCCCGTAAGATTATCGAAGAAGCCGGCGCTGGCGTATTTGTGGAACCCGAGGACAGCCGAGCTTTGGTGGAAGCGATCGTGGAACTGGCGAAGAACCCCGAGCAGAGACGGCAAATGGGAGCCAGCGGGCGGCACTACATCGTTACTGGATTTTCCCGCGAAAAAACCGCGCGGGACTATATCACCGTGCTTAAAGCGCTCGGCTCGTAGCGCCGGCTGCGCCCGCATCCAAGCTCGACTCTAGTTCTAGTTCTAGTTCTAGTGATCAACCGCGACGACCGCCAACGCCGTCGACAGTGACATGGCTGCGTCCGCGGTACGATACGCCGCAGCTTTGGCCGCGCTTCCGGGTACGAATAAGACGTCGCCTTTAATCAGAGGCAGATCGGACGCCTTGGCATAAAGTATCTTCTTGAGGTTGACGGGAATTTCTTGAACCCCATTCGTTGTTTGTCGCAGGATCCTCGTCTTGGTCAGCGAGGAGGTGCGCGTACCGCCTCCGGCCAGCGCCAGCGCCTTGAGAACAGTAATGGCGTTGTCCTCAATGCGGAACCCGCTGGGTCGCGCTACGTCACCGACGACATATACGATGCCGGCGCGAGAAACTATGATCAAATCTCCCGGATAGACAGCTACATTGTCGTTAGTATCTTCCGTCAGATTCGACGATATCTGAACCTCAACCTTGTGATCGGGATCTTCGCGATGCTCGATAGTGACGATGCGGCCCGCCTTATCGGTTAATCCTCCCGCCGCCGAGATCAGGTCGAGAAGATGGCGATCGCCATTTAAAGGGTAAATACCGGGACGACCGACTTCTCCCGCCAGCGTGACGCTTTGCGACGCGGATTCGTTCACGAAGATGGCAACGTGCGGGCTGCGCACGAAGCCTCCATCCTCCAGCCGTTTTTGGATCAAATTCTGTGCTTCATCGAGGCTCAGGCCCGCGACATGAACGTAGTCAATCAGGGGAAGGTATACGTCTCCGGAACCGTTGACGCGAGCCTTGGTCGTGAGATCAGGCACTCCAAACACGGTGATATCAACCAGATCGCCGATCCCCAACTGCGCATTGGTATTAGGAAGCGGACGCGGCGGTTGGGGCGAAGCGGTTTCGGTCGCAGGTACCGGCTGTGCCACATCTCCCGTCACCGGCGTCTGCGCCATCAACTGGAGGCTGCATAAGCCGACAACAAGCACATATATGCTTCGCAAAGGAAAGTAACAACTACGCCCGGACATACCAAGACTCCTGTATCTCTCTGTCCGGCAAGTTTAGCATAAGCAACCCGATAAAAGCGGCGCACAATGCGCTATTTCACAGGCCCGCGACCACCAGGAGTTAAGAAACGGAGTCAAAAAAAGCGCGGT
>Ga0182018_10000533_pt1 | contig 48976 bp, 33 predicted proteins | sample 812P2MmetaG_FD_120490 | JGI IMG/M metagenome (GOLD analysis project Ga0182018, IMG submission 120490) | Permafrost microbial communities from Stordalen Mire, Sweden - 812P2M metaG | ecosystem: Environmental > Terrestrial > Soil > Wetlands > Permafrost | place: Sweden: Stordalen | collected... | reverse complement strand
TCGGGGTGCTTAAGGCAGGAGGTACTTGTGTACCGCTTGACCCCAAGTACCCGAATGAGCGGCTCAACTTGATGTTGGAAGACGTCGTGGCCCCCATCGTGCTTACCGAACGCGGCCTCTTGCAGGCAACCGTTCCCGACGGCACTCAAGTACTGCACCTTTCCCAGGAACGCCAGACGCTTGCGGGAGGGCCACGCAACAATCCTTGCGTCGGTTCGATTCCCAGCGATATCGCTTACGTCATCTACACGTCGGGCTCAACCGGCAGGCCGCGAGGTGTCCTGCTACCGCACGCGGGGCTGGCTAACTACACGCTCGGGGCGGCGGAGCTGTTTGAGCTTCACCCTGGCGACCGCATGCTGCAGTTCTGTTCGATCAGTTTCGATGCGGCAGTGGAGGAGATCTTCGCGACGTGGGCGGCGGGGGCGACGCTGGTTTTTCGCACCGAGGATGTATCCCTGGAACCGAGTGAGCTCCTGGGTTGGGTGGCCAACCAGCATATCACCGTGATGGATCTTCCAACGGCATATTGGCACGAGTGGGTATATGCCCTGCCTGGCTTATCAGAAAAGGTTCCACCCGGACTACGGCTTGTGATTGTCGGCGGAGAAAAAGCGTCTCCGGAAGCGTATTCCACTTGGCATAAGCTCGTTGGTAACCAAGTGCGTTGGATCAACACCTACGGCCCGGCGGAAGCCAGCGTCGTCGCTACCACGTATGAACCGAGGTCACGGCCCGGCGACGACCTGCCCGGTGTGCTTCCTATCGGCCGTCCAGTTGCCAATGCCCGGGTATATCTGCTGGATCCGCATTTGAACCCCGTACCCATCGGGGTACCCGGCGAGTTGCACATCGGAGGCGCCGGGGTAGCACAGGGATACCTTAACCTGCCGCAATTGACGGAAGAGAAATTTATCCCGGACATCTTCAGCGATGTTCCTTCGGCTCGCCTGTACAAAACGGGTGACTTGGCGCGGTATTTGCCGAGCGGTGATATCGAGTTCTTGGGCCGTCGCGATGACCAGGTCAAGATACGCGGCTTTCGAGTCGAGCCGGGAGAGATCGAGTCCGTTCTCATCCAGCACCCCGCGGTGCATGAAGCCGCTGTCGTTCTGCGTGAGGATCCGCCGGGCAACAAGCGGCTGGTGGGTTACGTGGTCCGCAGCCAACCCGAGGCTGCATCCGAGAGCGAACTACGACGGCATGTGCAAAAGCGACTGCCGGAATACATGGTGCCTTCGGAGTTTATATTCCTGCAGTCCATGCCGCTGACGCCGAACGGCAAGATCAACCGTCGAGCGTTACCTATGGCGAAGTTCGATTCGCTGTTGGAGACCACCCACGCAGCAACTGTGGAAGACCCGCTGCAGGCGCAATTGATACAGATCTGGGAAGAGCTACTCGGACGAAAACGGATCGGTATCCGAGACAATTTCTTCGACTTGGGCGGTCATTCGTTGCTAGCTGCTAGGCTGATGCACCGCGTTAAGCAAGTCTATGGCAAAACGCTTCCCCTGGCTGTACTCCTGCAAGCGCCAACGGTTGAGCAGCTGGCGGCAGTGCTGCGGGATGGCTGGTCGCACCACTGGTCTTCATTAGTGGCTATGCAGCCGGAAGGGTCGAAACCGCCATTCTTCTGTGTGCACGGAGTCGGCGGAAACGTAGTCGGCTTCCACGAATTAGCCCGGCATATGAAGCCCGATTATCGGTTTTACGGATTGCAGTCCCAAGGATTGGGCGGGAAACAAGCCTGCCATACGCGCATTGAAGACATGGCCGCACACTACCTCGATGAGATCCGCACAGTCCAAGCCAAGGGCCCGTACCATCTGGGCGGGTTTTCGTTAGGCGGGCTAGTGGCGTACGAAATGGCATGCCAGCTTCTCGCCCGTGGAGAGGAACTCAGCCTGCTCGCGTTGTTTGACACTTACGCGAGCAATCCGAAGCCGGCTAACAAATCGTTGCTGCACCTGCTGCGCCATCCTACTCAGGTGCAACTACGGCGGATGCCGGAGGTTTTACGCAAGAAAGTTCGCCGCACAATTCGCGCTTGGCGCTTACCTGAGGCCCTGAAAAAGGTGATGCGTACCAATGCTCGCGCCGCTGAACAGTACCGATTGAGGCCTTACAGTGGAAAGGTTACCTTGCTGCGAGCCGGTCATACGTGGCGCGTTTTGGAAGACCCTTATGCCAAGTGGGGAGAGCTGGTCGGCGCCCTCGAAACCATTGAAATTCCCGGCGCTCACATGGATATCTTGCGCGAGCCGCACGTCGGCCGTCTGGCTGAATATTTGAAGGGCTGCATTGACTGCGCCAGTCTTGGCGAGACAGAGGTTCTCGCGGGGAAGGGAAACTCTGGCATCGACCGCAGTGAAAATGGCCGGCGACAGGTAGAAAGATGAACACAAGTACAGAAAGACTGGAAGCCAGCGCCAAAGCCAATTCCACGGAAGAGCAGGCTAGTTCATCCGGGAATGCGCTCCCACCGAAGCGCAGCGGGAGCTCCGCTTGGAACCTTCGCTCTTTGACGGGCAGGCTCTTCCCTTGGGCACGCAAAGGCGGGCTGGCGATTTTGGACCAGGGACTTATTTCCGGTTCCAATTTCGTGATCAGCGTCCTGCTGGCGCGTTGGCTGACGGAAGATCAGTACGGAGCGTATGCCGTGGCGTTCGGCATTTACGTCATGCTGTCGCTGGTTTATCAGTCCCTGCTGCTTGAGCCGATGGGAGTTTTTGGCGGCTCAATTTTCCGCAGCAACCTGCGCGGCTACCTGCGATCGCTGGTTTCGATTTACGTGGCTTTCTCGATCGCGATTTGCTCAGCGCTGGTGATCGCGTGGGCTGTCGCTCATCATCTTGACCCAGGAGCAGCGATAGCCGGCGCGCTCGCGGGCGTTGCGGTTGCTTCACCCTGCCTTCTGTTGTTTGCGCTGGCCCGCCGTACCTTCTACGTAGAGCTTTCGCCAGCCCCGGCAGCCATCGGCGCCTTCATCTATGCGACTGTGGTCCTTGCGGGTCTGTATGTCGTCTATCAACACGCGCTGCTCTCGCCGTTCGTCGCGTTCCTGCTCATTGGCGGAGGCGCGCTGGTGACCGGAGTGGTTTTGATGTTCGGGTTGCGCTCCGGCCTGAGCGGCAGTGGACCGGCGCCTGCTTTCCGTGAGGCTTGGCGCCGCCATTGGCGTTACGGACGCTGGGCCCTGGCAGGCTGCGTTGCAGGCTGGCTTCCCTCCTACATCTACTTCCCCTTGCTCAGCAGTTTTAAGGGTATGGGGGAGTCCGGTCAGCTCAAGGCACTGATGAATCTGACCATGCCATTTGAGCAGACCAAGGGTGCGCTGATCATGCTCTTTCTGCCCTATGCCGCCAGGGTGATGGAACAACAGGGTAAGGCTGGCGCTCGCATTTTGGGAACAAGACTGACGTTGCTGTCGGTGGGCTTGGCGATTGCCTATTGGGCCGTTATCATTCCCCTGCATAAGCCGGTATTCCACCTTCTTTACTCAGGCCGCTACATGGAAGTAGCTTATCTTTTGCCTGCATTAGCGTTCGGACAAATCTTCTGGAGCGGAACTTTCGGACCCTCCGTTGCATTGCGAGCGATGCAATCGCCGGCCTCTGTTTTTGTGGCGTTGGGATTAGCGACCGTTGCATCTCTGCTGATTGGAGTGCCTGCAACTTGGGCCTTCGGTCTGAAAGGCGCCATTTGGGGCAGCAACATGGCCGATATATTCTCGCTGGTGGCCCTGCTCTGGGTGTTGCGACGCAAGCTCTCAACCCATGGTTCGGCTGATCATGCATCACGGTCTAATTGGTTTGCGGCGACAGGCCAGGCTCCCCTGACAATGACACCGGGGGTACCCGACAAAACGTAATGCAGGCCGCGTTTCTATCGCGAAGGCGCAAACTGCGAATTTCTCTTGTTTCGTGACAGAACGCAAGAGTTTAACCATCGAATCTGCAAGACAAAACCCCAGGGGACCGTAATGACAGAACAGAATCACGGCGCCGTCAAGGCCCAGAACAACACGGGCGTGAAGCAGAAAAAGCCGACTTCCGCTTATCGCCAGTTGCGTCGAAAGTTCGCGAAAACCAGGTTGAGAGCGCCTCTGGTCTGGCTGCAACACCGCAATTTGTCCCCCACGGATATATTCCTAGGCTCTTATCCCAAGTCGGGGATTACCTGGACACGCTTCGTATTGTTCGAGATGCTCTCCGGGATGCATGCTGGATTCAAGTCGGTTAATCAATTGATGACCGGAGTCGGCCAGCATACTAAGGCTTTGCGCTTGCTACCCGGGGGCGGCCGCCTGGTCTCCACGCACGAACAGTACCGAAAGGACTACCGTCGAGCGATCTATGTGGTGCGAGATGCACGCGATGTATTGTTATCAGAATTCGCGTTCTTGAGTGCGCTCGACTACTTCCGCGGCGATCTGGATCAATTCATATCGACTTTTCTCTTCACCTGTGGAAGCGCCTACGGCTACGGCCCCTGGCAGCGGCACGTTTCTTGCTGGCTGGACTCGCCGATTGGTGGAACCGAAAACCTGCTGCTTGTGCGCTTTGAAGATCTACGGCAGGACCCGGTATTTTGGTTTGCCCGAATGGCAGAATTTCTCGGGGTGGATGTGCATCAGGAGAAAATCAGGCTTGCTGTGGCGAACAATTCGATACAAAACATGCGGGAAAAGGAAAACAGGGAACCGGTCAGGGCATCAATCAAAGGTCGTTTCGTGCGCGACGGTGCGGTCCGAGGCTGGGTTTCGAAGCTGTCGCCGGCGCAAGTGCGATTGATCGAAGAGCACGCCGGCAGCGCGCTGTTGCGTCTGGGCTACCCGCTTTCATCTCAGCTTAACCTGGAAACGGGAGGAGATTCGATCATGGCGAACCAGGTCAGCGCAACAAAAGAGAGCATCCGATAGATTTACAACAACACAACGTGCTCGTCTGATTTTCAGAACGCCAGTAATCTAGGTACACGAGAACGTTTCCGCTGATAATGCACAGAGCTATGGCAGAAAAAGACAGTATGTGGTCGAACAGCGCGAGGATGAGTGTCCGTCCGGAGCCCGGAGCGCGGGCCCGAGTCGTTGAATCCCCTTTGGGTTTCAGTGGAGGCAGGACTGTCTCGACTGTGCTGATCGTGGGAGTGGTAGCAGTGTGCACATTCACTCTGCTACGTGGAGTCCCGGCTGAATGGATCTGGGAGTCGCTGCGAGTAATGGCAGTAGGCGTCGTCTTGATCCTCGGATTCTATTTTCCTCGGGACCAGCCAAAGCCGGCTTTTGTCATGTGGTGGCTGATTCTGATCTCCGAGTGCACTTTCTTTCGTGAAGGAGACATGTATGCCGGTGTCGATGCCTATCAGGGAAAGTTCCCTACGGCCGTGTATGGCGAGGTGGTGAGCTGGCTCTTGTTTCTTCTGGCAGTGCTGGTTTGTTCAGCTCGGGTACGAGGGTACTTCGGCCGGCTGTTCGCAGGAGACTACAAGTGGAACACACTATTTGCGCTGCTATGCGTGGCCTGCAGCCTTTACGCACCGAGGCCATCTTTCGGGCTGGTGTGGGCTTTTAAACTTAGCCTTACCGTTCTCATACTAGTGCTGTGCTCGATTCGGATCCACGACTTTCGGGATACGATATCTTTTCTTCGCTTTTCAACCTTTGCATTCTTGATCATCATAATCGAGCCTGTAATCATCGCAATCTGGCGCGGTCAGATGTTCGACGAGGAAGGCCGGATGAGCACGGTCGTTTCGCCAAATGCGCTTTCTCCCAATGCTGGAGCCGTTCTGTTGCTGGCGCTGACTCTTTTTTCCAAGCGAAAAGATGAAGGACTGCACAAATCAGCGATCCTGCTCGGCATTGTGGCCTGCGCGATTATGATCCTGGCCGGAAGCAAAACTGGAATTCTGGCTGCCATCTTTGCAGGAGGACTGTATTTTCTTGTCTGCAGGAAATTTGGCCCGGCAGTTAGTTATATTGCGACGACCGCAGTGTTGGTCGCCATACTGGCACTTAGCACGCCGCTGGGCGATTATTTTCGTTTGTACCAGGAGCGCCAGGGTGCGGGATCGTTCTCCGGACGAACCACTTTGTGGAACGCCGTGATCCCTGCGATCGAACAGAAACCGATTTTGGGTCATGGCTACCTGGCCTCGGAATTTATATCGATCCAGATCAACGCGGTAGAATGGCAAGCTCCACACGTACACAATGGTTTGTTGGAAGCGTTGTACAACAGTGGCGTGATTGGATTCGCGGTGATGCTGGCCATCCTAATTGTTATTCCGTGGAACCTTTATCGCGTTCTTCGCCGGGCATCTCCCACTGATCGCATCTACGAGGTCGGTGCGGGATGTCTTGCCCTCTATGCTTTCCTACTGATCAATGGCTTTTTTAATTCGAGTTTTGGGGGAAAACCGACGGTTCCCTTTATGCTCCTTCTTTCCCTTATCCTGGTCAGCAACAAACTCCTTGAGTTACTCCCGCGTCCTCAGCGAACAACGCCATACACGGCGTGAAGACAAAACCGGTGACCTCCGGCGACCCCTTGCCGCGGAACGCCGACCATCAACACTTATAGGAAGATAAACACTGATAGATGGAAATGAAGCTGAGCGACAATACAAACGGAGGTAGGGTGGGTCTCGATCATGAGCAGGCGCTGCGGCCTGTCTCAGGCCCGCTCTTTGTGACCGGCGTGTGGCGCTCTGGTACGTCTCTGCTGTACGCGCTTCTAAACCGGCACCCGGACTTAGGGCTGTTCTATGAGGGCGATCTGCCGGTGCTACGGCCGATGTTTCATATTCGCTACAGCCGAAAGAACTGGCTGCGAAGATGGGAGTACTGGAACGCGGGCGTGAGCCGGCACGGCCTAGACCCGTCTCGGTTCCCAGCATCTATCAAATCTCTCGCCGAGGCTGCCGAGGCAGCTGGCCGCGAGTACTGCCGGAAGAAAGGCGCAAGGATCTGGGGGTGCAAGTCGCCCTCCTATTGTGACCGTCTCGAGCAGTTGGCTGGTGACTTTCCGCGCGCCCGGTTCGTCGTCATCTGGCGCGATCCTGAGGAGATTTGCCGCAGCGTGGTAGACGCCGCAGCTCATTCACGCTGGTTCGCGGGGTCCGGTATGATCCACCGCGCAATATTGGCGTGCGAAATGATGAAAAAGCAATGCGACGCGCTCGTATTACTGGGGGTTCCCGTTCATCAGATCCATTACAAGGAGCTAGTTGGGGACACGCCGAAGACGATGCGTGGCATCTGCGAATTCCTGGAGGTACCGTTCGTTCCGGAAGTCACGAGTCTGGAAGGAGCAGATCGATCTGCAGTATTCGGTGGTGCTCACCACTCCATGGTCAAGGGCACACAAATCGTGGCGTCCCGCGAGGGCAAGAAGACGCTCTCCCCTCGGATCGAAAGCAAAATTCGGCGATACGAGACGCTCTGGAAATCGCAAATGGGCGAGAAGTGGCTCTTGTGTCGATACCTATCGAATGCTCACGAAACAACGCCGGGCAGGTGGGAGCGATTGACCGACTCCTTATTGTTTTCCCTATTGCGACTCAAGGACGCTGCGCCGACGGTCGCATTTTCGATTCTGCCGATGTGGGTCTGGCAATTGTATCGCTTAGTCAAATACCGCAGTCTGGCCTTTGCCAAATATCACAATCGCGTCTTCATTGACGAGCCGGCGCCGAAGAAAAAGAAAAGGCAGCAATATCTCCCCAATCGACAAGATACATAACCGGAGCTTTGTCTTTACCCATCAGACTCTCCAATCTCTCTAGAAAGGATCTCTCTAAGACAAGCGCCAGGCTCGTATCCCGGTAATGAAACTAGCTGTAATCACGCTGCACAGGGATACGACAAATCCATCGGCCCGGACCCGCTTGAGTTTGAATCTGCCATATGCGTATTCTATGCGTACATAATAAATTTCAGCAGTATGGGGGATCAGATGCTGTGTTTGCAGCAGACGAAGAGCTGCTTGCCCAGCATGGGGATGTGATCACTTATACGCGACATAGCGGCGAAATTGAATCTGCTGCCCACTCGGAAAAGGTGCGACTTGGCGTGGGCGCCCTATATTCTCGGCGTACGGTCCGCGAGATCACCGACCTGGTGGAGCGTTCCCGCCCGGACGTTGCATATGTACACAATATTTTTCCTTTGATCTCGCCGTCGCTCTTCGACGTTCTTTATCGGCTTCGAGTTCCCGCAGTGCATATCATGCACGATTACCGACTGTTCTGCCCAAATTCTCGTTTTTACATTAACGATCGTATCTGTGAGTCCTGTAAGTTGGGAAACTACTGGTCGGCAGTGCGTCAGCGCTGTGTGCGAGGGAATGCCGCATACAGCGCACTCTACGCCTCGTCGCTTTATCTGAATCGCAAGCTCGGGCTATCGCGCAAAATAGGAGGCTACATATGCCTGACGGAGTTTACCAGGGACCTGCTACTGCAGTGTGAGGTACCGGAAGACAAACTTTATGTCTGCCCGAACTCGATCGATACATCTACCTACACACCACAATTCAGCGGCGGTCAATACGTTCTGTATTTGGGCGGGTTGTACCGTGATAAGGGCGCTTTGACCGCTGTGAAGGCATTCGCGCAACTGCCGCACATTCCTTTTAAGTTTGTTGGAACCGGCGCCGCTGAAGAGGAGTTGCGCGACTTTGTCACTAGCCACCAGCTATCAAACGTGGAGATGGTTGGATTCAAGAGTGGCAAGGAAAAGCTAGAATACGTTCGAAACAGCATGTTCACCATCGTTCCATCTCATTTCTATGAAACGTTTGGCGTGGTTGTGCTGGAGGCATACGCCAGCGGGAAGCCGGTGGTTGCCTCCGCGAGCGGCTCCCTGCCATTTATCGTTCACCCCCAGGAGACGGGATTATTGTTCCGGCCACAAGATGCCAACGATTTAGCGGCGAAAATTCGCTGGCTTTATGACCGGCCAGACCAGATCGACAGCATGGGGCGCAAGGCTAGAGCTCTCGTCGAAAGCAAGTACGATTCTCGGCTGCGATACCCGGCGCTCCGCGCCATTTTCGATGACGTGATCAAGACGTCGAGGATGCATTGGAGCACCCCCTCCCCATATAACTGAGCCACGATATCTAATACGCGGGAGATTCCAGCTTTGCGGGGAAAGCAGCAGAATCTTAACAGATCCGGGAATCCGCATGCCCGCCAGACACTTGCTTTTGGTTTCTAATTCGGTTGCGAAAAGATTCCTTTGGGAGGACTAGCAACCACAAACCCCGGCCCAGGGGATATTTACGGTCCATCTTCGGATTCAGACACCACTTGTCTCATTTTATTGGAAATGCGCGTCACGATTGACTCTCACCTTTCTTGATTATGTATAACCAAGGCATCGCTCCGCTGGCTCATTCGCATCCCTTCAAGGGAATGTTGGCGGTACGCCTTGGAAAGGTACTACTGCAATCCGTCGATGTCGATGAGCTATTTGTAAGTAGCTATGAGCTGAAGCACATTGTCACCGTCAATAGTGAAATCTTCGTTTATGCACACGAAAATGCGGCGTACGAGGCGATTCTGAAGCGCACTGTCAACACAATCGATGGGCGGATTCTTCACTTCTTGTGTTCGCTTCTCTACCCAGGACGGGGCTTAAAGAAATTGTCCGGCTCCGATTTCATTTACAACCTGGCAGCTTACGCAACGAGACGGAGAGAACGCGTTTTCTTGCTTGGCGCGGATGTACGCTCCAATCATGGTGCGATCGAAGCATTAAAGGCACGCTGCTGTGGTTTGATTGTAGACGGATACTCCCCTTCGTTCTGCTCGAACATCCAGGAGCAGGAATGGAACGAGGATATCCTTAGCAGAATCGCAAGTTTTCGCCCTGCCCATCTCGTTGTCTGTTTCGGTCCGGTCAAGCAAGAGATGTGGATCTCACACAACGCGGATCGCCTTTTCCGGTTTGGAGTGCAGTGCGCTTACGGTCTTGGCGGGACTTTGGACTTTGTTTCCGGGAGAAAGAGACGTGCACCGAAATGGATTCAAAAGGTTGGCGCAGAATGGCTGTTTCGATTTCTTTCAGAGCCAAGGCAAAGGCTCCGGCGAACCGCGAGGATGTTCAAGATGCCGTATCTCGCATTCAGGTTTTATAACCGCGAAGTCGAAGTGCCAAGAACTGCGGCGGCCTCGGAATCAGCTCTCAAACGCGCATGCAATGAGTAGATCGGCAAGCTCACGGGAATTTATATGAACAACCCAAAACCGGGGAAACCGGGCGCTGAGACGGCCAAAGAAAAGTACGTAACCATCAGCGTAGATGACGGACACCCCACGGATCTACGCACGGTCGATCTGCTGCATAAATATGGTCTGACAGCGACCTTTTATATTCCGGGCGCTAATCACGAGCGGGTCGTGATGAACCCCGCCCAGATTCGAGACATCGACCGACATTTCGAGGTCGGCAGCCACACGCTGAGCCATATTCGCTTGACCTTGATGTCGGATGAAAGAGCCGTGCGAGAGATAGTTGACGGCAAGAAGTTCTCTGAGGATACACTCGGGCACGAGGTAATCGCGTTCTGCTACCCGGGCGGTAAATTTAACTGCCGCATCGAAAAGCACGTAGAAAGAGCCGGTTTTCTCGCCGCACGAACCTGCAGGTACTTTCTCAATGATTATCCCAAGAACCCTTTTTCCTGGGACATCAGCACGTACGCTAATACTTACCCCGCGTATGTTCAAGTTCGACATTGCCTCTTGGAATATAACTTTGCGGGGGCTTACAGGTACGTCACGACGTTCAAAGCGCGAGTACCCTGGGCCGCGCAGTTCATCTGCGCACTGGAGGATGTCTCGCGGAATGGCGGTATGGCACACCTCTACTTCCACAGCTGGGAAATTGATCAGAACGGCGAGTGGGACCAGCTCGAATCATTATTCAAAGCCATCTCCCAATATTCTCTGACGCCTGTGACCAATGGCTTTCTCTATCGCCGGTGGCACGAAAGACGTGGGTTGGTCAGTTCGCCTAAGTTAGTCAGTTCGCAGCCTCCAGCATGATGGGCTTTACCCCAACCGTTAGCGGCCTCCCTGGGGATATGGCCGTTGTGCCACCGCTCAGGGTTTTGTAATCCGCATACTGAGCAACTGGAGTGTAGGAATTGTCGCCGCTTGGGTTCCACACGAACATCGCAAGATGACCGTTCGCTCGGATAAATGGGCATGTATAAATGTTGCCGGTGGAAGAGCACGGACCAGTGAAGTGACCACCAACCAGCCATTCCATCATTTGATGGTAAGCGGCACTGTAGTCCGGGTTATGGCCTATCGTGGTGTTGAAATAAAACCAGCTCAGATGCTCGGCTCCGTAAGCGAAGTGGAGTAAATGCCAACGTACCATCTGGCCCAAACAATCGTCCGGAGGATATTTGCGGCTGCAGACGAAGGTAGCCGCATCAAAGCTGGTTTCAGTATTCATCCACGGCGCGTCGCCCCAGCCAGCGGTGCTATTTTTCAGATTAACCATTTGTTGAATCATCCCGAAACGCGGTTCGGGGGAAACGTTTTGCAAGTAGAGATGGAAGGAAAATATGTCGCAAAGCCGTCCGTTCTTATTTTCCAGAGTCAGCCAATTTCGCATCCAGTCCGTATCCCCCCGGTTGGCTGGAGGAGTGAGAATGAAGGCGCCCGGCACCTTGCTCCGAACCATTGCAACCGCAGGCGCCATGAGCTGATAAAGTTGCGGGACCGTGCCCTTCCAATAATTAGGGGCATTGGCTTCGTTCCAGAGTTCCCAATATTTGATTGCGTCCTTGACGCAGTGTCCGGTTGGCGAGCAATGGCTCAGTAGTGCGGCGACAAATGTATTGAAGGAAGGACTGCCGCTTGGAGTCAGATCGTCGGGCGGGAATGCCGAGCCCCAAGAGCGGTTGCATTCTCCTTTCGTGGCCCAGCAAGGCGTATAGCCGAACGTGTACATGGCGCGGCGCGGTTGGTGGGCGGCGATTGCATCTAGGTATCCGTCGAGAATTCTCCAGTTGTAGACTTCGGGACCAGGATTCAGAAGGTGCCACTGCACTTGAGAGTCCCACAGTCGAATCATCCCCGGTTGGGCGATTGTGGTCGGCCAAGTCATATTCGGACAATTGGTAGGCTTTCCGGTCCCGCACTGAAATCCAAAGCTGGAGGGTGACAGAGTCGAAATACTGGTCCTGTCGGCAGTTTGTGTCGAGGCCGAAGCATGGTTGCGAGCGGCTTGTGCCTCCGCAGGAATCGCCAAAAGAAAGGCCAGAGCGAAAAGAAGAGTGGGTTTGAGAGCTTGTTTCACAGAAAGACGCATACAGATCTCCTCACGAGGGCGATCACGGCATCACGCCAGCGATCGTGGACAGGAAAGATTGCTCGCAAGCAAGTATTTCACACTGACGCGTAGGTTGTCGGAGTGCAATGCCAGCCGTGCATCTTGGGCGGCCGCGAGGCGCCTGCTTTGAAACATGCCTCGCGCTAATGGCTTCGCAGGAACAGCCCTTCCCCAAAACTGAACGGCACGAGGATTACAACAAAACCATGAAGTACAAGGAGAGCAGCATGCATTCAGCAAAGACAAACAGTATAACGAAAGGCAGCTTGAACATTTCTGACGTAGGGCCAAGATGCCGGCCGCCAAAACTGGCAGCGGTAGCCATCCGCGGCGCTTTGACATTGCTTTCGGCAGTACTGCTGATTGCAGCTCGCCCAGCCCAGGCTACTGAAGCTGTGCCCCACAACTTCACTGGCAACCCCGATGGCGCCAATCCCGGATCCAGCCTCATTTTGCATGATGGTAACTTCTATGGGACGACTTACAGTGGTGGGCTGGGATATGGAACGGTATTTGAGCTTTCGTCGAACGGCAGCGGAGGCTGGACAGAGACCGTGCTCTACAGTTTCTGTTCTGAAAAGAGCTGCGCGGACGGACAGAATCCAACTTACTCTAACGTGATATTTGACAGCGAGGGAAACATTTACGGAACAACCTACGGAGGTGGTGCGAATGGATTCGGCACGGTATTCGAACTCAGCCCCTCGGGCGAGAGCTACACGGAGACCGTCCTGCACAGCTTTGCCAGCAGCCCGGATGGCGCCAATCCAGTAAACGGCCTGGTCATGGATACGGCGGGCAATCTCTACGGCGTAACCTACGCAGGCGGTGCCGGTCCCAACGGCGGCAATGGGACCGTCTTTGAGCTGAGCCCGTCCGGTTCCACCTGGACGGAGCAGGTGATCGCAAATATCAGTGCCACCTACGCCGGGTTGGCGATAAAGGGCGGCAACCTCTACGGCGTCGGATATGCGTCAGTATTCGAACTGACGCCGCCGGGGGGCGCAGGACTGTGGAACAGGTTCACACTCCACAGCTTTGTTGCTGCCGATGCTGCTACACAGGGCTCCAATCCCAACGGCACTCTGGTGTTCGACACCTCCGGAAACCTTTACGGTACGACGTATTCGGGCGGTAAGTATGGTTACGGAACGGTCTACAAGCTGACCCCCGGAACTGCGCAGAACAAGCCATGGACAGAAAAGCTTCTGGCCGCCTTTGAAACGGGCAACGCCTATCCTTTGGGTGGCATTGTGTTTGACGGGGAGGGGAATATTTACGGTACTTCGACCGCTGGTGGCAACAGCAAGACCACCGAGGGCACCGTTTACGAGTTGGTGTATCAAAGCAGCACCGGTACCTATAAAGCGAAAGTCCTCTTTACTTTCAGCGGCGAGAACGGAAATACCCCGGATTCCAGCCTGATTTTCGACAGCTCGGGCGATCTCTGGGGCACGACTTACCAGGGCGGATCGGACGGATATGGCACTGTGTTCGAAGTGAATCCGGCGGCTGCAGCAACCACAACTACGCTGACGTCTTCAGTGAATCCCTCCACCTCGGGCCAAGCCGTGACCTTTACGGCAACGGTTACTCCGTCACCACCGAATGGAGAGGCGGTCGTGTTTGAGCCGCTGGGGCAGTCACCAATGACTGGTGGCGTGGCGACCTTTACCACTTCGACTCTGGCAGTGGGCACAACCAAGGTCAGAGCAGTGTACGAAGGCGATTTGGATTTTATCACCAGCATGTCGGCCTGGTTGAGCCAGGTAGTGGATCAGTAGACGTTGTGTCCAGGGTTGGCATCTTGTGGTTCCAGCCTGCGTGGGACTTGGGGAAGGAATAACCTTTGAGCTCCTTCCCCTGTTCCTTCCCCGTGCATTTCAGAGTAGTGAACTCGCGAGGCTCACTTGGATTTAGGATCGTCGGCGCGACTGTGCTTGTCCGCTGGTCCGAAGTAAGCCGGGTTGAGTTCTGACATGATGGGTTGTTGGATCGCTTGGATGGCTTTGTCCCTGCGCTGTATTCTGAGTATCCTGAGGATCTCTTTGTTAGTCTCTTGAGAGGGCCCCGACTGTTTGCTGTCAAGCTTGTAGATGTAATGGCCGGTTCGATCGCTGAAAACTTGGGAAACTTCGCCGATTTTCAGGTCGAACGCAAAAGCGTGGCCCGGAGGAAGGCCATTTGGCGACAACTGGCCAAGACTGGAATTGGGTGGAACGTCTAGCATTCCAGCCGCCGTATAGGCTTCCTTCTGTAGGGTGAGAAAACTTTCACCCGCAACGGCTCTTGCTCGCAACTTCTCAGCAACTTGATTCATTTCGGCCTCGGAGTCCCTCCGTTGCGCTTCGGGTGTGGCTTTTTCGCCAGCAGCAGCAACCACACTCTTGCGGTTCGGAATGTAGATTCTTTCAAGGGTAGCGCTCTCAAACTCGGCCGAGTGATTGTGATAGTAGTCCTCGATCTCCTTTTGCGAGATGTTCGCGGAATCTTCCTCGATCTTGTGTACAAGCTCGTGGGAAAGTATCTGGAGGCGGGCAAACGCGAGTCGTTGCTGGAACCGCGGGCTCTTTTCCAGTCCAAGGGTCTCGGCCGCCTGCGCCATGGCGAGCAAGTTGGGATATCCCCTGGCAAGTTCGCGCTGGCTAGATGCCCGCTTGTTTGTGAGAACAGCATCAGCTAGCTTCTCGAACTGCGCCCGCGAAACTTGGGTTTGACACGTTGGATGAAGATTCTCCGTGGGCGACGGTAATGGCGGAGCGCAAAGTCCTTTGATGGTGATGATGGCTGCGTCGGGTGCAACCTTGGAAGCCGAGTCAGGAAGGGCCTGTTGGTCATCTTCGTCTTGGGAAGCTGGAGCCTGAGACTCAGCCTGTAAATCTGGCGTCGCGTGTGTGGGTTCCTGTTGCCACAGTACCGAGCTCGCAACCAGCAAGCAGACTATAGGCAGATGTCGCATTTCGAGGACTCCTTGGGGTCAGTAGTGAAGCAGTTTGCTTTCGACCTCAGGATACTAAGATACACGCTTGAGTTGCGAAATTCCTCGCGCATACTGAAGGCACATCTCCGCAGATAGTTGCAAGTTCTTGCATCTTGACATGGTTCCGGCGGCGAAATAGCATCAAGCGATTTCGTCTTTTGTCGTGCTTGGGAGGACACATGATTCAGAGCATGTACCGCGCGTTCGCCAAATTTGGGTTGTCGTTCATATTGACCATTGCTGGCCTCCCACTTGCTGGGGCACAAACCTTCACCGGCGTTTTCACTCAGCACAATGATAATGGTCGAACGGGCCAGAATCTGGCCGAGACAATTCTTACTCCGCAGAATGTAATCTCGAGTACATTTGGCAAGGTGTTCTCCTATTCGGTGGATGGTCAAATCTACGCCCAGCCACTTTATGTTCCCAATGTAACCATCTCGGGAAGCACTCACGATGTGGTTTACGTCGTCACCCAAAATGACAGCGTATACGCGTTCGATGCGGAGGGACTCACCCCCACAGCGCTTTGGCAGGTGAGCTTCATCAATCCCGCGGCGGGAATCACGCCGATAACGTGCACTCGCAGCGGTACTCCGAACCCGTACTGCAGCGTTTACCCCTATACCGGCATCCTCTCCACACCGGTGATCAACCCGACCACCAACACGATGTATTTGGTTTCACGCACAGAGAACAATGGCAAGTTCTATCAGACCCTCCACGCGCTCGACATCACGACGGGAGCGGAGAAGTTCGGAGGCCCGGTTAACATCGCTGGATCCGTACCAGGGACTGGGTATGACAGCAAGAACGGCGTCGTCACTTTTCCGGTCAACATCGCCATACAGCGTGCGGCATTGCTCTTGGCAAATGGCAATGTCTACATTGGCTGGGCCGGAGTCTGGCATGGATGGGTCATGGCCTATAACGCCACGACTTTGAAGCGACAGAGAATTCTCAGCACCACCCCAGATGCCAGGGGAGGTGGCGTTTGGTTCAGTGGGAACGGGATCGCGGCGGATGCTGGCGGAGATATTTACGTAGCGGTGTCAGACGGGACCTTCGATGTAAATACCGGTGGAACCGATTACGGCGATAGCCTGGTGAGATTCGATGCCGATCTGAATGTCCTCGATTATTTCACTCCCCTCGATCAGAGCTGTCGGGCGGTCAACGATATGGATCTGGGGTCGGGCGGCCCGATGCTCTTGCCCACCCAGCCCGGCAACGCGCCCAATGAGCTGCTGATTTCCGGCAAGGGCGGGCTCCCCTGTGATACGGATCCTGCCTTGAGTCCTATTTACCTTCTGAATGTAGACGATCTGGGCGGATACAACGCGACGCAGGATCAGGACGTACAGGAAGTCGATACAGCGCCTGGTGGCTATTGGAGCAGTCCCGCGTATTGGCAGGGTGCTGACTCTACATACGTGTATTACGGCGGAACCGCCAAAAATGGCGGCCACGGCGATTATCTGAAGATGTTCACCATGACGGACGGCCTGCTTTCGACCTCCCCGGTTTCACAAAGCGCAAATATTTTCCCGATTGGAACTACACCTTCCATTTCTGCCAATGGCACCTCGGACGGCATCCTTTGGACGGTAGAGCGTCCAGATGCCCTCGGAATTTTACCGGGCATGGGATTGTCCAACCTTTATGCCTTTGATGCCACCAACCTCTCTAACGTGCTCTATGAGAGTGAATCAGTGCTTTCGCATGGCGTGCCTCGAGACCAGGGAGGTTGCGCGAACAAGTTCGCAGTTCCGACCATCGCCAACGGCCGAGTTTACGTTGGAACACAGAACGAACTGGATGTATTTGGACTACTGGGCTCTACCTCGGGTCCTGGCGTTTCCTTGGGCAACCCGTGCTGGACATTCAAAACTGCGGTGCTGGGCAACTCCGCCAAGGAACCGATTGCCGTGTACAACAGTGGCAATTCTACTTTGAATATCAGCAATGTGACGATCACGGGAACCAACCCGTCCGAGTTTAGCCAAACCAACACCTGCACTTCTGTAGCTCCGGGTGCGAAGTGCGTGATCACAGTTACCTTCACGCCTTCAAGTGTTGGGCCGCAGTCTGCCAGTGTGATGATCACGGACAATGCCCCCGGCAGCCCCCACAACATCTTTCTGGATGGATCGGGGGAGAACTAGAAGAGCGCTCGTGCGGTGCAGGCGAAAGTGTTTTCACAGCGGGGCGCGAGTCCTCGCATTTTTTTCTTTCCCATATGTGCACAGGATTACGTCACTACGGGTCCCTAGGCCCGGCGTACGTCATCGCAAACAAACAACAACAGGCAAGTGGCGATGGTCTGAGATTGCTCCATTTTCTCCAGGTGGGCATCAGGATGTGGCTGTCGGAAGTAATATCCCAAAGTTAATCGAGGAAAAGTCATGCACTTCAGAAATTGGGCTCTGGTGGTCGTGTTGCTGGCTACTCCGGCATTAGGAAAGTCGCAGTGCTCTGGTGATTGCCAGGTCGGCACAATTACGGGTCCCTACACCGTCGCACAGGTCGCGGAGTTCAGCACGACCAGCCCTTATCCGATCTGCTCCTCCTCCTCGTGCACGGCAGGGTCCTGGAGTGGAGACCAGATCGGGGGCATTGATGCCCAGCAAAATGTCGGCACCAAGTATCAGTTCTACGACAATGGGGCGGGTCCCAACTTCGATGCCAATATTGCGGTGGGCCCCACGGTGAGCGGCGAAAATGCACAAGTTCTGGAGTGGGTCGACGCCCAGTACATTCAGGCATTTGACAAAGTAACGGGTCAGCCGATCTTTACCTCTGGAGGGGGAACCACCGCTGTACCGGCCAATGTGAAAGCATTGTGGTCCAGTTCGACGCAACCGGAATGCCAGGCTAATGGTTCCGGGAATGTGCAGGTCATCTTTGATCGCCTGGATAACGTGTTCGTGATCAGCCGCCGGGTCGTATATACGAACGGTAGCGGTATCCACGAGTATGCCTGGTGCGTCGCGGCAAGCTCCACCAGCGATCTCTCCAACCCCCGCACTCAATGGTACGCCTACGAGTACAGGATGAGCACAGCCATCCCCTGTACGCCGGAATCGGACAACTGCACTTCGGGTACTTACTACTATTACTTTCCCGACTGGCCCAGGATCGGGACTTGGTCCAATGGCTTCTACATTACCTTTGATTTGCAGGACCCGAACGCTGGCTATATTGAATCCGGCTTCGAAGCTTGTCAATTGGACCGCGCTGATATCGCGCAAGGCAAGCCAACCAACCCGATGACCTGCTACGCTTACACAGTTCCGCTTGCCAATAGGCCAACTCTTATCCACTCGGTCGATGTCGCGGATATCGACAGCGCAGCCGGCCCGACAAGCGGCGAGCCCGAATATTTCTTGTCCATTGTCAACCCCAGCAATACACAACAAGGCGACAAGGGCCTGGAACGATGCACCAGTCAGACTACGCCGTGCACGTCGAATCAACTCGCCCTGTTCACTTGGGGGACGAACGGACTCGGTGGACCTACCTTTATCACCGTGAACCCTTACACTCCGGGTTGCTATAACACATCGAAAGCGGGTCAAGAAGAGAACACTTACTGTGTTCCCGAACCCAGCACAAACACGGCCGACATCGGGGCGTATGGCAAGCCGGACTGCGGAAACTATACTACGCCCTGCGTAGATTCCCTAGGTGACCGGATGGCTAACCGGCTGACCTACAACAATCTGTCTTCGTCGTCGGGTGGGCCAAACGGCGAGTATTTGACCGCCTCCCATGTGGTGATGGAAAGCGCAAGCAATCAGCGTACCGGCATCAGGTATTACATACTCAATGTCTCCAACGGGACGGCGTCGGTGCTGGTAAACAGCGGCGGTTCGTCGGGACCTCCTGACTTGCAGGACCCGGCTGACACTTTGTTCTATTTCATGCCCAGTGCTGCCCTCGACCAGAACGGCAACTTAGGCATTACTTATACAACGTCTGGAGCATATTGCTCCTCGTGCGAGACGCAAAGCCACCCTGCGATTAACTTTGACGTACTCCCGTGGAGGACTTCCAACTTCGACCCACCGACTCTGATCGTGCAGGGAGCAGGAGATGAAGAGAATACGGACCGTTGGGGCGAGTACGCTGCCACAGTCATTGACTCATCAGACAATTTGACCTTTTACGGTGTGGGGGAGTACTACAACACGAGTGAAACTGGCACAACGAATTGCGGGGCGCCGGCCGGCGATTGTTATACATGGCAGACGCGTATTTTCCGCGGCCAGTTCGGTGCACCATTCTAGACTTGGTTCTCACCCTTCTTCAGCTCTGCATTGAAGTAATTGGAAGCCCTTTCTTTTCGCCAGGCTGCAGCAAGAACAGCGACTGCCATAGATGGCAGCCTCGTATTTTTCGGGGCCAGTACCCCACAACTTTCTAGACTCGGTTTCTTCGTTTCTTTCAATTCAGATCGCCGGTCGCGGCAAGACTATATGCACGATTTTGCATAGTTCACTTTTCACATTTTTCCTCCACATTTGTTCTTGACATGGAATTATTCCCCTGCCATGCTGCCCAAGGTTACTGTCGCAAGTTTCTAAACTTTTCAGTGCTGAGTCGCATTCTCGGTATGGCCTCACACCAGAATCAGGTGTCTCAAACGAGTGGGGAAGAACAAACAAAAAGGAAAGGCATCTGATCGCGGGCGCAAATAGGCACTGTCCTGGAACTGACAGCACACGTCGATGAAGTCACTAGAACAGGAGTAAAGGAAATGACTAACACCGCGAAGGTAAGGAATTGTGCTTTTTTGTTCGTAATGTTCTGTTTCTCGCTGGTGGCCATGGCCCAGCAATGCCCGATGGGCATGGAAACTCATTACAACCCTTCTATCTTTCCCACGCTCTCCGGACACGGCATCTGCCATCTGCGGCTGTGGGACACCAATACGTCGTGGGTCAACCTGGAGACCAGTAATGGCGTGTATAACTGGTCCACATTGGATACCATGCTTGCCGAAGCAAACACGCTAGGCGCCGACGCGCTCTATACGTTCGGCAAAACTCCTACATGGGCAAGCTCCAATCCGACCGATCCCAATTGTAAATATGGACCGGGCGAGTGCGCGCCGCCTAGCGACGTAGACAGCGGAGACGGATACTTCAAAGCTTTCGTGACCGCCCTGGTGCAGCATGCCGGCACCAAAATCGCATACTACGAAATGTGGAACGAGCCGTACAATTTGCCTTTCTGGGACGGAACTCCACAACAACTAGAAATCATGGTATCCGATGCCGCGCAGATCATTCGCTCGCTCAATCCCCAAGCCGTCATAATCACACCAAGCATCTCGTCTTGGCCAAATCAGCAGGTGTTCCTGGCGAATTTCCTGAACGCTTGTCAAGGCAACGTGTCTTTCGACATTTTCGGCATGCACGATTACACGTGGGGCGGTCCTGCGGAGAAGGTGGTGCCCAGGATTCAGAGCGTAAAGAGTTTCCAAACGAAGATGGGATTACAAAGCCTGCCGCTGTGGGGCACGGAGGGTTCCGACAAAGAGTGGGCTACCTTCACGCAACAGGAAAAAAACGACTTCGTCGCGCGCTACTTGACCCTCGAGCTCAACCTTGGATCGCAGCTGCACTACTGGTATTCCTGGAATGATGCAACCGCAGGGGAATTGATGGGAACTCCCGCGGCCACTGTCTATACAACGGTCGGGACGTGGTTCAACGGGCGAACACCGATGGGCTGCGTACAAACCAAGTACGATGGTGGCTACAAGTATGTGTGCACCATGCAGGATACGACTGCCCATCAAATTGTCTGGGTCACGAATGGAACGGGGACGTTCGCAACCACCGCGAGTACTTATGAGACAGACGAAGGGGTTGTCAATCCGGTCGTCGGCGGCAGCGTTCCAATCAACGATTCCCCCGTATTCATCTCGCAGTAATGGTGATTCGCCCGAGACTACGTGCGGTAGCGATCCGGACCGCAGCTTCAAAAGGCTCTTGATCCGTTGTCTTAGGTGCTTATCCCAACTATTGCGCTGCGGTCTGCAATTTCCGTTAATCCGAATTGGGGAAAGGCATCTATCCCGGCGATCGCGGGCGTGAATGGGCACTGTCCTGGAACTGACAGCACAGGTCGATGGAAATCACTGGAACAGGAGTGAAGGAAATGAACAACACCATAAGGGTAAGGAGGAGTTGTGCTCTTTTGTTCGTAATTTTCTGTTGCTCGCTTGTATAACTGGAGTTCGTTAGATACCATGCTTGCCGAAGCGAACACGCTAGGCGCCGACGTACTCTATACCTTCGGCAAGGTTCCCGGATGGGCAAGCTCCAATCCGACCGATCCCAATTGTAATGATAAATATCACGATGGCGATTGCGCGCCGCCTAGCGACGTAGACAGCGGAGACGCCTACTTCAAAGCTTTCGTGACCGCCCTGATGCAGCATGCCGGCACCAAGATCACGTCCTACGAAATGTGGAACGAACCGTACAATTTGCCTTACTGGGATGGAACCCCACAGCAGTTAGAAATCATGGTGGCCGATGCGGCGCAGATCATTCTCTCGTTCAATCCTCAGGCCATCATCATCACACCCAGCATCTCGTCTTGGCCCAATCAGCAGGTGTTCCTGGCGAACTTCCTGGACGCTTGTCAAGGCAACGTGTCTTTCGACGTTTTCGGCATGCACGATTACACCTGGGGTGGCCCTGCGGAGAAGGTGATCCCCAGGATCCAGAGCGTAAAGAGCTTCCAAAACAAGATGGGGTTAGCAAGCCTGCCGCTGTGGGGTACGGAGGGTTCCGACAAAGAGTGGGCTACCTTCACGCAACAGGAGAAAAACGACTTCGTGGCCCGCTACTACGCCCTCGAGCTCGACATGGGATCGCAGCGGCACTACTGGTATTCCTGGAATGATAAAACCGCGGGGTTATTGATAGGAACTCCCGCGGCCACTGTCTATGCAACGGTGGGGACGTGGTTCGACGGGCGAACACCGATGGGCTGCGTGGCAACCAAGTACGGTGCCGGCGACGAGTACGTGTGTACCTGGGAAGATACGACGGCCCATCAAATCGTTTGGCTCACGAGCGGTTCCGGAACGTTCGCAACCACTGCGAGCTCCTACCAGACCGACATCGGAGACACCATGCCGGTTGTTGAGGGCAGCGTTCCCATCAACGATTCCCCCGTATTTATCTCGCAGTGATGGAATCTATGCTTTGGATGAAATGAATCCGGCGGTGATCAAAAAGCCGCCCTAGCCGAGCGGCTTTTCCTTGGTTCGGAACGATTTGCGGACTGTTTACTGCTCCAGCATGATCGGCATAGGGCCAATGGTGATTGATTGTCCATCGTTGACTGTCGTCTTTGCGCCAGTCAAATCAAGATAATCGACGTAACCCGATGGCGCGGTGAAGCTCGTCCCGGCTTCGTTCGGAGTCCAAACCCATAGTGCGGCTGTCACGCCGTCAGATTCGGTGAAATTGCAAGTCCAGATCTTGCCAGCGGAGGGCGCGCATGGACCGCCGAACTTGCCCCCCAAGAGATATTGCATCATGTAATGGTAGGCAGTTTCGTACTGGGAATTTGCGACGAGCGTCTGTTTCCACTTGTACCAGTTAAGGGTCATGGCTCCGTTGGACGCGTGCAGCAACTGCCAGCGCACGATCTGCCCGGTGCAGTCATCCGCGCTAAATGTGGCCGGGCATTTATAAGTCTCAACGGTAAAATTGGTTTCCGTATCGGCCCACGGAGTATTTTTCCAGGCTGGAAGTGAAACCTGGATGCTCAAGTAGATCGCTGCATCCAGGGTCCACTCATCCTCAGGAGTGTTTCCCCATAGATAATTGTGCCAAACCACCCAGTCCGAGATGGGTCCATTCGCGGTTTCCAGGTTCAGCCAGGCTTGAAAGTCCGCGACGTTTCCGCTTGTAGTGGATGGGGTAAGAATAACGGAGTTCTTTACATTTGCACGAATGATAGGAACGGAGGGAGCGAGCATCTGGTAGAGCTGACCTATACTGCCTGTCCAGCGGACGGGCGTGTTCCACTCGTTCCACATCTCGTAGTACCGGATGAGATTCGTGGCTGCACAGGCTTTGCCGGGTGGGCAGTTACCCGTGCAGTTGCCAGCGGGACTGCAATGTTGAACGAACTGCGTCACGAAATCATTGAACGACGGGCTGCCGGTCGTGGTCAGATCGTTGGGCGGGGAGTCGGTCCCGGTCGGCGCGACCTTCCGCCCCTCACAGGTGGGGGCGTCCCAGCACGGAACCCAGGAAAAAACCTCGATTACATCTACCGGCCGGTGTTTGGCGATCACATCAAGCCAGTTGTCTAGCGTGGTCCAGTCGTAGGTACCAGGACCCGTGCTCGAGTCCGACCATGAGGTTCCGGCATCGTGCAGACGAAGGAATTCCGGTTGGAGTTGCGTCTCAGGCCAAACGACTGTGCCGCCGGGCCCCCCACAGTTTGTTGATTCCAGGCCGCACTGAAATCCGAAATAAGAAGGCACGATTGTGCGCGTCGGCAATGTCACGACATCGAAATTGACCCCATTGCTGGCGCTGCTGCCTACGGTCACGACCACGTTCCCGGATGAATCTCCGTTAGGCACTTGTGCCATGATCGTCCAGTCACTCCACCGCACTACCGAGGCGGCCGTCCCATTGAAAGTTACAGTGCTCGAGCCTTGAGCCGAGCCAAAGTTCGATCCAAAGATGGTTACAGAGGCCCCTACTACTCCAAGACTTGGCGAAATGTGTTTGATAACTACGCGGCCCCGCACGTTAGGCGCAATTCCAGTCTGTGCTGCGGACCTAAAATCTGCTCCGATTAACAAAGCCAGAACTAACGGAAGAAATGCAGAAAACTTACGCATTGGGGATCTCCTCGTCGTATTGCCAGAGTCAAGCTCTAAAGTGGCATTCGCGCTGACCGGCTTTTCGCCGTCGTGCGCCCAGACAGAACGGGAGGAACACTCCTAACTGCTGATACGTGAATTGTTGCAAGAGGTCGCGCAACCCACCAGTCACGAAGGTGCATCCTCAGAATGCGAGCACAGCGCATGGGTATTAGCCTTCTGCCTTGTGAAGTGCACTTTGGGGCTTAGGGGGCAGTTTGCGTTTACTGCTCCAACGTGATGGGAAGAACGCTAATCGTAATTGACAAGCCGCCGCTGGTTGCCGTCTTGGCGCCAGTCAGATCAACATAATCGACGTAGCCGGAGGGCACGGTGAAACTGGCCCCGTTCTCGTCTGTAGTCCAAACCCACAGGGCCAGCGTGCCATTAGCTTCCGTGAAAGGGCATGTCCACGTCGTACCGCTAGTGAGGACGCAGGGACCACCAAACTTGCCCCCCAAGAGATATTGCATCATGTAGGAGTAGGCCGTAGCATATTGAGGCTGGCTGCCGATATAGGTGTTCCAGTAGTACCACCATAGCCCAGTACCCCTACTACCCCAACCACCAGCATTGGAGAACAACAAGAGATTCCAACGCACCATCTGACCGACGCAGTCGTCGGTTGTAAATTGAGTGCCAGTGTTCCCGGCGTTACAGTCATAAGGGAGAGTCAGGTCATCGTAGCCGGCCTCGCCAATGACCCACGGCAAAGGAGTCCACCCGAGAGTTCCGAAGTTCGGTCCCAAGTCCGTACTCGTAATACCCAACACGCTTTCCGGAATGACATTATTGAGATATTGATGACTGTTGTAAACGTCCGAGATGACCCCGCCTGCAATCTCCGCGTTCAGCCAGCCTGTCATCCACGTCGCCGCTTGATTGCCGCTGGTGATGGACGGAGTAAAGATTGTCGCTCCCGTAACATGCGCCCGAATGACTGTGACTGCCGCGGCAACCATCTGGTAAAGCTGCGTCTGCGTGCCATCCCAGCGCGGATGCGGATCGGTAGCATTGATATTGGCTTCGTTCCATAACTCGTAATTCTTGATGTACGTCTTGACGCAGTTCCCGGCCGGGCTGCAATGGTTCAAGAGATCGGTAACGAATTGAGTGAACGTCGGACTTCCGCTAGCGATAAGATCGCTCGGAGGCGTTGCTCCCCCGCTAGTGCCACAAGATCCAATCGGGCGAGCCGGTCCTCCGCCCGCGAAGAGAGGGACACAGCCAAATACGTAGCTTACGGTTCTGGGTTGATTGGCAGCTATAACGTCCAGATAGCCGTCTAATTGCGTCCAGTCGTAGGTACCTACTCCACCGCTATAGCCGATCATCAACCATGACCATGCTACTTGTGAATCCCACAAGCGCAGCACTCCCGGCTGGGCCACAGATGTGGGCCATGTGGGATCGTGCGTTCCTGGTTGATTGGGGCAATTATTTACACCCGGAATATAACCCACCCCGCACTGCATCCCGAAGTAGCTGGCTGTGATAGAGCCGGGCGATTGAGCCACCACCGTGAAATTGACTCCGTTGCTGGCACTGCCGTTCACAGTAACGACCACATTGCCGGTCGTACTTCCTGAAGGTACCTTCGCCACGATCGACGAATCAGTCCAACTTGCGACCGAGGCCGTCGTCCCGGCGAATGTTACCGTCCCCGGGGTCGAGCCAAAGTTTGATCCCGTGATCGTCACCGATGCGCCTACCACTCCCGAGGATTGGGATAGGCTGGTAATTGCCGGGGTCGTCGGGTTTGTTATAACATTGAAATAGACCCCATTGCTGGCGCTGCCGCCTGTGGTCACAATCACGTTCCCGGATGAAGCTCCGGATGGTACGCCTGCCACGATCGACGAGTCAGTCCAGGTTAAGACCGAGGCCGTTGTCCCATTGAACGTCACCGTTCCGGCGGCCGAGCCAAAGCTCGTTCCCGAGATCGTCACCGATGCTCCTACCACTCCGGATGTCGGAGATATGCTCGTAATGGCCGGGGGCGTCGGATTTGTCCCGACGTTGAAATAGACCCCATTGCTGGCGCTGGCGCCTGCGGTCACGACCACGTTTCCGGATGAGGCTCCGGTTGGTACCTTGGCCACGGTCGACGAGGCAGTCCAGCTTATGATCGGGGCGGTTGTCCCGTTGAACGTCACCAATCCCTGGGTCGAGCCAAAGTTCGATCCCGTGATCGTCACCGATGCTCCTACCACTCCGGATGTCGGAGATATGCTGGTAATAGTCGGCGTTGCCGGCGTCGTCGTCGTCGTCGCGGATGTTTGAGATGTACTAAAGCCGCAACCGGGCATTACAAGCAAAAGAAAAATCGGTACAAGTTGCGCCAGGACTGTGGTCTTTGAAGAGGCAGCCGTCAGGGGGTTAGGCATGAATGAACTTCTCACCTAATTTTTATTGGTTTCGCATTCACGTAGAAGTTTCGCAGTGGTAGGCTTGCTGCGGAAGATCACAAACGGTCCCGGGAACCCCGTTTTTGGTCGTAGTACTACCGGCGAGCCATCCGGACTGACGTCAGAGACCGTGGGGCATCCAACGAAACCTCTCGATCGCTATTTTCGCGCTCCGTTCGTGGGTACAGCGCAACTTGAACCGTATCGTCGCCTCGTCAAACTTCTGAATCGCCTTCCGCACGGGCACTGGAAAAGTCAAAACTTCTCTCACTGGGCAATGATCGAGAAGCCGCCCCAGCCGAGCGGTTCCTTCAGGTTTAGGACAATGTGCGGACGGCTTACTGCTCCAGCATGATGGGAAGAACGCTAATCGTAATCGACGAGCCGCCGCTGGTTGCCGTCTGAGCGCCAGTCAGATCAACATAATCCACGTAGCCGGAAGGCGCGGTGAAACTCGCCCCGTTCTCATCTGTAGTCCAAACCCACAGGGCCACCGTGCCACTAGCTTCCGTGAAAGGGCATGTCCACGTCGTACCGGTAGTGAGGACGCAGGGACCACCAAACTTGCCCCCCACGAGATATTGCATCATGTAGGAGTAGGCCGTAGCATATTGAAGCTGGCTGCCGATATAGGTGTTCCAGTAGTACCAGTACAAACCGCTGCCCCCACCGCTGGCCCAACCACCGGCATTGGAGAACAATAAGAGATTCCAACGCACCATCTGACCCACGCAGTCGTCAGTTGAAAAAAGAGTGCCAGTATTCCCGGCGTTACAGTCATAAGGGAGAGTGACGTCATCGTAGCCGGTCTCTCCAATGACCCAGGGCAAGGCCGTCCATCCAGCAGTTCCAGAATTAGGAGCCAAGTCTGTGCTGGTCGTACTCAACACGCTTTCCGGGACTACGTTATTCAGGTACTGATGGATGTTGTAAACGTTCGAGATGATGCCGCCCGCGACCTCTGCATTCAACCAACCTGTCATCCACGTCGCAGCGGAAGTGCCGCTAGTGATCGAGGGGGTAAAGATCATCACCCCAGTGACGTTCGCCTCGATAACCGTGACTGCTGGAGCAACCATCTGGTAGAGCTGGGTCTGGGTCCCATCCCAGCGGGGGTGTGGATCGCTGGCGTTAATGTCAGCTTCATTCCACAGCTCGTAGTTTTTGATCAACGTCTTGACACAGTTCCCGTTTGGACTGCAATGGTTGACTAGATCGGTAACGAATTGAGTGAACGTCGGACTTCCGCTAGGGGTAAGATCGCTCGGCGGTGTCGGCCCTCCGCTGGAACCACAGGAACCCATCGGACCAGCTGGTCCTCCACCTGCCGAGGTAGGAACGCATCCGAATACGTAGTTCACGGTTATTGGTTGGTGGGCAGCTATGACATCCAGATAGCCGTCTAACTGCGTCCAATCGTAGGTTCCTACTCCACCACTATAGCCGGTCATCAACGATGACCATGCTACTTGTGAATCCCACAAGCGCAGTACTCCCGGCTGGGCCACAGATGTGGGCCATGTGGGAGTGTCCGTGCCTGATTGATCGGGGCAATTATTTGTGCCCGGAAGATCACCCGCGCCGCACTGCATCCCGAAGTAGCTGGCTGCGATAGAGCCGGCCGATAGAGCCACCACCGTGAAATTGACTCCATTGCTGGCAGTGCCATTCACAGTAACGACCACATTGCCGGTAGTAGCTCCCGAAGGCACCTTCGCCACGATCGACGAATCAGTCCAACTTGCGGCCGAAGCCGTCGTCCCGGCGAACGTTACCGTCCCCGGGGTCGCGCCAAAGTTCGATCCGGTGATCGTCACCGATGCGCCTACCACTCCCGAGGATGGGGATAGGCTGGCAATGGTCGGGGTCGGCGGCGGCGGTGTGACAATAGATAGGTTGGATGAGCTACCGCCGCAACCGAACAGACAAAGTACGAGCACAAACGGTACAAATCGCGTCAGCGCTGTAGCCCCTAAATATATATTGGTCAAAGAGTTACGCACGGTTCCGGCCTCCTAGCTGACGGGACGCGACTTTGGTTAAACCAATCCTTTAACACCTGAGTTCGCTCATAGTTTCGTAGGAAATACACTTTCGCGCAATCGATGCGCCAATCACGCCACGCAGAGCGGTTTGTGTAGAATGGTAGCATAGCTTGCTTGTTCCACGCGCAGAGGGAAGGGGCGTAACTGCAGCTTTTGACGTATGGATCTGTCTCCGCGGCGCACGGGTGACTCTGGCGTTACTAATCGCGGAGAGATCTGCCGCCTCTGCCGGGAAAGCGGCGAGAGTTAGCTAAGTCCGGGGCTGCCCCACGATGACTAACAATCGTGCAGCCGTAAGCTCACGAAGTCCTTGCTCTAGACTTTGAAGATGGCGAGCAAGTCTTGTTTGGGTGTGCAACGATGGTAAAAACACCCAGTTCTGTAGGAGTACCTATAAAATTGGATAGAGACTGCGAAAGAAAAAGAGGCAACTTGCATCATGGAAGAGCTCTTGACGAAAGTGCAGGCGGCGTTTAAGTCCGCTTTCGATATTGATCCGCGAACCATCACTCTGGACACATCGCCGGACGACGTTTCTGCCTGGGATTCCATGGGGCACGTGACTCTGGCGAGCAGCCTCGAGCAGACGTTCGGATTGACTTTCGACGTGGATGACTTAATGGGCATGGAAAACGTGAGGGAGATCTGCAGGATCGTGCAGGCGAAGCTCGGCAAGGTCGAAGATGCGCAGCTCCAGTGAGTGGAATTTCGCGGGGCGCTTGGTCGACCGGCTGGGAGAAAATTCTGTCCTGATTGACGCTGCTACCGGGCAAACGTTTCCTGCTAGCGAGATTGCCGGTTTGATTGTCGGCTTCGCAGCTGGGTTTCTGTCGATCGGCTTGCGCCCTAAGGACCGCGTTCTAGTCAGCTGTGGTCTGAATCCTGCGAGTACATTGGCGTATCTAGGGGCAATATATGCGGGATGCGTGCCAGTGCTTGTCGATGAGCGCATGCTCGCGGCATCAGGGGATAGGGTATTCGCGAAGGCCAACGCGAAAGCGGCGTGGACTGGCGGGCGAGTTCACTGGGATTGGGCAAGAAAGAATGGCTTTCCTCAAATCGAGGGTAGCTTCGACACTCTTACCGTTCCTTCACTCCCACCGGCACCTTGTGCCGAGAATGACTTAGCCGCCTTGATGCCGACCTCTGGTTCCACCGGCGTTCCGCGGCTAGTGATGGTCAGTCATGGCAACCTGATCGCCAACACAGAAGCAATTATCCGCAGCCAACATCTCGGGCCGGACGAAAAGGCCATGCTGATAATGCCTGTCAGTTACTCCTTCGGCGCAAGCATTGTGCACACTCACCTCTTTCAGGGAGGTGGAATCGTCTTTGACTCGAGGTTTATGTTCCCGGACAAGGTATTGCAGGCGGTCAACACTTACGGCTGTACCACGTTCGCCGGTGTGCCAACCATTTACAACATCCTGCTCAGGCGCTCACACCTCCGTTCCATCCCGTTGCCTACTCTACGGCGCTTCCTTCAGGCCGGGGGAGCGCTTGCCTCCGAAAGTGTCCAGGAGATGCGCAATATCGCGCCAGCAACGGATTTTTTTGTCATGTACGGCCAAACTGAAGCTACAGCCCGCATTGCCTGCCTTCCCCCGGATCGCTTGGGTGAAAAGCTGGGCAGTGCCGGTCTCCCCTTAGACAATCTGACGATCCGCATCGCGGATGATAAGGGGTGCGAACTTCCGAATGGGGACACCGGCGAGATCCAGGTGAGCGGTCCCTCGGTGTGTGGAGGGTACCTTGATGACCCCGAAGCAGTGCAGCGCAAGTTTGACCACGGCTGGCTCAAGACCGGCGACTTGGGGGCTCTGGATGAAGAGGGATATCTTTGGATCAAAGGGCGTACGGGCGAGTTCCTGAAGATTCGTGGCTTCCGTGTGAGCCTCGCCGAGGTCGAGGCGAAGGTGGCGACCGTCCCTGGTGTTTGCGAATGCGCTGCCGCGGGAGTGCCGCATCCAGAGGCTGGAGAAGCAATTGCTCTGTTCGTCGTTGAGGACAGCGTCGGGGACAATAACGGCGTCCACGCTCTGGTCGATAGGGTTCGACATGCGCTGCCTCCCCAGTGGACCTGCACTTCGGTGAAGGTGGTCGCTGAATTACCAAGGACGGCAAATGGTAAGATCGCCCGGTCTCAGTTGCAGACGTTGACATGAGCGCACTGTTGGAGATTGAGCAGGGAATTGAGAGCCTGTTGACGGAGCCCCCTTACGGTGTGGATCCCCAGCACCGTCATCGCACCTTGCTCGCACTGCTGAAGAAAGAGCTGGCGTACGCTTGCGACCGGAATGCGCGGTTTCGCAATTACGTGGAGCATTGGCCCATCGATTTTCACGTCGCGGAGGAAATCGCTGATCTGCCCTACCTTCCAGTGGGCGCGTTTAAGGCGAATCCCCCGCTGGCTTTGATCGGCGCCGACGATGTCAAGCGTATTCTGACCTCAAGTGCAACTACTGGTCAGGTGCCCAGCCGCGTAGTTCTGGACGCCGCGACTGCGAGAAGGATGGCAAAAGGCGTTATCACGATTGTCCGGGATTTTATCGGTCCGGCACGCAGGCCCTACCTGGTCATCGACGTACCAGAGAACCTCACAACACGAACCGAGCTGGGAGCACGTGGCGCAGCCATTCAGGCTCTAGGCTCTTTTGCGACCGAAGTTGTGTCTTGCCTGCGACCCGGCCAGGAGGCAGACTCGAGTCTCGATCTAGATAAACTACTTGCTTGTGCAGAAAAGTGGAAGGAAGCAGATGTGTTGGTCTATGGGTTTACCTATGTAATTTGGACTCAATTTGTCCAACCTCTGCAGCGTCAGGGTATCACCCTCGGCATTCCTAACGTCCACGTGCTGCATAGCGGCGGATGGAAGCGTCTGGAGCAGCAATCCGTCACTCGGGATGTATTTATCCGCGGGGTCGCGTCGGTATTTGGTTGTTCGGCTGATCGAATACTTGACTACTACGGCATGGTCGAGAATGTCGGCGTCATTTATCCGGATTGTGATCAGGGCAACAAACACGTGCCTGCCTTTGCAGAAGTCATCGTTAGGGATCCGCTTACCCTTGCGCCTGTCAAAGCCGGACAGCGTGGTCTTATTCAGGTTTGCAGCGTTCTGCCGACGAGTTTCCCCGGGTTCTTGCTGCTGACGGAGGACATGGCTGAAGTTATCAGCTATGACAATTGTCCTTGCGGAAGACGTGGTACCAGCTTTCGTTTTGCGGGAAGAGCGCCGAAGGCAGAGGTTCGCGGCTGTGGCAATCTGGAAAACACACGTTATCGGCAAGCCCAGGCGATCGGGGTTGCATGAACGACCTGATCCAGGTGGTGGATTCTCCGGAAAAGATGGCCTGCGCGGGGCGGCAGCTTCGGGAGATTGTCCGGCAAAAGGAGATTGCCCCTAATTCGGTCCTCGAGGTTTTCGAGCGGTGGGCCGCCGCGCTCGATGACCGCGAACTGCACGAAGTGCCAGGTGTAACGTTTCTCCGCCTTTGGCTTCGGCGTGGAACTTTGGAGCCCATTCTGCTCCGCGAGCTAGGCCCGAATTCGTTGAATGGAGGATGGCAGGCAGATGGACGCGCAAGGCTGCAGGCATTTCCGTTGGGAGTAGTCGGTCATTGGCCCGCCGGGAATATCGAAATTCAGCCCATCTTGTCTCTGAGTTGCGCCTTGCTCGGTGGCAATTGCTGTATTGTCCGCGTACCCAGTGGCTTAGTCGGGGTAACTCAGCGCGTGATCGAGAAGTTGCGGAAGGTTGATCGAGACGGTTTGCTGAGCGAGCGTATTTTCATGGCCACTTTCGATCATTCGCGGATCGATCTGCACGAAGCCATGGCGCAGGCCGTAGACGGCGCCATGATCTGGGGGGGCGCGGAAGCGGTCTCGCAGGTGCGTGGGTTGCAATTTCCGCACTGGGCGCGAGTGCTGGTCTTTGGGCCGCGGCTTTCCGCCGCTGCCATGGACGCCGAGACGTGGGGGGACGGGAAGGAACGATCCTCGTGGTGTCGACGTATTGCGCGTGACGTATGGCAATTTGATCAACAAGCTTGCTCATCTCCACAAACACTATTTCTCGAGCGCGGCGCTGGATGTGATCCTGATGAATTCGTGAAAGATCTCAGGCAGGCCTTTCAAGAAGAAAACCGGCAGCATCCACGCTTGCAAGTCGAACCGGCGTTGACCTCGGCCATCTGTCTGGCGCGTGCGTCGTGGCTTCTTGATAATGTGGACAATCGCGCTCTGTTTCCTGCCTCGCCAGATTGGACCGTTCTGTTAGGGACGGGCACGGAAATGCCAAACCCGACACAGGGTCGAACCCTCAGCGTGCTGGTGGTGGATGACCTTCTAAGAGCAATCTCAACGTTCGATGGAACGCTGCAGACCCTGGGGTTGGGTGTTAAAGATGCCCGGAAGGAAGAAGTATTGGCCCGAGCTGCAGGACGGAGCGGGGTCGATAGGATAATAAAGCTTGGCAGGATGCACGTTTTTAGTTCGCCTTGGGATGGAACGGAATTGATTCGTCCCATGGTGCGTTTCGTGCGTCACGTGCCGTCTCAGGATTGAGGAAAACGAAGGTGCCCAAGATGGAACCGGCAGAACTGTTTCTAGATGCTCTCGATCGAAAGGCCAAGATGTTTGCGCGCTCTGCGCGGGCAAGTTTCGAAGCCAACCGGGAGCTCTGCGCGTGGTTGCTGAATCCGCTGGCGCGCTGGGCCGAGTCGGCTTACGGCAGTGACGTATTCGACGTTGCAGTGCGTGGCTATGCGGAGTACTGTGTCGGAGTCGCCAAGGCCTACAAGATATACGAGCAAGCGGGGCACTACACTCCTGAAAGTATGCCGGAGATTATGTCAGGGGTGTATGAGGACGAAGGCTATATGGTGCCTTACATGTGGGCGGCAGTTCTAATCTATCCGTTCTGGCCTTCCATGATCAGTCACATCGCGATGTTTCGTGACGACTTCGTGAGGCGTTTGCCGCAAAATGCTACTATTCGTGAACTGGCGGCTGGCCATGGTGTGCTGAGCCTTCTGGCCGCTGAAGAGCGCCCCGATATTCAGATCGAAGGAACAGATATCAGTCCTCCGGCAGTGGCTGTAGCAAATCGACTGCTATCGGTTTCCGGGCACGCCGGCCGTGTCAGATTCACAGTGAAGGACGCGCTGAACGGCGACGACGGAGGCAGTGACGGCAAATGCCAGGGCATTATTTCGGGGATGCTGGCCGAGCACCTGTCTGATCCGAAGCCGCTTTTCAAGACGATTTCCCGCCAGATCTCATCAGACGGATTCGTGTTCCTCAACACGGCTCTCGAGTCGCCGCAGCGGGATCACGTTTATGAATACAACCAGGAAAGCCAGCCCCTGCAAATGGCGGAGACTGCCGGCCTGCGGGTGACACGACTGGTGTCCGATGCCAGCGCTGTGCCTCGCGGCTCACGGTTTCTACCACGCGCTACCGCCATGATTCTGAGGTCGCGGTGATGTGTGCTCGGTAATCCAAATCTTCGGAGTCAACCGACCTGCGACTTGCAGGAATAATTAAGGATACTTCAGAGATGACTACGCCCTTTATGACATTTGAGGAAGTGCGAGCGGCTTTAAAGCAGCGCTTTCCGATGATCATGGTCGATCTCGTACTCTCGCTCGAACCAGGCAAAAGCATCCGAACGGCGAAGAATGTTACGGGAAACGAAATCCAGTTTCTGGGTCATTTTCCCGAGTACGCCGTGATGCCGGGGACCCTGATTGTGGAAGCGATCGGCCAATCGGCATCCATCCTGTTCGCAAAGACGACGGGAACAGGAACGCAGCCGGGAGAGTTTCTTGTGCTGGGCGCCATCAACGAGATGAGGTTCCTGGTGCCGGTGGTGCCAGGGAACAGATTGGAAATTGAAGTACAGGTCCTCAAGTTCATAGAGGGTTTCGCGCTGGTGGAAGCAGTGGCTACGGTCGACGGGACGCCGGTGGCCAAAGGTAAACTGGGTTTCGCCAGACGTGGCTTGCAAGCCCAAAACCCGGCATAGCGAGTTGTTCCACGGGCCTTGGGCTGGTACACTTCCGCAGCAGACAAGCGCCCGAATCCAGAGTTGGTTTGTGGATGATCCGTGTGGGGGGTAAAACGATTTGGCCGTGCGCCCATTTGTTGAACATGACATCCCACAAGTCGCGGATCTGTTCTGGAATGTGATGCGTGGCCGCAAGGGCCCTGCTCCGCCTACAGTTCGGTCTTTTTTTCAAGAGCTCTATTTCACAAACCCCTGGATCGACCCCACGATTCCTTCCCTTGCGTATGAAGAAAAGGCCGGGAAAATTGTCGGATTCCTAGGCGTGATCCCGCGGAAGATGTCGGTATGCGGCCAGCCCGTTCGTGTGGCCTTTGGCGGCAATTTTGTAGTTGATCCCGCGGCCCGGTCCAGCCTAGCAGGCATGCGCCTGTTGGGGGCCTACATGGCCGGGGGCCAGGACCTTTCGCAGACGGATTCAGCAAACAACGTATCCCGAAATTTGCTGGAACGAATCGGCTTCCGCACCATCCTGCCCTTCAGCGTTCATTGGGCGCGCCCGCTGCGGCCGAGTCAATACGCCATCTACGGTATATCCCGCTTAGCCGGACCTTTGCTTTCCGCCGGCTTGAGGTTTGCCGGGAAACCGTTTTGCAGCGTTGTGGATGGCATAGCCGAACGACTCTCTTTCAATCCATTCCGTCAGACCGAGTCCACTCTGCGCGCCGCGGATCTTGACCTCGGAACGCTTCTTCAGTGCCTAAATGAATTCCGCACGGGCTATTCGCTTTGGCCTGAATATGACGTCCATTCGCTGCGGTGGCTCCTGTCTTTCATGGACCGGATGCCAGCTCGCGGAGATCTCCGGAAAGTCGTTTTTCGCGATGACCGCGAGAAACTCCTTGGCTGGTATATCTATTACGTGAAGCCGGGCGGCGTGGGTGAAGTGGTCCAAATCGGCGGTGAGCGGCGAGTCACCAAGGACATTCTCGACCACCTCTTTCATGACGCTTGGAGTCGCGGCGTGATTGCCCTTCACGGGGTAGCTGATAGCCGATTGATGGTTGACCTCTCGGACAAAAACTGCTTCTTTACCTGCCGCGGCGGTTGGATGGCCGCCCACTCCCGCAAGCCCGAACTCCTCGAACTCCTCAATCGCGGTGATGCGTTTCTCTCCCGTCTTGACGGCGAGTGGTGCCTGGGTTTGGGCGATTGATTTCGGATCCTCCCACGGAGCTCGCGTGTCCGAGAGACAAACCTTGCAGCGGTTGCTATGAGTCACTTTTCAGAAGCCGAACCCATAATCGACTGAAAAGTTGGCAACAGGTCCACCTAGAATTGTGCGCCAGTTGTTTAGGTGCAAAACCAAACTCAGCATAGCGTCTGCATAGGCGCTACAATCGCCTGGTCCGCAAAAGGGAGGGGGCTTCTGTTGTGTATGTCAAACTCTGGCTGCAAACTATGGTTTCAATCCGAAAATTTGGAGTTGCTGATAGCTCGCGACAAAGACCCTGCCGTTGGCAACCACCGGAACCAGGTTCGAGTGGCCATTGTAGTTGGGCCAACTCCCAGCGCTGCCCTGGAAGATCTGGGTCATTGTGCTCCCGCCCGAATCCGGGTTGAAGGCATAGAGCAGGAGGCCGTTGGACGCGGCGGAAGCGGGCCGCGATACCGCCCAGATGATCGGGTTCTTCTCGCCATTCGATGAAATGCTGGTGAAGAACCCTCCCCCCTGCCCATTGACCACCTTCGGCGAAGTTCTGACCTCGGTCAATGCCGGGCTGGGAGAAGTTGTCAACTTCCACACATCCACCCATTTGGCGCCGCTGGTCACCACGCGGGCCGCGCCATCCGTCGGATCCACGAAGTAAGACTGTCCGCACCAGCAACCGCCGATTTGATAAGTACCGAGTACATTGTTGGTCGTGGTCGAAAATCCCCCAAGATGGTCCTCGTTCATGAAATACATGTTCCCGTCTTTGCCGGCGGCCACCGCCAGATGGGGCGTCGAGCCAGCTTGGTCAGGCAAAACCAACACTCCCCCTGCTCCCAAATCCCAGTCGTTCTCGTCCAGAGTGGGCTGGTCCGAGGGCGTGAACAGGTCCACCACAGTGCTTAAGTCCGACGACACTTTCACGACGCTTTCCTGAATATCGGTGACCCCGTTGTACGCTGTGGGGTCCGAGTTTGCAGTGGCGAACACAACGTTGCCGGAGTCGTCTGCGGCGAGTCCGTATCCGGACATCCAGATCGACGACAGGAAGACGGTCTTCGGAGTAACGGGCTGCGAGTCGAAAAGCTGGTTGGCCGAGAGCGGATCCAGCGAGGAAGCGTTCCAGCCCAACAACCAGCCCCGCGAAAGTTTTCCGGCATAGTCGCAGAAACTGCCGAAGCCGGCGTAGACGTTCCCATTTGCCAGTAGCAGGCCCGGGCGCTGCCGCTCGTAAGTCGCATTGAAAACCAACGTGGTTCCATCAGTCAGCATGTGCGATCCCGTCACGAGTTGTGGCGTTACTTTGTCCGTCAGGCTGCCTAGATCGAGAGCGTGAATCCAATAGGCTGGGCCGCTGGTGCCCTGCGTATAGGCGATCAGGTATAGCATGCCCCCGACGGGATCGATAACCGGCGTCGAGGTAATGCCGACAGTCGCCGCATTGGTCTTGCAACCCAGTGGCAAAGGTACGGGCGTCCCTAGACTCCGCGTCAGGAGTACCTCCCCGGTATCGATAGCGATGGCATACACCGTGTCGTTGGCGGTAACCACATACACGACATTGTGTACTCCCTGGTGGCTGCCTGCCGTGATGTTCACTTTCGGGACCAAGAGCGGTTGTGCATCCACCTGATCGTCCACCGCTACCGTGGTCAGCAGGCCGAAGCTGGAACTCGCCACGTTCGTCGGTGTGAGCACGCTTTCGTGCGAATTCCAGCCGGTGCGATAGTTGTCGTAATGATAAGTGGTTACGGCTACTTGCGCGGCAGCGGTGGACGCAATCGCGAGAGAAATGGTGAAGACGAGGCGGGCAATTCCGGCCAGCCCGCAGGCCCGAGCATTGCGATCAAGTGGTGTCATCGGCCCCCAAGAAACGGCACCGCATCTTAGTAGGTGGCACGACCTTGGTCAATCCGGAAGAAATACCCGGAGACAAAAGACTCCGGGCCGAGTGGTTGCTTTACGCTGGGCGGCTTCTTTCTTTTATCACAGTTGACGAACTCTCTACTAATTCCGGCCAAGCAACGGACGCGAGCATTTCGACGAAGCGGTTTCATTTCCCCCAAGCACGGCCATTGATTCTAGGGTGTTGACGAAAGTAGTCAATCGAAAAAAAACTCCGGAGACAGAAGACTCTAGGTGGCTACTTCAACCCGAAGATCAGCAGTTGCTTGTAGTTGGCGACATAGACCTTTCCGTTGGCAACTACCGGAACTAGATTCGATTTGCCGCCAACGTTAGGCCAGGTGCCGGCAGCGCCCTGGAAGATCTGGCTCATTGTGCTTCCGCCCGATTCCGGGTTGAAGGCATAGAGCGCGATGCCGTTGGAACTAGCGGAAGCGGGCCGCGACACTGCCCAGATAATTGGGTTCTTCTCGCCATTCGATGAGACGCTGGTGAAGAAACCGCCCTCCTCCCCAGTTCCCACCGGCGGCGAAGTGCTGACTTTGCTCAATGTCGGGCTGGGAGACGTTTGCAACTTCCACACCTCCACCGATTCGGCTCCACTGCTCACCACGCGCGCTGCGCCATCCGTCGGATCCACGAAGTAAGACTCTCCGCACCAGCAACCGCCGATCTTGTAGCTGCCGAGGACATTGTTCTTCGTGGTCGAATATCCTCCCAGATCGTCCTCATTCATCAGAAACATGGTCCCAGTCTTGCCGGCGGCCACGGCCAGATGCGGAGTTGAGCCAGGTTGATCGGGTAAAACCAACACACCCCCTGAGCCGAAATCCCAGTCGTGCTCGTCCAGGGTAGGCTGGTTCCAGGGCGTGAACAGGTCCACCACAGTGGTCAAGTCCGACGACACTTTCACCACGCTTTCCTGAATATTGGTGACCCCGTCGTAAGTGGAGGGCTCCGAGTTTCCGGTGACGAACACCACGTTGCCGGAATGGTCCGCTGCAAGCCCGTATCCTGACATCCAGATCGAAGACAGGAAGAAAGTGTTCGGAGAGGTCGCCTGCGTATCCAAGACCTGGTTGGCCGAGAGCGGATCCAGCGAGGAAGCGTTCCAGCCCAGCAACCAGCCCCGCGAGACGTTTGCGGAATAGTCGCAGAAGCTGCCGAAGCCCGCGTAGACGTTGCCATTTGCCAGCAGCAGGCCGGGGCGCTGCCGCTGGTAGGTGGCATTGAAGACAAACTTCGTTCCATTGGACAGCGTGTGTGATCCGGTCACGATCCGCGGCGTTACTTTGTCGATGAGGCTGCCTAGATTCAGAGCGTGAAGCCGATAAGCTGGGGCGCTGACATCCTGGGTATAGGCCATCACGTATAGAGTGCCCGCGGCGAGGTCGATGACTGGCGTCGAAGTGATGCCGACGTTCGGTCCATTTTGGGTGCAGCCGAGTGGATAGGTCACAGGGGTTCCCATGTGGTTACTCAGCAGCACCGTGCCCGAATTTGCGTCGATCGCGTAGACCGTGTCATTGCCCGTCACGACATACACGACGTCGTGTTGCCCCTGGTTATTCCCCGCCGTGATGTTCACGTTTGGGACGAAGAGCGGTTGCGCATCCACTTGATCGTCCACGGCCACCGTCGCCAGCAACCCGAACCGGGAGGCATTCACATTCGCCGGCGTAAGCACGGTCTCGCTTGAATTCCAGCCCGTGCGCTGGTTGTTGTAGTGATACGTGGTTACGGATACCTGGGCGGCAGCCGTGAGTGCATTCGCAAGAAGAAGCGTGAATACCAAGCCGCCAACTCCGGCCAGTCCACAGACGTGAGCATTGCGACGAAGCGGTTTCATTTACCCCCCGAAAGCGGTCACGATTCTAGGGTTTTGACGAAGCGTGGTCAACGGGGAAAAACTACCGGAGACCGAAGACTCTAAGCAGGACGCTCGAATAAGAACAGGTGTCCGCTTAGGAGTGCCACAACTAGGCGTTAGAACGTTCTCGTATCAGAATCGGGATATACCTCGATCCGGTGCCCGCCGCAGCACTACTGCCAGCCCATAACTCGGTTCGTACCGCGTCAGCGATTTCCTAGCGGGCAACTCCACTGGCACCTACTCGCTCCCGAACAGATGTGTTCGTCAGACGCTTGCGGGTCAGCGGGATGCGGCGACCTTTTCCAGTACGACCTGGAAATCTTCCAGCGTCTGAATAATTGTGGCGGGGGTGAAGAGGTCAGGGTTGTACTGGGCGCGGCCAATCAACCCTTCTGCGCGATCACTCATCTCGAGGTACAGATCCCATCTGGCTCCGCCGCTCTCGACGTCCATATAAGTCATGCTCCAACCCGGCGGAAGGGAAGGCACATCAGGCGCGACCGATAGCGCAACCGTGAAGAAAAGGTGACGGCTGGCATCGGGTCTGACCTGAAGTCTCTCGGCAATCAGCTCGAGCGGCACGTCATCGTTAGAGAGCGCACCCAGGGTCGCGTCGCGTATCTGCCGAAGTAGCACGCCAAGCGCAGGATTGCCCGATAGATTTGCGCGCAATGCCACGGGATTGAGGAAGTATCCCAATGATCGTTGGAATTCAAATTGTTTGCGGCCCGAAGGCGCCAGCGTGCCCACAATGATGTCCTTCTGGCCGGTGTAGCGGTGCAACAACGACACCAGGCCGGCGAGCAAAATCATGAAGAGAGTTGCGCCTTCTCGCCGGCCCAGATCCTTGAGCGATTGAGCCAGCTCCCGGGTCAGCTTGAACGGGTGCATCGCCCCGCGATAGGTCTGCTGATCCGGCCGCGCGCCCTTATTCGGCCATTGCAAAGTCGGCAACTCGCCTGCGAGCTGCTCTTGCCAGTATGCCAACTGACTCTCCATCGCATCGCCCGTGAGGCTTCTCCGCTGCCAGCAGGCGAAGTCTGCATACTGAGTCGCTAATTCGGGCAAAGGTGACGGCTTGCCCGACGCGAAACTATCGTAGAGGGTTGTCAGCTCGGCGGGGAAGATATCGAAAACGGTGATCCCGTCAACAATGCTCTGGTGGGCGGTCAAATACAAGCGGTGCTCGGCGTCATCCAACGTGATGAGCCGGGCTCGGAATAGCGGCCCTTGTTTCAGGTCAAAAGGCTTCTTGGCGTCCTGTGTTGCCAGATCCAAAGCTTTTTTTCCCCTGTCGCTTTCCGGCAGGGTTCTAAGGTCTGCCACGGGTAATTTGAAAGTCGCAGGAGCAGGGTGAACAATCTGGATCGGGCGCCCAGCCACGGCTTCAAAGGTCGTCCGCCAAATCTCGTGTCGCCTGACTATTTCCGCCAAGCTTCGTTCCAGTGCCGCTAAGTCGCAGGAGCCTCGGCGATGAATGGTGATGGATTCGTTGTGAAGGGGCGCCAACTGACCCGCTGTCTGGTCGAGATGCCAAACCTGCTCTTGTGCAAGCGATAAGGGTGCCGGGAGTTCTTGCGCACGGCACTTCAGTTCAGATGCGGCAGATGCAGAAGGTGTAAGGCCTCCCCCACGCGCCTGTATCTCGAGCAGTCTCTGCTTGGCCTCGGAAAGGCGCGGTTCCTTTTGCATCCGGTTTTCAATCCTGATTCAACACGCGGCGTGAGACGCCTGAAACCGTATCGGCAGAGCGGTAAGGCCTCTGAGCCCTAGGTTATTCCGCCAGATCAGGGGGCTCGGCTGCAATTCCAGGCCAGGCAAACGCCGAATAATGGCCCCAAACACTTCCTGCGCTTCCACGCGCGCCAACGCCGCACCGAAACAGAAATGAGCAGCGTATCCAAACGCGAGGTGCCGGTTATCCGTACGGGCAACATCAAAACGGTCGGGATCAGAGAAGCGCTCCGGATCACGATTTGCCGCCGCCATCACTGCCATGACCGCTTGTCCCTTCTTTATCAATCTGCCTCCCAACTCGACATCCTGCGCAGCCAGCCGCCCGGTGTGTTGGCTGGGACTTTCATAGCGCAGCATTTCTTCTACGGCTGAGGGAATTAAGGAGAGGTCTTCCTGCAATCTTTTTACTTCTCCAGGATTGCGCAGCATGGTGAGGACACCGTTGCCAATCAGATTAGTCGTAGTTTCCTGGCCACCGACCATGGTCACGATACTGTTGGCGACAACTTCTTCCTCAGTCAACCGGTCGCCATCCACTTCCGCAGTCATGAGGGAGTGGACCAGTCCCTCTTGCGGATGATCTTTCTGGCGGCGAATGGTATCTCGAAAATAGACGGTCATATCTTGCACGGCGCGCAGCATGCGCGGAGCGTGTTCCGGGTTGTGTTGAAAGTTTCCCAGCATTTCCGCGAAGTCAGCGGACCAGGCTTTTAGCTGAAGCCGGTCACTCAGTGGAACACCAAGCATCTCCGCCGTCACGATCGCGGGCAGCGGCTCAGCCAGATCACGAATGATGTCCAACTGGCCTTCTTTCTGGACCGCGTCCAGGAGCCGGTTTACTATTTCTCGAATGTGTGAGCGCAAGACCGCGACCCGAGCGGGGCTAAACGCTTGCGATGCCAGACTCCGCAGCCGGGTGTGCGACGGCGGATCCATGAAGAGCATCTGCTTTACCATCAGTTGGGCGATGGGACTCATCTCCGATAGTCCCATCGACTTCAGTTTTTCCGGGGTATGCGTGCGCTCCGCCGAAAACGAGTGCAACACTTCGAGCACATCGATATAGCGGGTTACGACCCAGGTATGGAGGAAAACATCCCAGTGTACTGGATCCTCGGTGCGCAGACGGCAAAAGAGAGGATAGGGGTTTCCCAGCACCTCCGGGTCCAGAAGATGATAGAGACTTAGCGCGCTGGCTCCCGTACTTCTGGAAATAGCGCCGTTGTTGGGGGTGCTCATGCGTTGGCTTGTTCGGGGTTCAAGGCGAGTAACCGCTGAGCCTCCTCTTCACTCATGGCGTCGAGCTTTTCCACCATCAGCCGTTCAACTTCTGAGGCAAGATCAGCTACCGTGGGGTGATCGAATAGCCTCAACAGCGGGACGTCCACGTTAAAAGCATCTCGCAAGCGGGCGATAACTTGTGTTCCGAACAATGAATTGCCGCCGAGGTAGAAAAAGTTGTCTTTTATACCAACCCGCTCCAAGCCCAAAAGCGACTCTACAATGGCAGCCACGCGCTGCTCGGCGGGCGTACGCGGGCTAAGAAAGGTTTCCTCTCGCAGTATGTTTTCATCGCTCGGCGCGGGCAACGCGAAGCGGCCCACCTTTCCGCTCGGCCCGACGGGGAGAGCGTCCAGACTTACAAATGTTGCGGGAAGCATATAGTCCGGCAATTCCTTGGCCAAGAAATCCCGGAGCTCACTGATCGGCGGGAAAGTGGACACAGGAACAACGTACGCCACCAGTTGCTTCTCCCCCGTGCTATTTTCGCTGGCCACGAGCACACTTTCACGAACCGCGGGGTGTCGGTTAAGCACGCTGGCGACCTCATTTAATTCGATCCGGTAGCCACGAATCTTCACTTGGTCGTCCACACGGCCATGAAACGCGATCTGGCCGTCCGGAAGATAGCTTCCCAGGTCGCCGGTTCGATAAAGCCTATCACCTGCGACTGCACTGAACGGATGTTTGACGAAGCGCTCTGCGGTCAATGCAGGATCGTTAAGATAGCCCCTGGCCAGGCCCGCGCCTCCGATGTAGATCTCGCCGATGCTTCCGGCGGGTACTCGCTCCGTCTTGCCATCAAGAATGTAGACTTCCGTGTTGTCGATTGCACGACCGATCGCCGGCAGCCGGTCCACAGACATCTGCGGGGAGATGGCCGCCGAAATTGCCACTACCGTACACTCCGTGGGCCCATAGTTGTTGACCACAGTGAAGGGCAAGTTTGCCGGCGGATAGTGGTGCAGCGTATCGGCGCCCGTCAACAGCAAGCGGAGAGCAGCTTCTTTTGTCCAGGCCAGTTTCAGCATCCGCTCCGCCAGAGGGGTGGGAGCGAAACTGATCGTGATCCTTTCGCGCACCAGCCAATCGCGGAGTAGCTCGGGTTGAGTGCGGGTCTCATCGTCCACCAGATGCACGCTGGCGCCGGCAAAAAGGTACGGCCAGAGCTCCCAGACTGCAGCGTCAAACCCAATCGATGCCAACTGAGTCGCACGATCTGCTGCCGTCACCCCAAACGTGCGGTTGTGCCACTGGGTCAAATTCAGCAAGCTATCATGGCCGATGGCTACGGCTTTCGGGGTCCCAGTTGACCCCGAGGTATAGATCACATACGCCAACTGCTCCGGAGTCACACAAACCGGGAGCGGCTCCGTGGAGCAACGGCTCATCTCTGCCGCGCAGTGATCAAGTGCAATCAGTTTTCTGCCATCTCCCGCCAGCGACCCCGCCACGCTCGAATTAGTCAAGACCACCGACACCTGCGCATCCTTCAACATCATCTGCAAACGTCGACTTGGAGTCTTGGTTTCGAGGGGCAAATACGCGCCACCCGCTTTGAAAATCGCTAAGGCGGCGACTGGAAAGGCTACAGAGCGTTCCAAGCACAAACCCACCACGCTCCCCGGTGCTACTCCCAGACCGCGGAGATAGTTCGCCATCTGGTTCGAGCGTTGGTCCAATTCCCGATATGTGAGACGATCGGAACCAGCGCGAACTGCCAAAGCGTCTGGTGTAAGGGCGGCCTGGCGTCGCACTAAATCAGGCACACAAACGGTCGAGGGTTTTTCATGGATCACCGTGGGGCCAAAACCTGCTCGGTGGCTATTCTCCATATCCATCGTTCGCTACTCTCCATACCCAATGAACATTGAATGCCTAAAATTGGGGGGCCCTAGAAATTTACCGATGGCATAAGGCTATTGGGGGCAGCCTTCAAAACGCCCCCCAATTATACACCCAAGCTCCAACAGGAAGGGGTCGAATTCCTTGCCCAAGGCTCAGTTCGGCCAGGGTTTTGCATAGGTGAAAAGGCAAGGGTCGATTCGGATAGCTGCGTCTAGGTGTGTTATAGTTGGCGCGCGACATGTGCGGGGCAGTCCGTATTTCTGGTCTGCGTGCTGTTCGATCGCCGAAATCCTGCAACGACGAGGTTATTCCTAGCAACTCCAAGCTCCTGGCAGTGGCCGTACTCATGAGTGCTGACACTAAGGCTCGATCCGCGCCCGTCCCGATATCGCACAAATCGCCGAAATTGCGTGAAGTTCGCTTCGAGGACTATCCCCAAATAGCCGCGCTGGCTTCGAAGTTCGATCTGCACACCGAAAGCTATTCGGGATGGACGCATCTCTGGACAAACAACCCTGCGTACCGTGAAATCAAAGACAAGTTCCCCATGGGCTGGGTGCTGGAGAACGGTGAGGGCGCGATCTCGGGCTATCTCGGCAATATTCCCTTGGATTATGAGTTCGAAGGTAAGAAGCTGCTAGCTGCAACTACCCGGGCCTGGGTAGTGGATACGCCTTATCGCACCTATTCCCCGCTGCTTTTGGCCACGTATTTCCAACAACCCAACGTGGATCTTTTCCTGAGCACGACTGTAAATGCCCAGTCCGCACCTGTTTACGGTACTTTTCAGGGCATTCGCGTGCCCGTGGGCGCCTGGGATAGGGCGTTATTTTGGATTACCCATTACCAGGGCTTCGTGGAGAGTTTTTTGCGAAAGAGAGGCGGAGCGTTGGCCAAGCCCCTGAGTTATCCATTTTCGTTGGGGGTATTTCTTCGGGACCAGCTCAAGAAAAGTCGCTTCCACGGAAACGGGACTGCCATGAAGGTGCTCGTCTGTGCCTCCTTCGATGGTCGCTTCGAAGCATTCTGGGCAGCTCTGCGAAAGAAAAAATGCAACCTGCTGCTCGCCGTTCGCAGCCGAGAAGTGCTGGAGTGGCACTTCAAGTTTCCCCTGCTGCAGAATGCGGCATGGATCTACATAGTAGAGGGCGAGTCCGGGTTGGCGGCGTATTCGGTATTCCTGCGTCACGACTATCCGCAAATCGGGCTCACGCGCGTACGCTTGGCCGATTTTCAATGTTTGCAGCAGGAAAGGGCACCGGAACTGCTTGCAGGCATGCTGCAGTCGGCGATGGATCGCTGCCGGCAAGAGTCAATCCACATGCTCGAAGTGGTTGGTCTTGCCACGGGGTTGGAAAAAAGTCTGCAACGTGCTTCCCCACACTGGCGTGCACTTTCCAGCTGGCTCTACTTCTACAGAACAAATAATCCGTCGCTGGCCGAGAAGCTCCAGACCGCAGCCGTCTGGGAGCCTTCGCTGTTCGATGGTGATTCCAGCTTGTAGAGTGAAATTGCGCACTAGCAGAGGCGAAAACAATCTGTGCAGGAATAGGCTGAGCCTACGTAATCCGTCCCAGAACGTTGGCGCTCTTACGTCTTTGGTCAACCAACTAGATTCCGCTCTGACCGGTCCCAATTGACCGGTGTGGCAGCAAAGCTGTCACGGCAGGAGGCCGTAAACCAGCAGCTTAGGGTTGGCAGGCACATACACCCGACCATTGGCAACCGTGGGATTCACTCGTTCTATAGGCCCGGACGCGACCTTGTCACGATTCGAATCCTGGTTTGTGTCGTAGTATTCCTGGGTAAGATCGCTGGGGTTCAAAGCCCACAGCGTGGGCGGAGACGTATCATACTGTAACGTCCACACAATACCGTTTGTGGTCCCGTTTGCCGAGATAATGGCGACCGGCCCACGCATTATGACGTTACCAGCTGAAGTTGCCGTGGTAGGCAGCAAGCCGTTGTTCAATGTAAACATCTTCGGATAGTCATTCTGTCCGAAGATGTAAACGTTGCCGTTGAAGTAGCTGGAAGTGTTCCAAATGCCATTGTAATTCTGTTGTCCAGCAACGGATGCCTTAATGGCACCCACGATGTACTGCACGATATCGTCGCTTGTGGAATGGTGGCCGCCGAGGTTGTCACGGTTCATCAAATAGATCGTTCCTTCCTTGCCGCCGCCTACCATCAGGTACGGATTATTTCCCGGCTGGTCGGGCAACAACAAAAGCCCGCCCGAGGAAATGTCCCAGTCCTGCTGATTGAGAGTCAAAAAATTGCTTGGAGTGTAGGAATCAGTGACCTCCAGGCTGCCATCTTGAGGTGTCAATTTCAGCACCGACTGCCCATAATTGCCTTTGTCGAATGTCCCGTTTCCTGTCTGCACAAAAATGTTGCCACTCGCATCCGCCGCAAGCCCACCACCCCTCTGCCATACGCCGCCTTCTGCCCCGTTTGGTGTGGTACAGAAGACATACTTCAGCGCCAGAGTTTGAGAATCGTAACCCAGAATCCAGCCGTGATACGGTTCCGTGTCCTCAATGGATGCCGTAGCCATATACACCACGCTATTTGTGTCCTCCGCGGCTTGGGAGAGCAGCAAACCAGGCCTGGAGTTCTCCCATCGAGGATCGAACGACAACGTGCCACCCGAACTTCCTGCCCCTGTTCCTGCAACCGAGGTCTGCACTTCGACCGGCCCACCGAATTTTTCCTGGCCGGTGGTGATGTCCAGGGCATGCAGCCGGTACACATAGGTTCCGGTACACGCTGTCGTTTGACCCTCCAGAGTTCGCGCTACCACATACATCGTGTTTGTGGTGGGGTCAATGACTGGAGTCGGCGTAATGCCAATGATCGGCACACCGGCCACGACACACGATCCGGGCACGGGTACCACGGTAGGAGGATTAATGAAACTGTCGTACCAGAGCGTGCCTAACACTTTTCCGTCGGCGTCGTACGCGTACACGCTGTCGTTGGCGGTAACAACATACAGTACGTTGTGGTAGCCAGCAGTCCCGTGCAGCGGATTGGGAACATAAACATTTGCGACATAAAGCGGTTGTGCCGTGACTCGTCCGTCGATGGCATAGGAAAACAGTTTTCCAAAAGTCGACATGTTCACATCTTGCGGAGTCAATACCGTTTCCTGCAAGTTCTGGCCGGTGCGGGAGTTGTCACTCTTGTTGGTGTACAGTCCCGCATAACCCACCAGGTCGGCTGAGGCAGACCCAGAAGTAGTATTGTCAGCCTGGCTGACTGCCATGACCGTATGATTGCCAACCACAAAGTTTGGGGGCGGAACATAAAGTCCCTTTTTATCGATCCAGCCCACCTCTTTATTGCCGCCTAAGAGTCCATCGACGTACCAGGTCACGGCCGTGTTCGTTGTGCCTGTGACTGTGGCAGTGAACTGCTGCTTGACCATCGAGGTTATCGGCGCTGACTGGGGATGTACTGCAACCGCAATACCGTCATCCTGATTGCTCACTTTCCCCCCCCCTGAACTGCTGTCACCGAGTTGCCGCGCCGGGCTGGAGGCTGATACTGGCAGCAGCGTGACATTCGTGCTCGAGGCGCTTTCCACCGGCTGCTGGATTGCCACTATTGCCAAGATGAGACCGATGGTGACGAACAGAGCCCAAAAGACAAGGGTGGTGGTTTTCATATTTCAGGATTCTCCTTGAGTTGTATTCAAAAACGGCAGGACCATCAACGTCATGCGAAGCCGAATCGTTCTTCGCTCCGCGACAACTGTCCGAGAGACCTTGATCTCGGAAGGCGTTGACTGGCTCGACCCGAGAAACATTCGGCCGGGTGGGGGAGATGACGATGGGGCGCGGCCGAACGACAGGGATGTTGGCACACTAAAAAGCGATTGTCAAGCCAGATGTAGCGATTCGCTTGGCAGACTTCAAGCTGGTTTCATCGCTGGTGGGGATATCCGGGGAGACTTTAGTCTTACGTCGAAATTCAAAACTGAGGGGTCGCAGTTGACAGTCCGGGGCGATACTCATAGAACCGTGCAATTCGAAGAGCAGCCCCCTGTTCGGTGGTCGGATTACCCTCCGATTCACCGATTTCATCAAAACACTAAAACCGGTTCAGACCCAACCGGAACAGTACTCCCCGAGATGGTGTGAATCATCCCAGTCGCATCCTGGTACGACGTAAATGGTCCCGAAACTATCTGATTGCTGTACGTGCAACTCGAACCGCTGCAACTTTGCGATGTGTCCCAAATGGATTCCAGCCCGCTGATGTAGCCGCAAGTCCAGATGGTTCCTACAGGTGAACAGGGTGTAGATACGACGGTCAAAAGTGGATACAAAGAGTAATAAGTGTCCCCCGGATTGCACGTTGGGCTGCTGCTATAACCCGGCACCAGTTGACACTGTACGTCTTTGG
>Ga0182018_10000532_pt1 | contig 49113 bp, 45 predicted proteins | sample 812P2MmetaG_FD_120490 | JGI IMG/M metagenome (GOLD analysis project Ga0182018, IMG submission 120490) | Permafrost microbial communities from Stordalen Mire, Sweden - 812P2M metaG | ecosystem: Environmental > Terrestrial > Soil > Wetlands > Permafrost | place: Sweden: Stordalen | collected... | reverse complement strand
TCAGTCGCAAGTGTTTGCAGCAAAGCCAGTTGTCGCCCAATGGGTGAACTGCGCGGCAGTTGAAACTCCAGACAGGTCGCAGACTTGCCGACCATGCTGAGGGTCAACTGCCGTTTTTCGGTTGAAGGGGATGTTCCCTTCACGCAGGTTGCCACAAGATCTTGTGCCCGCAGACGGCGTTTTTCTCTACCTATTGTGGCGGCCAGCGTGCAACCTGCGTGAAGTGAATATCCCACTTCGGTTGATAGTCGCGGCCCGGCGAGGGGCTTCCACACTGAGCCGCGACCGTGAGCGAGCGGAGTGCCTCGGTCGGGCAAATCCGTTACCGTACTTGCGAAATGGTGTCCTGAGCCTGTCTCCAAGTAGTGTAGCCTCCGGAAAGCGCGTTTAATACCCGATGGTAAACTGGAGCTTGCGCATAGCTCTTCTGCAGATCAATCCTACGGCCGGCGATCTCGACGGCAACGCGACCCTGATCCTGGGCGCTGTCCGCGAGGCTCAAACGCAGGGCGCCGATCTCATGGTAACGTCCGAATTGGCGCTGATGGGTTACCTTCCTCGCGACCTGCTGATGAGCCAAGGCTTCGTGCGGCGCGCCGGCGAGAAACTGGCCTCCATGGCGGCGGAACTGCGAGGGGCGCCGCCGCTGCTGGTGGGTGTGGCGACCCTCAACCCCGCCCCCATCGGCCGCCCGCTATTCAACAGCGCGGCGCTGCTGCAAGATGGCGTTGTGGGCCCGGCCTTCCACAAGATGCTGCTGCCCACCTACGACGTGTTCGACGAGGACCGCTACTTCGAGCCCGCCGTCGAACCGCAGGTTCTGGACCTGGACGGTTGGCGCCTGGGCATCTCCATTTGCGAGGACGTGTGGAACGACCGCGATTTTTGGGAGCGCCGGCGCTACCATCGGGATCCGATCGAGGTGCTGGCGCAAGCCGGCGCGCGTGCCATTATCAACCTCTCGGCCTCGCCCTTCACCGTGGGCAAACAGCTTTTGCGCGAGAAGATGCTCAGCCACATGGCGCAAAAATACGGCGTGCCGCTGGTGATCGTGAACCAGGCGGGCGGCAACGACGACCTGATTTTCGACGGCCATAGCGCCGCCTTCGACGCGCAAGGCCGCATGTTTGCCCGCGCCCAGGGTTTCACCAGCGACGTGACGGTGGTGGACATCGCCGCGAGCACCGGCACAATCGCCGCGGCGGATTTCGAGCCGGAAGCCGAAGTTTGGTCGGCGCTGGTGCTGGGGGTGCGCGATTACGCTCGCAAAACGCGCTTCCGCCAGGTGTTGCTGGGCCTTTCCGGGGGCATCGATTCGGCCCTCACCGCGGCCATCGCAGCCGAAGCCCTGGGACCCGAAAATGTGCTGGGCGTGATGATGCCATCGTCTTATTCCAGCGCCGGGAGTGTCGACGATTCGGTGGAACTGGCGCGCAACCTGGGGATCCGCACTATCGCGCTGCCGATTGCCGGCATCATGGGGACTTACGATACGGTCCTGGCGGACGCCTTCCGCGGCCGCGGACCCGACGTCACCGAGGAGAACATACAGTCGCGCATCCGTGGCAGCCTGCTGATGGCGCTGTCCAACAAATTCGGTTCGCTGCTGCTGACCACGGGCAATAAGTCGGAGATGGCGGTGGGTTACTGCACCCTGTACGGCGATATGAACGGCGGGCTGGCGGTGATCGCGGACCTTCCGAAGATGATGGTCTACCGGGTCTCGCGGTGGCGCAATCGCGGGAAGCCGGACATCCCCGAAGCGATTCTTACTAAGGCGCCCTCGGCGGAATTGCGGCCCGGACAGACCGACCAGGACAGCCTGCCGCCCTACGAACTGCTGGATCGGATACTGGAACTGCACGTGGAGCAATCGAAGTCGGCGGAAGAGATCGTCGCGCGGGGATTCGACGACGCCACGGTGCGGCGCGTGGTGAAGTTGGTACGCAACGCCGAATTCAAACGAAAACAGGCGGCTCCGGTGTTGAAAGTGACGTCGCGAGCATTTGGCACCGGATGGCGCATGCCCATCGCGCGTGGCGGGTAGTTCACGCAGTGCGCGCGCCGCCCGGTTGAAGATGGCGGCGAAGAAACGGCGAGGACGCCCGCCCGCGCCGAATGCGTCTTCATCGCCTTTGGTGGCCCGTAGGGCCATGAGGCACTCCAGTGAGAAGCTGTTAACGAAATGGGCAAGCTAAAGCACAATGCCGATCGTTTTTCGCACCATCGACATCTGCATAAATTTATAGAGGGCTATCAGCATTCAGGGATCAACCACGATCTGGACCAAGCGACCCGTTGCGCGCAATATCCGTGGACGGAACTGGCCTGGGACCAGGCACACTGCCGCTACCTGATGGGCCTTTACTACGGCACGTGGCCGTGGATGCGCGAGTTCGTGAACATCAGCCGTCTCGGGCTGCCGATCATCAAGCTTTGGGCCTACGACCACGTGTGCCTGTTCGGATGGCCGATCCCACTGCCCACGGACGATGACAGCTCGTTCATCTATTGATTTAGCGCGCGGTGCGACCACGACCTGCTCGACGGGCTAGACGCCTCACCCGGCGACCTCTCGATTTGATGGGCGCACTCAAGTCGGGGTACCCCGCATTCTTTCGCTTCACGGGAACTCGCAGGCATTCTGCAAGGGGCCTTTCATCCTAAATCCGGCGGTTCGACAGACGCCGGCTGCGCCAAAGCGCTGAGAAACCTCAAGTTTCAATTGCTCCACAGATCCACCATTCGGGTGATAACTGTCGCCGCTCCAACTGCTTGCGGGCACCGAACATGCGGGTTTTGAGTGGCTCCAACCGCCGGGTTTAGGTTCATAGAAAAAGGGACCACTTGAGTGGGATGGTTCCGAAATTTTAGCTTATTGCCTGGTCTGAATTCTTGGGTCCACTATACTTGGGGAAGCGCGTTGCTTGCCCCACCACTCGACCGGTTGAATCCAGCAGTTTGCGATAAGCCGGGAGTCGGTCATATCATAAATCAGTCAGTGGAAAACAAAATGCGATGGGTTTTAAGTGTTTCGATGGCAGCGGCTTTGGCGACTCGCAGTTTGGCAGCAACCGACGCGCAGTGCAGCAACATATTGCAGCGTGCGATGGATGCCAGCAATCCGGAGACGCGGAAACAGGCGGTGGTCGCGTTGAGTCTGACGTCTGGCCGCGGGCCTCTGTTTGACCAGCTAGAGCGGATGTTGCAGGACAAAGATGTCGAGGTGCGGCAAGCCGTGGTGGCCAGCCTGGCGGACGTGAACAGTGAGAGCGCCACGGCGGCGCTACACAACGCCCTGGAAGACGCCGTGCCTGAAGTAAGTTTCGCCGCGGCCAAAGCACTGTGGGCCCGCCATGATCCCATTGGCAAGGTCGCCCTGCTGGCGGTTCTCGCTGGGGAACGCAAGAGCTCATCCAATTTCTTCTCCAAAGAGAAACGCGATGCCCTGCGCATGATGCACACTCCGCGGACGACGTTCCTGTTTGCCGTGCGCCAGGGAGTTGGGTTCGTTCCGGTGCCGGGACTGGGCGCTGGTATTGCTTCCATGCAGGGGATCCTCGCAGGCTCGGGAGTTCCGGGACGCGCATCGGCGGCTTTACTGCTGGGCGCTGACAGGGATCCGGCAACCATCGACGCGCTTAAAGATGCGCTCTTCGACAAGGATTGGGCCGTTCGGGCCGCTGCGGTGCATTCCATCAGTCTACGAAACGATCCAGCTTTGAAGAAAGAATTGGAACCGCTGTTGCAGGACGACAATGAATCCGTGCGCCTCCGAGCAGCCGCGGGTTACCTGAGATTATCGACCATTGAGGTCGGGGCCAGGATGAAGAAGCGTTCGACGGCGGTCCCGTCGCCCGGCGTGCAAGGACAGAAGAAATAATCTGAATGGTGTTGGGCCATCCTTCATCCAGTTAAATATAAATGGTGGGGCGGACCCCCTGGTCCGCGGCCGACGCCCTCGTCGGCCCGCTCGCGTTTTGCAAGAGACTGATTTCGTTGGTTCGGGCAGCGGGACGATGGCGTCCCGTGGCCCAGAGGGCACCCCCAGGGGTCCGCCCCACGACTTATGCCGAATCCCACTTTTTGCGAAAAACGAGCGGCACTAAGTTAAAGCATGCCCGGCCAAATGGCCAATGCTCTCAGCGCTGGCACGCTTGAGCCCAATGGCGCTTACTTCTCCCAAACGTGGGATTCCGCATGCTTCGCGATTTTGCCGTAATGCGCCTCGCGTTGACGCTCCTGCCGGTGGGCACGCCAGCGGCTACTTCACGGTGAAGGTGGACGTCGCGCCGAAGCGCTTGTACTGGCTGTAGGCGATGCTCAGGCGCTCGCGCAGCGGGCCGGCGCGGAATTCCAGCGTGTCGTCGGCATAGGTGAAGGTCGCAAACCAGTGCTTGCCGTCAATGGGTTTGCGGATGGTGGTGAAGCGGGGGAAGAGATTCTCCTGTTGCATGCTACGGATCTGAGGCACCGCCTGGCCCTGCAACCGAACGATGTTGTAATCCGTCTTATCCACCCAAATCATGCCGTCGAAAAAGCGCTGGCCCTCCAGAATCTGGCGCGGCCGCACTTGGAGCACCCAGCAATCCACCTCGTCCATCGCTTCGTCGCCGCGGAACCGGGTGTCGTAATTCCAGAGCTGTTCCTCGGTCAGCGTGAGGGGCTGGATCTCGCGGATGTCGCGAAAATCTTCGGCGGTCATTTGCAGCAGCTTCAACCCGTTGCTGGGCCTGCCGATCAGTTCCTCGGTGCGCTCGTGGGTGGGCGAGAAAATAATGTCGCGGACCTCTTTGTATTCCCCGCGCGCGGTCCCGCGGTCGTCCAACTCCTGGATGGTGACCGTCTGGCGGTACATGTACTGATTACGTTCGGTTTGCGTTTCGCTCTCGCGGTGAGCCACCAGTTTAGCCAGGTTGGCCGGCGGCCGATCGGCGTTTTGCGCGCGCAAAAGGGTGGTGACGACCGTGAATGTTAGAATGAGGCCGATGGCCAAATCGCTCGGCAGCTTCCGGGCGGCGCTGCTGATCGGTTGGGGAGTGCTGTGCTTGGCGGGCATGTGGTACGCCCGGTCGAGAGGCATCCCAAGCTGGGCGGCTTTGCCGGTGGTTGCCGCTTTCCTCATAGAATATCCATTCTATCTGGTCCCAGCCTTCCCCGCGGTGCGCGAGCGCGTGCACGGGATGGGCGTGCCGGCCTTCGCCGTGGCTGTCGCGGTACTTCCCTATCTTGCCTGTTGTTGCGGCGCGGTGCGGTTCGAATGGGCGGGATTGGCCCGGATCGCGGCGGTCGCCCTGGCAGTCGGCCTGTGGTACGTAGTCTTGCCGGCGGCGCGCGTCACCGGCGTGGCATTCCTGGGGCTGGTAGGGGCGGTCTTGCTGGGAGGCTACTTCAATCCGATCTATGCGCCGCTCCATCCGGAATTCAAGGATCTGAAGAACGTGATCGTCATCCCGCATCTTTCCCTCATTTCGATGGCGGTGATGGCTCTGATGTTGCAGCGCCGCGTTCCCGAGACCGGTTACGGTTTCATACCCAATCGCAGGGAGTGGCGCATCGGCCTGCTGCACTTTCTCTGCTTCGTGCCCGTGGGGCTGCCGCTTGCGCTGCTGCTGCACGCCACGCACTTCGCCACTCCCAAACCGGCGTTCTATATTGCCGGGACGTTCGTGGGAATGTTCTGCGTGGTGTCGCTTTCGGAAGAGTTTTTTGTGCGCGGCGTGCTGCAGGGTTGGATCGAGGAATGGATCCGGAGCCGTGCCGGCGCTTTACTCGTCACGTCGGCGATCTTCGGGCTTCTGCACTTGGGGATGGGCGGCCGGGCGGCTTTCCCCAATTGGAAATGGGCACTGGTGGCCGGGGTGCTGGGATGGTTTTGCGGGCACGCCCGAAACCAGGCCGGCAGCATCCGCGCCAGTATGGTGACACACGCGCTGGTGGCCACCACCTGGCGGGCCTTCTTCGCATAGCGGTACAATTCAGTCTCTATGGCAAAATTAGGCTTTTTGGGATTGGGAACGATGGGCTACCCCATGGCCCGGAATCTCTTGCGGGCAGGCCACGAGGTGGCGCTGTGGTCCAACACTTACGAGAAGGCACGGAAACTCGCCGCCGAGCCCCTGGAGGGGAAGGGCCTGTATTGCGAAACCCCAGCACAGGTGGGGGAGAACGCGGACTGCCTCTTCCTGTGCGTGGGCGATACCAGCATGTCGAAAGAAGTCATCCTGGGAGCGGAAGGCATCATCCAAGGTGCGCGTCCCGGAACCGTGGTGGCCGACGCCAGCACCATCAGCCCTAGCCAGAGCCGCCAGATCGGACAGACACTCAAGAGTAAAGGTGTGGATTTCCTCGACGCCCCCTGTACCGGGTCCACGCCGGGCGCCACCGGGGGCACCCTGACTTTCATGGTGGGCGGCGACGAGGCGGTTTTCGAGAAAACCAAGCCATTTTTCGAGCCGATGGGCAAGCGCTTCTATTATTGCGGTGGGCCGGGCATGGGCCTGCAGGCCAAGCTGACGCAGAACCTGATTCTTTCCAACATTTTGATGGCTTTCAACGAGGGCATGGTACTGGCCACCAAGGGCGGGGTAGACCCTGAACTGATGCTGGACATCCTGGACAACAGCGCCGCCAAGTCCGGCTTGATCTCCTATAAAGCGCCATTCGTCTTCCGCCGGGACTTCACCGCCAACTTCGCTACCAAGTGGATGCATAAGGACGTCGGACTCATGCTGGAGTCGGGGAAGGAACTGGGGGTACCCCTACTTTTGACCTCTCTGACTCACCAACTTTTCCAAACGGCCATGTCGACAGGCCATGCCGATCAGGACATGTGCTCTACAATCAATGTGTTAGAGGAAATTGTGGGGATCGAAGTAAAATCCTAAAAAAAAGATACAGATTTCTGTTGATTCCAAATTCAGAATCTACTATTATTGGAAGTAAGCCGGGGAGGCAACTCCCACCAAAGCGAGACTAACCTCTAAATAAAAGACCCCTGAAGCAATCCTCCCCGGCACCCCTCCAAAAGAGGCAGAGGATTAGAGGTCAAGCAGCAAATCCCCAAATTAAGAACGTAGGGCATGAGAACGTGGCATCGCCAAGAGCGCTACGTGACGTCACGAACACGGCGTCGGCCAAGAAACGCCAACCATCTTCAAACGCGAGCCTATCGGTAGCGACCAGTGCCAGCCGGAACCAATCGGCGTGCCCAGGAGCGAGCAGCTTCCCAGGCCGACTGGTGGGGCAGTCCCTTCAACCTAAGAACGGCGGTTGAGACGCCGCTGGAATAGTCTTCCCATTCAGCCGCAAGTGCTTGCAGCAAAGGCAGTTGTCACCCATTGGGTGAACTGCGCGGCAGTTGAAACTCCAGACAGGTCGCGGACTTGCCGACCGTGCTGAGGGCCAACTGCCGTTTTTCGGTTCAAATGCCACATGAGGAGGCTAAGCGTTCCGATTCTGGTGGCCGCTTTCGTAATGCGCCTTGAGCAGATCGCCACCGAAATCGCCGTTGACGTCGCGCCAGACCGAGTGTATGTGGTTGGCGTTATCCTGCGTCATGTCGAATTCGATCATAAACGAGGGCGTCTGCACCCGGTAATAATGCGGGTCGCCCGGTTTGGCACCCCCCGCCCAGGCGAACCAGGCGTTGCGGCCGGCCTTGTCGATCTGGTCAATGCGCCGCTGGGCGATGTCGCCGGGCAGGTTATGCGCGTAGAGTTCCGCCAGCGCTCGCAATGCGTCGAACTGTTTGGCGTTCATCTTGGATGCGGAAAGCCCCGACGGCTGGCCTTTCAGAGCGGCTGTCCGGCCGTTGGTAGTCAGGATGTCGCTATAGGCCTTGGGGTCGACAATGGCGGCCTTTTGCAGCCGCTCGTCCAGCGCATTCATAACCTCGAAGCCCAGGTCGTCTTCCGGGGCGAGCACTCGCAGCCCCTGGCGCGGCCCTTGCTTCACTTCGGCCGGATTAGAGCCGAAGAAGCTCGGCCCATCCACCACCTGCCCGTTCGTCACGGTGTAGTTCTGGCTGATGTGGTGGCCCTCCACCCGGTAGCCCCATGTGCCGGTGTCGGAGGGCGTGCCGAAAACGGTGAAGTGATACTTCTCGGGGTTGCGGCGCACCCCGCTGTCGTTTTCCATCACCTTCAGCACGTCTTCCAGACTCATGATGGTGACCGCCTTGATATACCCGGGCTGGCTCAACCCGGACGCCAGCAGCGCACTGGCGAGGTGCCTCTGGTAGGGACTCATTTCTCCCAGCGTAAGGCCTTTGCGGTCGATGGGAACGTAGAACCAATGCATGCGTTCTTCGTCTTGGAAAGGGAAGGCCGCCTTGACCCTCTGTTCCGGGCTTAGCGCCGCCAGCAAGCGGTTGGCGGTTTCGGTCATTACCGAAACCGTATGGACGTGGTCGTGCATACCGCCCGGAGTACTGGAAGCGTGGTTCTGGGCGTGGCCCTTTTGGACGGCAAGCAGACTGCCGCCCATGAGCGTCGCGGACGAATTTAGAAACGAACGCCGTTTGATCTGGCACATGGTTCCCCTCCTCGTGGCCGAGCAGCCCGGCGGATGCTCCGCGAGCTTGATTATAACAATCACAACAATCAAACCATAACTTGCCGCCCGGAAACATTCCAGGCGAGACTGCCTGGCTGAGGCTCTTCGATCTCGGGCACGAGGGCGTCGGCTTCGCGCAGGACCGACCTCGCTTCCTCGGTGTCCGGAATGTCCCGTCGGAAGACGCACAAATGGGTCACTTCTCGTGGGCGCCGACGTCACGCGCCCCTATTCTCGCGGGCGGCGCGCCGGCGAAAGCATCCGGCACCTTCTATGCCGGCCGGCGGACACTCGGGAACGATCCCGCCGGGAGGCGTATTAGGCGGCTCGCACAATAGCTTCGAACACGCGCGTTATTGGGCAATGTCGGTAGCCGCTTTGCGCATCGTCGTCTATTGCCGATCGGAAACAAGCTATCCGCCGCCCAAGAACTCAATCGCACGGGGAAGGTCGGCGTATTGATAGAGAAGATAGTCGGGCTCTGTCTCCGGAGATCCACCTGGGTTGCCGTTGGGGCAGAACAAGATCGTCTTCATCCCAACCTGCCGCGCTCCCAGAACGTCTCGGAAGCGGTCGTTTCCGATGAAAATCGCCTCTTCCGGGCAGATTTCCAATTTGTTCAGGGCTGCTTGAAACAGCCGGGGATCGGGCTTGCGATAACCGTAGTCCCCGGAGATGACGATGGGCGCGAAGTACTCGGCCAAGCCGGCGTCCCGAAGCTCAGGTACTCCGTAAGCACTCTGGGCATCGGAAACCACCGCAAGACAATGACGCGTTTTCACCTGTGCCAGAATCTCCTGCGTTTGTGGAAATGCCACCAGGCGCTTCCGCGAAATCCCGCGCTGCAGTTCCGCCAGGAACAGTGGCATCTGCCGGAGCTTCTCCGATTCGAGAGACCGGGTGTAGTCGGTGGCGTGCCGGCGCAACAATTCGCGCCAAACCGCGATCACGTCGAACTCGGGATATCTTTCAGTGCTCGCCGCGAACTGCTCCTTCATGATCTGGAAGTACAAGTCGCGGACTTCGCCACGCCGCAACTGGATGCCCTGATAGGTGAGAAAGTGCGCAACGGCACGATAAGCCTCCTCCATCCACTCGTCGGTTTCGATGTCGATGAGGGTTCCGTTGACATCGAAAAGCAGGGCGCGAATTCTCGTCATGGTGTACGCAAAGTGACTTTTGCTTCTTCCACCAGCCGCGTGCGTTGGTGAGCGCTCACCCAGGAGTTTCGCGCGATTCGCAAGAGAGTGAGAGCCATCTGGAAAGGCAAGCGTCCGGTGATGGAGCGGAATGCGCGGCCGCGATCGGGGAAGTGGCAGGCATACTCCCAGAGAAAGTGCCCGATGAAGGGCTCCGCGGCGTGCGTGTTCCCGTTGGCCTGCAAGAAATAGTGCTGCAACTCTCCGGCAATCCGGCCGAGATCGAAAACGCGGTCCGCCCGCGTCATCCGTTCCAAGTCGATCGCGATCACGCTGAGGCCGCGGCCGAACAGCAGATTACTGGGGGTGGCATCGCCGTGCACCAGCACCTGGTTATCCTCCCACATGCGCGGCTTCTCCCGCCAGCGGTCGCGCAACCAAGACAATTCGTCCACGTCCCAAGCGCCGATCACCTGCTTCGCTTGCAGCTTTCGGACGAGCCGGTCCAGGTAGGCGCAGTCTTGATGGAAATCCACACCCTCGCCGTTGGCGGTACGGTTGTGCAGCGTCGCCAGGAAGTACGCGAGGGCAGTTAACTTGTCGAAAAGTGGCTGAGATTGCCCGTGTTGAATCGCCCCATTGACGAAAACGCTGAGCGGGATGCCCTTGGCATATTCCTCTACCAAAACGCTATTGAGGCACGCGTTCGTGCCCAGTGGACGGACGACGCGATGCGGGTAACCGGCCAGCCCGTACCCACGCAGAAGTTGAAGATTGTCGAATTCCCGGCGCATACGCCGGATGGCGTCGACCGAATGGTGGGAGCCGCTCACGAAGAACTTGCCGACTACTTGGGCGCAAGTGTGGCGCTCCTCGTAGAGATAAACCTTGCTGTCCTTCATGCTGAAGACGCGAAAGTCGGCCCCACCGTTGCGGACGCCGATTCCCATTTGCGGCAGGACGTAGTGCACCAGATAGGGATGCAGAGGGTCGTGCGAGGAGAGATGTCCAAGGTACTGTTTTGGCACAGGCACGATCCCAAACGAAGTGACCGACCCTTGCAGAATCGGACTATGCGGGAATTTTAGCCCACATTATGTCTTGCATTACAGCATCGTTATCGAATTGTAACATGCTGGAAATGCGGGAAATTCGGTGACATGCGATCGGCCGCTTGGGGAATGCGGGCTCGCTGCAACCGACGGGCTCCTGTCCCGGAGCCAAGCTCGGAGGCGCCGTGCGCGTGTCCGTGCCGAGCGGCGCCTCCGGTCGACCTGCCGGGATCTATGTATTGCACCGGCTCGGAATGGGGTTCAATGAGGAAGGCATCGAAGCGGTGAAGAAATCGCAGTTCAAACGTTCAAACCAGCGTCGCGGGACGGCAAGCCGGTGCCACTTGAAGTGATCGTTAGAAGTGCCTTTCGCTCATTTTGACTCCAGTGGGATATTCACTTAACGCAGGTTGCACGCTGGCCGCAACAACAGGTAGAGAAAAACGCCGTCTGCGGGCACAAGATCTTGTGGCAACCTGCGTGAAGGGAACATCCCCTTTGACGCCAAAGGCGTGCCAATCGACCTTTGCGCCGAGTTATTCGTTATTATCGGTAGCAACTTCGGTCGAGGAAGCGGCCGCCGCCGGGTTGGGGAGTATGCAGTGATCCGGCCGAAGTTGGGCTGGCGAACTTCCCGCGCTGCTATGTCCAGCCAAAACACTGCCGCCTCTTAAGTTCCGCTCATATCGCGCCGTGTTGCCCACTTGCATTCTCCCCATGACGCTCGTTCCGTTGGGGCGCGCGCTCCGGCGCGAGCCGTTATGAGTGCGCGCGAGCTTGCCCGTAATCTGTTAGAGTTCATCGTTATGGAGAACTACGCCGTTCGTTTCGTGATCGACCCCTGTCGCGCCTCGCTGCTCGTCCTGATACTGTGCACCGCACCGCATCCGTTGCGCGCGCAAGCGGCCGGCGCACAGGCAACCCAAACACCCGACGTTCCGGATTGGGCGCTGCCGGGCTCCGCTACGCACAGACAGGTACCGCCGCCGGCGGATTTTCGCCGGCCGAGCAAGAATTTCGATGTGCCGATCGGCGTGTTTCAGGGCCAATCCGACATCGGCGGCGCGCTGGTGCCGGGCAGCTCCAGTTACGACGCCGCCACGAAGCAGTACACCATCAACTCCGCCGGCTACAACATCTGGTATTTCCGCGACGAGTTCCGTTATCTCTGGAGCAAGATCTCCGGGGACGTTTCACTCGCGGCCGACGTCACGTTCCCGGACTCGAACGGCTACGGCGACCGAAAGGCCGTCCTGGTCATTCGCCAGAATCTAGACGACGATTCCAAGGAAGCTATGGTAGGCGAGCACGGTGTGGGCATGATCCACCTGGCAGATCGTCCCGAGAGAGGCGCGAACCTCAAGGATATGCAGTTTCGCTTCGGGGGCAGCCTCGCCAATGTCAGGGCCAAGCGCATCGGAATCGAAAAGCGTGGCGACGCTATCGCGCTCTTCATCAGCCTGACGGGCGAGCCCCTGCACCAATTCGGCCCACCGATTAACCTGCATTTCGACGAACCTTTTTACGTGGGCGTCGGCTTCTGCTCGCACTTGCCGGACAAGTCTGATACGGCGGTGCTCTCCAATGTCGTTCTCGAGAAATCGGCGGGCAAGGTGCAGTAGAGCGGAACGGCGCTTGCCGCTTCGCAGCGAGCGGATTAGATGCGACGAATCTCGTTCCGGGCGGCAACCCCATGGCTGTTCTCCGTCGGATGAAATGCGCTCGGCTCCGGAATGCCGCCTCGGAACCTGCCCGGTTTCGGGGCATGCGACCGATGATCGCGGCGGCGCATCAACCCGTCGGAGTTGCGGGCGACATCGCGGCATTGGATTCCTGGACGGGATCGAAGAGCATTCTACCGGTGGCGCGCGCCGGCTAAGACTCCGCAAATTGAAGGAATCCGCCCGGCGGGACTACCGATAGAATCCGTTGAGGCGGGCGCTGGGTAAAGAGCTTGGCGACGGGACACAACTCGCTGGTGAAAATGGCATCGCAATTGGTGAGGAGCAGTCACTGGCCGGGCTCCAGTTGCATGAGAGAGAGCAATGGTTCCAAAATGGTTCCATGAACATCACCGTCAAGAATATTCCCGACTCGATCTATCGGGTGATGAAGCGGGAGGCGAAAAGGAGGAGGCGGAGTCTCAATGCCGAGATCATCCAGGCGCTGGAAACAGAGGCGGCCGAAGCAGAGCGGCGACGGCAATTTGGCAACCTGCGGAAAGAATTGGACCGTTTTGCAGCCTCTCTGCCGCCACTTGGTTTGAGTGGGCCCTTGATTCGCCGGGATCGGGAGCGATAGCGGGTGCCGGATACATTCGTTCTGGACTGCAGTGTGGCGGCGAAATGGGTGTTGCCCGAGCCGGACCGCGCTCCAGCCCTTGCGTTGTTCGATCGGTACGCCTCGGGCGAGGTTCTGCTGATCGCTCCCGATGTTCTCCTGGCGGAGTTCGCCAGTCTGGTTGCAAAGCGCAACCGCCGAAAACAGATTTCCGCGGAGCAGGCTCACGAGGCCTTCTCGTTGATGACGAAATGTGCGCCTCGGCTATACGATATGGGCCCGCGGCTCTTCCGCGCGCTCGATCTGTCGCTGCAATACCAATTGTCCTTGTGGGATTGCGTTTATCTGGCGCTCGCCGTGGAACACGACTGTCCGGTTCTCACCGCGGACCTCCGGCTCTTCCGGGCAGGGAGGGGCAGACATCCTTCCGTTCTCCTGGTGCAATAAGAGATCCGCCGGACCCCCATTTTGACACACGTCAAACCCGCGACTGGCAAAAGGCCTGCCTTTCCTCCCCGGTCGCGGATTCACCCTTGACCGGCGCGCTTCGCGCAGCCCCTGCCAAGCGGGATACCTCGCGATTGGCTTGCTCGACACGACGGCAAGGGGTCCGGCATGACGAAGCGATTTCGCCAGCCACTCCCCCGGCATGGGGGCGGCACGAGGAATTCATCCAGTGAGGGAGCTTGCACAGGATCTATCGGCAAGGAGAAGCGTGGGTATGGAATAGTGAGCTTCAGGCCATCGAAGAAATCACCCTGCAAGTGCAACGCGACGAGCAATCGGGTTGGCTGGTGGGATGATCCGGATGGAGTGGGCGGCATCGCCACGCAGGGGCAAGACCTCCGCGATTGGCAGCGGCAAATCACCGACGAAGGCGCCGCTCCCCGTCGAATCCGCATACACTTCGCCGGCGATCCTATCTTGGTCCAGGCGTGAAACTGCCCCGGGATATCTCGGGCGGAGTGCCGATACTCTTCACGCGGCCGGCGGCTGAACTTCGCGCAGGCGCCGATCGAGAAAACGGCGCTCGCTCTCATTGGCAGCCAGGGCCAGTGCCCGCGCGTAGCTCTGGGCGGCTTCCGGTGCGGATCCCATGCGGCGCAACAGGTCCGCACGCGCCGCATGCAGCAGATGATAGTTGTCCAGATCGCCGCTAGCGGCCAGGGCGTCGACGATCCCGAGGGCCGCTCGCGGGCCATGCACCATGGCGACCGCCACGGCCCGGTTCAGAGACACGACCGGGGACGGGTGCGACCGTTCGAGAAGGTCGTAGAGGCGCAGAATCTGCGGCCAGTCGGTATCGCCGGCGCGTGCCGCCTGACAATGCAGCGCGGCAATCGCCGCTTGCAGCGCGAAGGGACCGGGTCCGCCGCGGAGAGCTTCTTCCACCAGCGGCAGCGCCTCGGCAATCTGCCGCCCGTCCCAAAGCCGTCGATCCTGCTCTTCGAGAACCACCAGGCAGCCCGAAGGATCGAGACGGGCCTCGCGGCGGGCGTCTTGCAGCAGCATGAGGGCCAGCAGCGCCGTGACTTCCGCGGGAGGGTTCGGCCTGGTCAACGTCCTCACCAGACGTCCCAGGCGGATGGCTTCGGCACAGAGATCGGCCCGCAGAAGAGTCCCGCCGGTGGCGGCGTAGCCCTCGCTAAAAACCAGATAGATCACGGTCAGCACGCTGTCGAGGCGCTCGGACATGTCTCTGGTTTCAGGCACGGCATACGGAATGCCCGCGGCGCGAATTTTGCGTTTGGCGCGCACCAGTCTTTGCGCCATGGTGGCGGGCGGCACCAGAAACGCGCGCGCGATTTCCTCCGTCTCCAGGCCGCACAGCGTGCGGAGCGTCAAGGCGACCCGCACCTCCGGGGCGAGCGCCGGATGGCAACAGGTGAAGATCAGCCGGAGACGATCGTCGGGGATCTCGTCGCTGTCGGATTCGGGTTCCTCGATGGCCGCGACCAGGCCGCTGGTGGCATACAATTCCAGTTTTTCCTGCGACCGGGCGTTGTGCCGCAAACGGTCGATGGCTTTGTGGTGCGCCGTCCGGATGATCCAGGCGCGCGGGAATTCCGGGACTCCGGTGGTGCGCCATCGGTCCACGGCGGCCGAAAAAGCCTCCTGCGCGGATTCTTCCGCCAGGTCGAAGTCGCCGGCCAGGCGGATCAGAGTGGCCACGATCCGGCCCCAATCGGAACGATAAACCTCTTCGACCGCGCGCCTGGCGTCCTCAGACATACCTGAATTGTAAATTCTCTTTGCCGCGGTGTCGATCCGGCGGTCCGCCGTTCGACTTACCCATGGAGGCACACGAGAATGAAATATCTGCTGTTGATTTACATGGGGGAGAATGCCATGACCGGGGAAGAGCGGGAGCACTGTTACCGGGAATCGACCGAGTTGGCACACGACCTCCAGGCGAAAGGCCACTTCCTCGCCACCGCGCCGTTGCAACCTGTGTCGACCGCGACCAGCGTCCGGGTGCGCGATGGCAAGCGGCTGGTGACCGACGGTCCCTTCGCCGAGACGCGCGAACAGTTGGGCGGCTATTTCCTGGTGCAGGCCCGGAATCTCGACGAGGCCATCGAAATTGCCGGCCGGATTCCAGGGGCGCGCGTGGGCACGGTGGAGATCCGCCCGGTGCTGGAGATTCCGAATCTGCCGGTAATGGAAGGCGCCCATTGACGCAGAAAATGAATTACACTTTGTGGGAGATTCAGGGGCTGTTGGCGTTGCTTTTCTTGTTCGCGGGTAGCGTAAAGCTTGCGCCGCCGGTGGAAACGATCGCCAGGAAGATGCCGCTGCCGGGCTTTTTCGTACGCTTCATCGGAGTGGCTGAAGTGCTCGGCGGCGCGGGCCTCATCCTACCGGGACTTCCGCGGATCCGGCAAGGGCTGACGCCGCCCGCCGCGGCTGGGCTCGTGATCGTCATCATCGGCGCCACGGCGTTGACTTTGGCGAACACCGGCGCCGGGCCGGCCTTGCTGCCGCTGATGGTGAGTCTGCTGGCGGGGTTCATGGCGTGGAGCCGTTCGGGGATTTCCAAACGGTACTGGAGGGAACTATGTTTGTCGTCACCGCAATCGTAGTAGGCGTTCTGATAGTCGCTCTGCTGGGCTATGCCGCCACCAGGCCGGACACGTTCCGGGTGCAGCGGTCGCAGAGCATCCTTGCGCCGCCGGATCGGATCTTCGAGCTGATCGTCGACTTTCACCAGTGGGCTTCCTGGTCGCCCTACGAAAAGCTGGATGCCTCCATGCGGAAAGACTTCTCGGGCGCTCGAAGCGGAAAGGGCGCGGTCTACACCTGGGCCGGGAATAACAAGGCCGGAAAGGGACGCATGGAGATCACCGATACGGTTCCGGGCGCCAAGGTAATCATCAAACTGGATTTCCTGAAACCGTTCGAGGGCCACAATACGGCCGAGTTCACGTTGGACTCCAAATCCGGCTTCACCGATGTCACTTGGGCGATGCACGGCCCCCAACCCTACATATTCAAGCTGATGTCGATGTTTATCGGCATGGACAAAATGGTGGGCAAAGCTTTCGCGGCGGGCCTGGCCAATCTGAAGGCAATCGCCGAAAGCCAGACAGTTATTTCCAATTAAGAGGAGACACCGATGCAACTGAATGCTTATCTATATTTCAACGGCCAATGCGAAGCGGCGTTCAAATTCTATGAACAGCTTCTCGGCGGCAAAATCGAAGCGATGTTTTCCCATGCGGGTACGCCGGCGGAACAGCACGTGCCGCCGGAGTGGCGCGATAAGATCATGCATGCCCGCCTCAGCGTAGGCGGCAGCGTGCTGATGGGATCCGACGCGCCCCCGGGAAATACCACGAAGCTTCCAAAGGCTATTCCGTGAATATCGGCCTTCAGGACCCGCGGGAAGCCGAACGCATCTTCCACGCCCTGGCGGAAAACGGCAAGGTGAATATGCCGATCGAGAAGACCTTTTGGGCCGAAAGATTCGGTATGCTGGTCGATCGGTTTGGGATTCCGTGGATGATTAACTGCGAGGAGGCGAAATGAGCGGAGTGCGAGTTCTGGTGGGCACCAGGAAGGGCGCTTTCGTCTTGACGGCGGACGGCAAGCGCGAAACGTGGGAGGTGAGCGGCCCCCATTTTGGAGGCTGGGAGATTTACCACATGAAGGGGTCGCCGGCCGACCCCGACCGGCTGTACGCGTCGCAGTCCACCGGCTGGTTCGGGCAGTTGATGCAACGGTCGAGCGATGGCGGCAAGACGTGGGAGCCGGTGGGCAACAAGTTCGTGTACGAGGGCACGCCCGGCACGCACCAGTGGTATGACGGCACGCCGCACCCTTGGGAGTTCAAGCGCGTCTGGCATCTGGAGCCGTCGCTGACCGATCCGGACACGGTGTACGCCGGAGTGGAAGACGCCTCTTTGTTCCGCACGTCCGACGGCGGCCAGACGTGGCAGGAGCTGCCCGGACTGCGCGGCCACGGCTCGGGGCCCCATTGGCAGCCGGGAGCGGGTGGCCTGTGCCTGCACACCATCCTTTTGGACCCGAGCGACCCGGCGCGCATCTTCATCGCGATTTCGGCCGCCGGAGCCTTTCGCACCGACGACGGCGGCGTCACCTGGAAGCCCATCAACCAGGGACTCCGGTCGGCAACCATTCCCAATCCGACGGCCGAAGTGGGCCACTGCGTGCATCGCATCGCCATGCACCCGTCTCGGCCCGCGGTGCTGTTCATGCAGAAGCACTGGGACGTGATGCGCAGCGACAACGCGGGCGATTCCTGGCATGAGGTCAGCGGGAACCTGCCCACCGATTTCGGCTTCGTGATCGACGTCCACGCACACGAGCCCGAAACCATCTACGTGGTCCCGATCAAGAGCGACTCGGAGCATTATCCGCCCGAAGGAAAGCTGCGGGTGTATCGCAGCCGCTCCGGCGGCGGGGAGTGGGAGCCGCTCACCAGAGGGCTGCCGCAAAGCGACTGCTACGTGAACGTGTTGCGCGACGCCATGGCGGTGGACTCGCTGGATTCCTGCGGCGTGTATTTCGGAACCACCGGCGGGCAGGTGTACTGCTCGGCCGACTCGGGCGGCAACTGGGCTCCCATCGTGCGGGACCTGCCGGCCGTGGTGTCGGTCGAGGTGCAGACGCTGCCATGATCCGGGTGATCCTGCCGGCGCATTTGAAGCTGCTGGCGCACGTCAACGGCGAGGTGCGGATCGACGTGGAGGGCCGTGCGACAATGAGCTCGGTGCTCGACGCGATCGAGGCGCGGTATCCCATGTTGTGCGGCACCATTCGCGACCAGGTGACGCGGCAGCGCCGGCCCTTCGTGAGGTTCTTCGCGTGCGAGCAGGACCTGTCCCATGAATCGCCGGATGCGGAACTCCCCGAGGCGATCGCGACCGGGGCGGAGCCGCTTTTGCTGGTGGGAGCGATCGCCGGGGGCCGAGAGTAGACCCCATGCGGACAGGCGCCCTTGCCCGGGCGCGACCGGCTATTGAGGCGGCCGGCGCCCGGATTATCCTGGTTCATATGGGTGACTCGCAGGCCATCGGCCGGCTGATTGAGAAGCACGGCCTCGCCGGCGTAGACCAAATCCGCGACCCGGAGCGGAAGCTCTGTGGGGCGTTCGGCCTGAAACGCGGAAGGCCGTGGCAGTTGTTCGGGCCGAAGGTGTTGGTGCGAGGCTTGCTGGCGGCCGTTCTAGGCGGGCACGGAATCGGCCGTCTTTCCGCGGACAGCTTTCAAATGCCGGGACTGTTCCTCATCCACGGATCGGGCATCGTCCGGCGATTCCGTCACCGCACCGCCGCCGGCCGGCCGGATTACGCCGGAATTTGTGCGAGGACCAGCCTATGACGCCGCTCAACCAACCGTATGACGCTCTGCTGCTGGTATCGTTTGGCGGTCCCGAGCGGCCGGACGACGTGGTCCCTTTCCTGGAGAATGTGCTGCGCGGGAAGAATGTGCCTCGCGAGCGAATGCTGGAAGTCGCGGAGCATTATTATCATTTCGGCGGCAAGAGTCCTATCAACGCACGGAATCGCGCGCTCATCGCCGCGCTGGAGGCGGAACTCGCGGAGCACGGCTCCGCGCTACCCATCTATTGGGGCAATCGAAACTGGCATCCCCTGCTTGCCGATACGGTCGGCCGGATGCAGGCCGACGGAGTCCGCAAAGCGCTGGCCTTTGCGACCTCGGCTTTCGGTTCCTATTCCGGTTGCCGCCAATACCGCGAAGATATCGAGCGGGCACGGGCGGCCGCCGGGCCCGGCGCGCCGGAGATTCACAAGCTTCCCACTTTTCACAATCGTTCGGGTTTCATTCGGGCGATGGCCGATCGCGTTCGAGCCGCTCTGGACGCCGTCCCGGAGGAGCGGCGGGCTTCGGCGCCGCTGGTCTACACGGCACACAGCGTGCCGCTTGCGATGGCCCAGTCCAGCCCGTACGTGGCGCAACTGGAAGACGCTTGCCGGCTGGTCTCGCAGCTCGTGGGCCGTGAGGGAACTCTCGTCTATCAGAGCCGTAGCGGGCCGCCTTCCCAGCCCTGGCTCGAACCCGATGTGTGCCAGACCATCCGTCAATTGCATGCTGCGGGAGGGCTGGCGGACCTTGTTCTTGCGCCCATCGGATTTCTATCCGATCACATGGAAGTGGTTTACGACCTGGATACCGAGGCCGCCGCGTTGTGCCGGGAACTCGGCGTCAACCTGTCCCGCGCTTCCACCGTGGGCGTGCATCCGGCCTTCGTGTCGATGATCCGCGAACTGATCGTGGAACGGGTGGACGGGCGGGTCGCCGGCGACGATTGCCGGCCGGATTGCTGCGCCCCTCCGGCGCGGCCGCCGGTCAGACCCGCGGTGGCGCCGTAACCACGATTGCCCGCGCGCCTTTCTTGCGCGCTCCGCGGTAGCTGTGCGGCTCCGAGGAGTCGAACACCGCGCTATCGCCGGCGTCCAGTTCGTGGGCCGATCATCCGCGCTGTCGAGGACAGCGGACGGCCGGCGCGATGTGGGTGAAGCCGCGCGGGCGCGACGATAGGCTTACACGACGGTTCGCAACTCGCGCCGGAGGAACCACCACGGTGGCAGCACGGCTCTTCTACGGTTTGGGGACTTTTGCAGCCAAGTGGCAACTTCAAGCGGCCTGACGTCAAACAGGGATGAACAGATGATAGATATTGAATGCGCCTTGGGTGAGCAAATGCGGGGATTCACTAACCCTGGATTCGCCCACCAGAAGAGACGAAGGCCCGAATCGGAGCTTTGGTCCAGACCTCAGTTGTTTATAATTGGCCTCAATGACGGCGGCAACAGCAGAACGGGCCTTTTCGATTTCACCATCAAAGACGAAGGCTAGCATTCCCCCACTCGCGAGGCCACTGGCATAACGTCCCTCGATGAAGCACATCATGCCCTGGTGACTCGTCACATACTCGGAGACCAGCGATTTCCAACCAGACGGGAAAGTGACGTGAATGCGTTTCGTCTCAACCACAAAATAGGGCCATGGTTTGGCAGTGCCCGTGGAATAAATGAACATCAGGTCAGTTCGGCCCAACTGCCTTTGGCGCGACCGCCTACGGTCGTAGAGCGGCACTTCCCGGAGGATTTCGACCGGCCGGCCCCTTAGCCCGGAATCGCGGTCTAAGAAATCTCGGAGGCGATCACTGAGGTCGTTTTCAAGCTCTGTGTTATGACGCTTTCGTAGCCGCGCTCCGCTCCGTAAAATTGCCGCAAGGATGAAGGGCACTTCCTCCCGCGGGAACAATGGTATCCATTTTAGCAGCCTGGTGGCTCATCTTTTCTTGCTCTGCCGCCTGGCTTCGGCAATGTGGGCGCTAAGGTCCGCCGCATCGTTGAGCGCAGCGGTTCGCGTCCACTCGCCAAGCAGGGCGGGCTTAAGCAGATAGATGCGAGACCCTTCAAAAATGAGGCCGCTGCGGCGGAAGGCGAAGTGTCCCCAGCGCTCGACATTCTCGTCCTGCAAGGCCTGAAGAGCGATGGCGAGCGGCTTAGAGATGTCGCGGACTTGAAAATCCTGCGGAGTCCGAGTCTGTCGGAGTTCAACTAGGCCGAAGCCCAGTTCTACATCTACACCACCAAGCGCAAGGACGCTCAGTCCGCCGCTGGACCATCCGTTGAGTGCCTTGGTCAGCGTATAAGCGTAGGGTTTGAGTCCAGCGGCACTGAGTGGCAGCAGCGTCGGCATTTTCCGGGCAGCTTCAAAGGAGCCAGGCGTATCACTACGATCAAAGATCTCTACGGTATCCTCGATAAGAGCGCGTTCCTCTGTGCTCACGCCGAAGTAGTCGTAAATGAGAACGTTGAGTTCGGCTTGAAGTTCCTCGGCCTTTTTACGCTGCTTTTGATACCACCGGTCGATTTCCTTGGCGTCTGTCTCGTCAGAGCTATCATCGCCGAAGAGTGGCCCCAACCTAGCCCGCGCCGGCTCTTTTGGCAGCGCCTTGGCACTCTCGTCGAGCTCCTCGCTGAAACGGCGTATTTTGGCGGCAATCCTAGTCACGATTGAAGAGGCGTTCGGCTGAGCATCCTCGCTATCGGGAAGATAAAATGGCAGGCGCAGGGCTTCAGTATTGCTGACCTTGTCCCGCTCAGTCGCCATGCTGGCCGCAGTATGGAAGACGAAGTAGCGAGCTAGTGGGCTTCGCAACACGGACGTAAGGAAAAGTAGGTAATCACTGTCCTCCTTTGGTCCCGAGATGCTGTGTAACGCGTGTTGATAACGCACCTTGTAATTGAAAAAGGTCGCTCCAGTAAATCCATCGTTCCAGAGCACCAGAGGTGGCGTGAAAATCTCCTCAGCTGGTTTGCGCCGAAGTTCGTCAAGCGGATACTTCTTCTCCTTCAGGTACGGTCCGAGTTCGTGGCTTAAGGCTCTAGGAAGAACCAGTAGACCTGCGATGGACGCCGGCGAGACAAATCGATCGCCGAGGCTCCATCCGAGAGGTTTTGGTTTCTCAACCTTGCTCGTCGTCGGCTGGAACCCGACGCCACAGCGCCAGCGCACCTTGTCGCTCTTCCATTCCTCCACACTTCCAGCTAGCCCATTCAACCGCGGAAACGTAAGTAGGTAATTCAGAAACTTCAGATCGCGGGGCGTGCCCCAAAGGTTTGATTTCCACGCAATGCCAGCGGCTTTTTGTTCAGTCGCCGCGAGCAGAAGCCGCAAGGGAATCCATTTCCGGTCTCGCGGAGAGACCGAGATCACACCATCTCGGAGGTCAGCACACGACACCTTTGGCGTCACGTATTCGACTTCATGAACAGCCTCATCGGGTTTGTGGGCCGTAAACACTGCGATGCTACAAGGGCAGAGTGCTTCTTTGAACAAGATGAAACGGTAGTCAGCGAGCTGAATTACCTTCTCCAGCGTGACGCTGCGGAGCCAACGCGACTGGAAGGCGTCAGTTTGATTCAGAAAAACCTTGGACGGTAGGAGAAGGCAGGCGCGACCTGAGTCCTTTAGGAGTGTGGGTGCCTTTTCCATGAACTGTTGAGCAACCTGCTTTGTGCCACGCCCACTCCAGGGCGGGTTTCCGATCAATAGGTCGAACTCTCGGGACCAACCTGACGCCATCTCAAGAAAATCTGCTTCACACACGACGAGGTGCTCTGGGCGCTTCCCTCCCTTAAGATGGAGAAGGTTAGGCAGTCTCTTACCCGTGTGTAGCTTGTATGCGCGCACATCGGGGGGGTCAAACTGGTCATGGAAAGCCAGGTAGAGGCTAAAGCAGGCGATTCGGCAAGCGGTGGGGTTCTTGTCGACACCAAGGAGGGTGTCGAGGCGGCTGAGTAGGGCTTCGGCTTTGGCCTGAGGGGTCGGATCTACCTCTTGCACTGCGCTCCACTCGGCTGCAAGGCGGTTGAACAATAGTACAAGGAAGATGCCTGAACCGCACGCGAGATCAATAAAACGGCGACTTTCTGAATAGAGCGGAGACGTGTGTTCGAGTGCAAGGTCCATGGCCATCTCGGCGAGAAGGCGCGGGGTATAAAAGGCGCCAGCAGCGTGCTTACCCTTGTCGTCTTCCTTCTCCAAGAAGGTCTCGTAAATTGAACTAATCGTTTCAATGGGGATGAACTTGAAGTCGTAAGCCCAAAAGCCAAGCGATCGTTGACCCCGGCCCTTTGCTATGTCGTCTCCGTCTAGGAATCGTCGCACAATCTCGAAGTGCGCAGGTCGTATTAGATTATGTTCGGCGCTGAGTTCATCGTCAAACATGCTGCCGTTGAAGTCGCGCTTCAGGATCGGATACAGCGTGTCGTAGAGTGCAGCACCAGGCTCTTCGGACTCAGCCAGTAGTTCGTGAAGGTGGCGCCATGATCTACCTTTGAAGTAGTTAGCGAGTTCGATGATACCCCGGTCGCACAGATAGCACGTGAACAGTAGACGTCCAAGGAAAGTATGCGCAAATCGCGGATTCAGCCCTTCCTCGACGAGGGCGTCACGGACGGCGGCAAGATTGCTGAGCAGATAGGCATCGACCGTCTGAGCAGGATCAAATTTCGCCTCTCGGCTGCCTCCGTAATAGTGGCCAGTGCCGAGTTGGAGGTAGAACCGTCGGGCCCAGCTTGCTACGCTTGCAAGCTCAAGCTTCTCTACCAACCGGTCCTCCATTTCCGCCTCAGTCGCCGTCGTCGGATTGGCCGGCTTGGTCATTGAAGAGAAAACGCGAACAACGTGAGGATCTCGGAGGAGCAGGACGGCTGCGACTCCTTGATTCCAGAACTGCCGATGTACCTCGGCGGCGACTCGCGCAGTGACAGGCTTGGGCTCGTCGCGAATGTAAACCGTGGGAATGCCATTGAGCGTGAGGACACCGGAGAGCTGCATCTCTTCCCAAGCTCGTACGAGCATATGCTGGTAGGCAAAGAGCTCCGGGCTGCGCAAGAGGTCTTTGCGAGAGTGGTAGTAACGGAAACCTGGCGGCGGTTCCGGTAATGCCAAAGGACGAGCAGCACTCATTTGCTTAACACCCGAATGACCGCACGACCGACACCTTGGACTTGCATGTCCAAAACAGGTATCAAATCGGGGTAGCAAGGGTTTTCGGCACGAAGCCACACCTTTCCGCCTCTGTGAACAAAGGTTTTAATGGTGGATTCGTTATCAATGAGGGCTGCCACGAGATCACCGTTCTTCGGTATGGCGTGGTGCTCCAAAAGCACGATATCGCCATCAAAAACGTGGCGCCCGATCATCGAATCGCCAACCACACGCAACGCGAAGGCTTTTGACCGGTCTCGAATGCCGCAAAATACCGGATCAAGAGCCAAATGTTGGTCAGATTCCGCAAATGGCTCCCCGGGCAGTCCAGCCGCGACGCGTCCAAGTACAGGAATGCCGACGCTTTTACGTACAAGCCGGATGCCACGAGCGCGCCCTTTCTCTATCGTCACAAGTCCTTTCCTCTTCAGAGCATCCACGAGATCGGCGGCAGCCTTCGTGCTTTTGTAGCCGAGACGGGCGCAGATTTCCCGGTAGGTCGGCGGTGGTTCATCGTTGTCAGCCCGATCCTCAAGAAAGCGTTTAAGGAGATGCTGCGGTTTGGTAAGCCCGACCATACTAAACAGATGTATAGTACAACGGCTCCTACCAATAAGCAACCCCATGAAAGTTGTGACCCGCCCAAAGGGGCTACCACGCTTGAGAAGCCAGCCTTGGCTACACTGCTTCTCAACGAATCAGGGGCGGTTGGCCGTATAAACCTAAAAACAGCAGTTGAGACGCCGCCAGAATAGTCTTCTCCTTCAGTCGCAAGTGTTTGCAGCCAAGCCAGTTGTCACCCAACGGGTGAACTGCGCAGCAGTTGAAACTTCAGACAGGCGGCAGACTTGCCGACCATGCTGAGGGTCAACTGCCGTTTTTCGGATAAACGCCCTACCCGCGGAAGTGAGCCGGCCAAGCGGCGGCTTTTTCGGGGGGCTTGATTTCAGACGCGATTAAGATACATTATCTTGCCTAAAAGGGCCGTCCCTTGGCCGGCCCCATTCCGGTAAAGAACCTGACGCCCACCCAGTACGGCGCGCTGCCACGTGCCGCGGCTCACTCTTCGACGGCGAGTTCCACCCAGCCCGGCAGCGTGGCCGGACGATTTCCCACAAACACGATGCGGCGCGTCTTGGGGAACGGGAGATTCGTGGCCAGCGCGCGATTGTAGATCTGGTATTGCTCCAGGATCTGGCGATAATCGGCGTTGGTGGTATCGAGCCACGCGCTCTTCATGGTGAGACCGCCGCCCCAGCCGAGCGGGAAAATGCACGCGCCCTTTTCGCGCGCCTGCGCCAGTTTCCGCTCCAACTCTTCCAGGCTCTGATCCAGCAGCCCCATTCCGGCCCAGGAAGCGTACTGGCGCTGTAACGCCAGCAGGCCCTGCGCGTAGACGTTGACCGATTCGAAAATGCGGCCGCGGCTCACCTCCGGCCAGCGGATCGATCGCCGCACCTCGGGCTGCAGGAAGAAGGTCTTCTCGTCCCACACACCGCTAAACGCAGTCCCCGGAACCGCCATCTCGGCGAAGGACGGAGTGCTTTCGTCGGGGCGTGCGCCGTCCACCGTGCCGCGCGGACTCTGCTTCCAGCCGAGCGTGAAGTTGCCGCCGCGAGGCTGCAGCGTGGAGGTCCGCAGCAGGTAGACTTTGAAATTCGAATTAGCAATCGGCGCCGAATCGCTGGCGCTCACAAAGCGCATGCGATTGGTGCCGGCCGGTCCCAGCGCGCGCTCTTCCACCAGTTCGGCGGGCCGTCGGGGGGGTACCCTCTGGGTCCGCTCGCCCTTTACCAGGCTCGCGACTTCCTGCAGCATGCCGTCGCGCCAGTTGGCGAACACCATGCCGGTGCGCAGCCCGCCCTTGATCGCCGTGCCGGGAAGATACGGCCCGGAGGCGCCGGCGGAGAAGGTCGGGATATGCAGGCTGTCGCCGGCCGCGCGGTTCCAATAGGTGGAATACGCGGCGTTCTCAAACGGGATGCGGCGGCCGGCAAAATTCTGCGCGAATCCGCCCCAGGAAGCGAAGTCCAGCTTTTCGGCGTTCTTGAGCTGCGTCAGGTAGTTATCGAGACGCGGCCCTTTGGCCAGCAGCCGGAAAATGCGCCACTGGTCGAGTACGTTGACATGGTCCTTCCAGACCATGTAGTCGATCGGGCTGAGCCGGCGGCCGTCTCCGACCAGCAGCGGGGTCAGGCATGTGACGCGATATCGCATCAGCTCACCTCGGGCAGCGGAATGGCCACCGCGAACCCGGCACGGAACACCGGATGCGCGAAGCCGTCGGGCGCCACGTTGGCGGCCGACCCGCTGGGCGCGGACTCGGCATACAGCACCGAACCCTCCGCCACCATTTGGATCTGTTTCTTCAATTCGCCCGACCCGGCGGGGCTGTCGACACGTCCGCCGCGGGCGAGCACCGTATAGTTGCCGCGGCGCCAGTCGACCGTGTCGGCGGGCGCCGGCGTAAACAGGGATAGAAGCCAGTGCGGATGCGTGGGGTTGGCCGCTTCCGCGACGGGCGGTTCCGGTGCACGCGCAACCGCGGCAGCTTCGGGCGCCGAGGCTGCGACTTCAGACTGCGGTGCGGCATGCTCCGCCGCCGGCGTCGCTTCCACGGCGGGCGCTTCGGATCCCGTCGCCGGTGCCGCTTCCACAGCGGGGGCCGCGGGTTTCGCTGTCGGTGCCGCTTCCACCGAGGGCGCTTCGGATGCCGCTGTCGGCGTCACTTCCACAACAGGCGCTTCGGACGCCGCTGTCGGTGTCGCCTCCGCAGCAGGTGCCTCAGATTCCGCCGCAAGCGACACGCCCACGGCGGGTGCCTCGGATTCCGCCGCAAGCGACACGCCCACGGCGGGTGCTTCGGATTCCGCCGCCGGTGCCACTTCCCCAGCGGGCGCTTCGGATGCCGCTGCCGGCGCCGCTTCCACGGCGGGCGCCTCGGGTCCGGCTGCCGGCGCCACCTGCACAGAGGGTGCTTCGGATTCCGCCGCCGGTGCCACTTCCCCAGCGGGCGCTTCGGATGCCGCTGCCGGCGCCGCTTCCACGGCGGGAACCTCGGGTCCGGATGCCGGCGCCACTTGCACAGAGGGCGCTTCGGACCCCGCTGTCGGCACCGCTTCCACAACGGGTGCCTCGGATGCCGTCGCCAGCATCGCTTCCACAGCGGGCGCTTCGGATCCCGCTGCCGCCGTCGCTTCCACTGCGGGTGCTCCGGAACCCGCCGTCGGTGCCGCTTCCACCGCGGGCGCTTCGGAACCCGCCGCTGGCGCCACTTCCGCCGCGGGCGCTTCAGCTCCCGCTGTCGGCACGGCTTCCACAGCGGGTGCCCCGGATGCCGTCGCCAGCGCCGCTTCCACTGAGGGTGCTTCGGGTCCGGCTGCTGGCGCCACTTGCACAGAGGGCGCTTCGGCTGCCGCTCTCGGTGCCACTTCCACCGCGAGCCCCTCGGATTCCGCGGCCGCCACCGCTTCCACGGTGGGCGCTTCGGATCCCGCCGCCGTCACCGCTTCCACAGCGGGCGCTTCGGATCCCGCTCTCGGCGCCACTTCCACAACGGGCACTTCGGATCCCGCCACCGGAGCCGCTTCCACAGCGGGCGTCTCGGATCCCACCGCCGGCGCCGCTTCCACGGCGACCGCTTCGGATGCCGCTCTCGGTGCCACTTCCACCGCGAGCCCTTCGGATTCCGCTGTCGGCACCGCTTCCACAGCGGGCGCTTCGGATCCCGCCGCCGTCACCGCCTCCACAGCGGGCGCTTCGGATTCTACAGCCGGTGCCGCTTCCACGGCGGGCGCTTCGGATTCCGCGGCCGTCACCGCTTCCACAGCGGGTGCTTCGGGTCCAGTCGCCGGCACCGCTTCCACAGTGGGCGCTTTGGATCCCGTCGCCGGTGACGCTTCTGCGGCGGGCAATTCGGATTCCGCCGCCGGTGACGCTTCCACAGCGGGTGCCTCGGCTGCCGTCGGCCGCGTCGCTTCCAACGAGGGCGCTTCGGGTACGGCTGCTGGCGCCACTTGCACAGAGGGCGCCTCGGATGCCGCTCTCGGTGCCACTTCCACCGCGAGCCCTTCGGATTCCGCGGCCGTCACCGCTTCCACCGAGGGTGCTTCGGAACCCGTCGCCGGTGCCGCCTCCCCAGCGGGCGCCTCGGATCCCGCCGCCGGTACCGCTTCCACGGCGGGCGTCTCGGATTCCACCGCCGGCGCCACTTCCACAGCGGGCGCTTCGGATTCGGATTCCGGCGCGACGGCGTCTGCCACCACCACCAGACGAGCCACCGGCGACGCAGCTTTCACCGCAGCCTCACCTACTTCCACGGACTCAGCCGCCGCACTCTTACCGGGCAAAGGCAAAATCAGATCCGGCAGCATGCCGTCCGTGAACTCCGGAGCTTCGGAACGGCCCCAGCCACGGGAACGCTCCCCGCCAAAACCGGTGTCGGCCAAAAGACGAAACGCTCCCTTTACCGGCCCGCCCCAACGCGCCAGCGCAGCGTCATCCTGAAATGAAACCACGGTCCAAAGACCCGACCCGGGACGGAACTCGATACACGCGGTCGAATGCCGATCGGTGACGCCGGTCAAACGGTCCACTCCCGCGCTCCAGCGCACCGCCGTGCGGAACGGACCGGGACTGCCGGCCGGCACCAGGCAATCGCTGGGGCCGTCGACACTCCATTGATTCTCGTCCGGACGCCGGCCGGCCAGTATGGACTGCACCAGCGTCAGCGGAACGAAGCGCGCGCTCCTCCAGCGAACCCTCGCGGCCTTCGCCGAAGGGGAAGCCGGCGGCCAGACCGTGCGCGGCGGAACTACGAAAACAATGTCGTCCAGGTAGGGAAAACAGGAGCTGAACGAGACTGCCGTCGCGCCGGTGCGCGCCGTCGCGTCCAGCCACTCCTCCAGCCAGCCCAGCCGCGCCATCGCCGCCGTGACCGCCGAGTAGAGCGAATCGCTGTGATAAATCACGTCGACCCGGTTGCGTGCGCCCGAATCCGGTCCAATACGCCACGGACCGGAGGGACGGAGTTTAACCACCAATCCCGGATTCATTACTCCTCGCGCAGAAAAGAGAAGGCCGATTCCGTGACGGCGGCCTGGATGGCCGCCAGCGTGGCTCCCGCGCCGATCTCCTTTTCCGGGGCGCCGGTGGCGTAATGGTTCTTGCCGCGCCACACCAGCCGCAGCTTGGAAAAGCTCACCCGGCCGCTGCCGCGCGATCCGCCGCCGCCCAGGGTGTCGTCTTCCAGCAGCCGCAGGCCCTCCATCACGCGCAGGAACAGCGGCGCGTCTTCGGGGCACAACACGTCCATCACCAGGCGGGTCTTGAAACGGGCGCCGGCGGGCACGCGCTCCAGGGTGCGCGGATTAGCTTGCGACGTGATGCGGTCGATGGCGTTCTCGCTCTTCACTTCGGTGAGTTCGTCATCCAGATTCTCGCGCATCTGCGCCGTGATGCTCTCCGGATCGAGCGGCGAATCGAACACCGCGAGGCGCGCGGGCGTGGCCTGCGAGGTCTCCAGCGTTTCGCCCTGCACGCGCTCCATGCGGCCCGGATTGCGGCCGAACAGCAGGCAGATTTCGTCGTCGGGACGGTCGCTCTGATGGATCCGCACTTCCTGCCCCTTGCGGCGCGAAAGGTACACCAGTTCGGAAGGAATCGCCAGGCCGGAGGTCTGCTCTAGCAGCGAACGGATCTTGCCGCGCAGCGAACTGCCGGGCACGTAGGGCCGGCCGAACGCATCCTTGACCACGGGGTTGTCGGAGCCGCCGATTTCGAGCGAGCCCTTGCCCGCGCCAACGTGCAGGCCGGTCTCGCAAGTCATCTCGCCTTCCAGAATCAGCTTGCCGACGAGTTTCAACTCGGTTTGAGAGGTATGTGCGCTCATGCTTTACTCGTTGTAGGCCACGATGGCCTCAAAAAGATCCTTGAACCGTTCGTATCCCTTGGCGTCGTTCCGGCGGGTCACCTGGAGCAGCAGCTTTTCGATCTGATCGAGGCTGCGCAAGCCGTGCCGCGCGATGGTATAGGCCAGACGGGCGCGCAGCATGACGAACTCGTGCTGCCGCTCGCTTTCGGGCGCGCGGACGGCCCGCCGCACAGCGCTGTAGAGCCGGCGCAACTGGCTCTTGGTGCCGGAATCCATGTCGCGCATGCGGCTGACCACGGCGTGCGCCTGGTTGTCCAGGTACAGGCTGTCGCCCACCAGCTTTTCGAGCTCGATCTCCGGTGGCCCTTCGGGACGGCCGCGATCGAAACCGCGCCGCTCTCCACGGTCGCCGCGATCTCCGCGGTCGCCGCCTTCCCGATGAGGCGGTCCGCCAGCCGGACGGTCGCCGCGTGGGGGCCCTCCGCGAGGCGGCCCACCGCCTTCCCGCGGGGGACGGGTTTCCTTGCGTTGTTCCTGCTCTTGTGCCATGTCCTAAACCTCAGTCGCCAATCTGGCCCATTCCAGGGCCACCAGGCCCGCGGGCCGCAGCTTTACTTCCGCGGACTTCCGGCCCACCATCTCATTGATCAGGTGGGTGCGCAGCTTTTGAAATTCGCGGTCGCGCGTGCCGCTCAAAATACGATTGAACCGGCGCTGGAAACGCCAGGTGCGCTCGGTTCCGGCCTCGCCCTCGGCGTATGCCTCGCGGCGATAAAAACTCCGCAACTGGTACAGGAACTGCTTCGACATGCGGAAATCGTGAATCAGGCGCGTAACGGTATCTTTCAGTTCGGCCGCGTCGTTCAGGTGCCGCCATTCCAGAATCCGGCCCAGCACGGAGATGCAGTCCTTGTCCGCCGCCTTTGCCAGGTCGAGATTGCGGCCGGCATCCTCGTAGACCGCCGCCAGCGGATAGTACGTCTCCGCCGCCAGCGCGATGGCCATGGAAATGGTCTTCCCTTCGGCGCCCGGATACTCCTTCAAGTTCTCTTCGGTGAAGCGGTGGAACAGCCGCTGCACTTCGCGCGCCAGGCCGATGAGCGCGTCCCAGGAGCCGTACACCGCGAAATCGTCGCCGCCGGAATAAATCACGCTGACCTTGCGCCAGAACTCCGGCAGCGAACACAGCACTTCCAGTTCGCCGGCGAAGAACTGTTTGTACAGCACCGACAGCGGCACGTGCTCTTCGATGCTGTGCACGCGGCGCAGGCGCAGGCCGAAGTTGTCGACATCGCCGCGCAGCACGCCCCAGATGGAGCGTCCCTGCGCGCGCCGTCCGAGCGTCTGCACCGGGGCGGAAACTTTGCCATCGTCGGAAGGCGCCGCGTGGCGCGCCACCATGATGCCGTCGGGTGAGAGATTGGAAGTGAGGCTCCAGGTGTGTTTGCCGGCGCCGGGCGTAACCTTGCCGGGATTCTCGGGAGACCATCCTACCGTCGAGGCTTCCCGCACCTTGGCGCCCAACTCCTTGGCGAAGTAAAGATCCGCTTCCGGATGGCTGGCGCGGGTGAAAAGCTGGAACGCGCCGGCGCCCAAAGCGGCGAACGGAGCGTTGCGCTTGCCCTGCAATTCCTCGTTCAAGCGGCGGCGGATCACCGCCCAGTCGCCCAGGTTAGCGGTGACGGCCCAGACCAGCTTTACGTAGCCCCCACTGAGTTCCGACACTTGCCGTGCAGCGGCCGTCAGGAAGTTTTCGGCTGCGTCGCGGGCTTCTCCGGGAAGCACCACCAGGAATTGGCCGCCGCCGCTGGAGCCGAGCAGAATTCGAGCCAAGCCTAGTTCCGCCAGCAACGCCCGGGGAAGCACTTCGCACAATAAGGTGATCCACTGTGACCGGCCGGCGAGTAAGTCTTCGCCGGCGGAGCGCGCAGAACGGCCTTCCGCGTGCCCGGCCACCAGGAACTCCTCGGTGCCCAGAATTTTACCTTGCAGCAGGATCTGTTCGGACATTCGAACCAGACAAGCCTTGAGAAACCCTCACTTTAGCACAGAATCCTGAGAAGTTCGGGGACTTTCGGCAACTGTAATCCTGTATGCCGCATGCTCCAGCCATCGCCGCGTCGTTGCTGATCGCCGCGGCCGCGTGTATGGGCCAGACCAAGCCGGTCCCGCCTCACCAGAGGGAAGCCCCTCCGCCTACCAAGGCGGCGGCCCGGCCCGCCGTGAAACAACCGGACGCAACCATCGAGGCGGCCATCCGCGCCAAGTTCGCCAAGTCCAAGATCAACGTCGAGAAGTTCCAGGTACGCGTGCAAGGCGGCGTGGCCACCATTGAAGGCAAGACCAACGTGATCCAGCATAAGGGGACGGCCACGCGGTTGGCGAAAACCGGCGGTGCGATCGCGGTGAACAATCACATTCAGATCAGCGATGCCGCCAAGCAGAAGGCCGCCGACAATCTGGAGAAGGGCCGGCGGCGCGCCCAGGTGACGCGCGGCGACCCGCGATCCAATCCCGACCCGCCGCGAACGAGCCATTGAGGCCTGTTGACTTTCAGCTTTAGTGTGGTAGTTGGAGGCAACTGGTGCGGCCCACGAACCGTCATCCGGGTCGGCAATCACTACCCGGTCAGGCGTCGTCGTGAGCACAATTTCGGCCACGTCACCCACGCGGCTGACGAACTCCATGATGGTCTTCTCGTTGAGTTGCCAACGCGCCTGCAACCGCGGATAGGACAGCACACGGGCGATTTCGCTGAGGATATATGGTGAGATCACCAGAATGTGGGGTCCGGAAATGATCTCCCCCAGCAAGCGACCCGCCAAGCCCTGCTCATCCGCGGCGGCCCTGACCAGGATGTTCGTGTCCAGGACAATGCGCATCAACCGCGTCGCCGACGGACGTCGCGCTGGGCCTCATCGATCAGCGATTCCAACTCGTCGTCTGGGACCTGGTCGGCCCTATTGGACATCCCCTTGAGAGTCTCGGAAAGCCTCTCGGCAGCGATCCTGCGCGCGTCTCCCGTAGGTGCGGGGCACGCCGCCAAGGCAGTCACGCCCACCTGCTCTTCTTCCGCCAACTCGCGGCCTAGAAGAGCCTCCAATGCCCGCCTGGCATCCTCTCCCAAGTCCCGTACATTGTGAATCGCGATTTCCGCCATAACCACTCCTGCCTCATCCTACCATCTGCGAAGCCTCGGATAACCAACTCGCCCACGGCGGCTGCCCCTGACTCGAGGCCGGTGCGGCTTTTAGACCCCGAGCTAAGGGGCAGAACAGAAACGGTTCTTTTCGTTTATGATCTACCGCTACCGCGCGCCTCGGTCGAAGCCATGGTAAACTCAACGTTGCCAAACACTTGCGGAGGTGGCGGAATTGGCAGACGCACTAGCTTGAGATGCTAGCGGGAGCAATCCCGCGGGGGTTCAAGTCCCCCCCCGGCACCGTAGATTCTAAAGCAGTTAACAAGGGTCGGTCAGAGATGACCGGCCCTTTACTTTTGCGCTTGTGCCCGTAACTGTGCCCATTGTTGGATTGTGCCCACGGGATGGGCACAGAATAGCGGGATGGATGGAACGGCAAAAGGGGGGCCAGTTCTCAAGGGGGCCGCAGAAGCCCTCAGGTAGGTGCGGACAGGAGAGGAGTTGCACGGTGCTACTGTGTGTGTTAAGAATTACGTGACCGCCGATATTGTTCGGGAGGCTGCATGCCGCACTGGTACTTCGTGAAGCGAGATGAGAGTGATCGTTCTTTGTTTCGGCACTTCTAGAACACGACGTGCGTGAACAGCTTCCGCTCGGAAAGATAAAGGCCGATTGGCTGATCACCCTAGATAATTTTGGCGAGTCGTATCATCATCTCGTTCGATCTCCGCGCACACCAAGCTATATATAGATGAAAGAAGGATAGGCATCCAACGCCCGAGGTCGAAGCTCTTGACCGACTTGCGCTGTTCGGCGCTTAAGTCCGGCGCCAGCATCACGGTTGCACGGCGGCCGCGCTCCTTCGTGCGCACTCGCACCAACGGGGCTTTCACTTCTGCCAGGCTCTTCATCATGCTCTTGGCCGACTTCCGGGTGCCCAGCGCCAGGCGAACCAGGCTCACCAATGTCAAGCCGATCACCGTGGCGAAGGTGTGCAACCGCAACGAACTGTCGGCCCATTGGTGCGAGGGCGCCGCGTCGCTGCTAATCGCCGCGGCCGCCTGTATCGGCCAGACCAAGGTGGTCCCGCCTCACCAGAGGGAAGCCCCTCCGCCAACCAAGGCCGCAGCCCGGCCCGCCGTAATACCCGACGCGACCATCGAGGCGGCCATCCGCGCCAAGTTCGCCAAGTCCAAGATCAACGTCGAGAAATTCCAGGTACACCTGCAAGGCGGCGTGGCCACGATTGAAGGCAAGGCCAACGTGATCCAGCATAAGGGGACGGCCACGCGGTTGGCGAAAACCGGCGGCGCGGTCGCGGTGAACAATCACATTCAGATCAGCGATGCCGCCAAGCAGAAGGCCGCCGACAATCTGGAGAAGGGCCGGCGGGCGCGCCCAGGTGACGCGCGGCGACCCGCGATCCAGTCCGGACCCGCCGCGAACCAGCCACTAAGACGAAGTTCTCACCGGGTTCGCCGCGAGGTTGTGGCGGCGTAAGCAATTCCGGCTAACCCGCGATCTGCCGCTTCCGGCAGACCGCCATCCCCAGCGCTGAGATCGTTCCGGCCGAATCGGAGGCGGCTTGCGCGGCCCCGAGGCAGCGGCTGAGCAATCCAGCTATTTCTTGGCGTCTTTGACAAATTTCACGAGGTCCTCGCCGATCTCCGCGGCAGTATCCAGCCCGGCGTCGACGTCTTCGAGGATCCCGGTGATCTCGTGGGCCAATTCGCCGAACGCGTAAGTTTCCGGCACGTGGCCGGCCCCCACGAACCCCGCAGCGACAGTCACCTTGATCACCATCTCGCCCACCTGCGACCACAGCGGTTTGGTTGCGTCCAGCTTGGCCACCTTCTCCGCCAGATCCTTGTGCGTTGCTTTGGCGGCCTCCACACGTTTGATCAGGTGCCTGATCTTCGTCCAGAGCTCTTTCACCTTGGGAACGGTCTGATCGAGCTTTTGCTCCAGCTTTTGCGCCTTCTGTAGCCCCGTACCCGTGAAATTCGCGATCAGTATCTTGAAAGGCAGTTCCTTCTCCCACTTCGCCTGGTGCTCCAGCAAGTCGTCGAGAACCCCCGCGCCCTTGTGCGCTTCTATCTCGATACCGTTGATCTTGTCCTGCATCAGTTTGCACTCCTTGTGGCAGGAACCGATGGTGGTGATCAAGTCCGGAAACAAAACCGAATTGACCAGGGTCTTGGCCATCTCAGCCGCACCCACGCCGCCCGATTTCTTGGCTGCCGTCAAAGCGTCGAAGTACTGCTTGCCGAGGGAGACGATATGTGCGGACAGCCTTCTGCCGATATCCTCGGCTTCGGCGCTGAGGTCGGCGAGCTGAGCTCCGAAACTCGCGCCGCCTTTGATCACGGCGAAGGCGCCGAGGATGGTGCTCACGCCGGCCGTCACCGGCGTCGCCGCCAGTCCGGCCACGCCGGCAATGATGCCGGCGCCCGTCATCGCCAACTTCCCGCCCGCCTTGATCTGGTAATTCCGGTATTCGGCTTTGACCTTGGCGAGCCTCAGAATCGGTTCCGCGGCGTCGGCTACCGCCTCCTTCATGACCTTCTCGATCGCCGCGTTGAAATGCGACTGGGCTTCCGATAGAGGCTTATGGTGTTTAGTGACTTCTTCGGCCGCCTCCTTGAGCGCCTTGGCAAATTCCCCGATCAAGGGGTCGAAAGGCACTTTCGCGCGGATTTGATCGGCGAGGTAGCCGTCCTCGACATTGTCGGGGACGTGTTTCAGCACCTCCGGGTCGTGGAGCCGCAGTTCCAGGAAAAACGACTTGACGTTGATCAGCTTCGCCGCATCCCCCGCCTTCGCGAGGATTTTTGCGGTGACGTCCTGATTGTAGATGGTGATGGGCCGCCGCTGCGTTTTGGACTCTTTGAGCTTCAGTTTGATTTGCAGTTCCTCGTCGGCTTCGAGGAGCTGCTCGGCGATCTTCAAGCGCTTGGGCATGGCATCCTCGATGGTCTTGAGCGCGGTCTTGAGCAACTTGGTGGTGTTCTCGTTCAGACCGGCAGCCTTGGCAGCCTTGATAGCCTCCTGGTATTTCTTGCCGATTTCGTCGATTTTGCTCTTGGCCTTATCCAGCTTTTCGTAGCTGGGCCAATTCTTGGGCCAATCATCTAGTTTGGGGCCGAGACCCTCGCTGAGCTTCTTGGACAAGGCGGTGAACTTGTCAACTTGTTTGTCCTTCTTGGCCGCGGCCTCGGCCGCCTTCTTGGCCTCGGACCAGGTGTGGCGTAAGGGGGGAGTGCTGAGGTCTTTCACATTCGGCATGAGTCGCTACCTCCTGAGATCAATCGTAATTCCAACCTTGGTGTTCGGGATTTCCACGTTGGCATTCCAGTATAAACTCCAAGCGTCCATCTGCCCAAATTTAGGTACAGTTTTGAACATGTTGGGCCGGAAGTCGACCCCGGCATAAAATCCGTGCCCTTGGCACGTCGATTCCCCGGCGCCCGGCATCTTACCTTGCAGATGGGGCGGCCTTTCTTTTTTGCGCTCCTCCGCGCCTCTGACAGGACGCAGACGGAGGCCATTTTCCAGCGCGAGGAGGCACGCGAATAAAGCATGGCACCGATCCTGTGTGGGGCATGCCTTAGCTTGCCTATCTCACGCCCCGTTATCCAATGTGGCGCAGATACTCGTGTCTTGCAGCGCCGAGACTCGTCTCGGCGCTCTTCGGGATCGTGACGAAGTGTCAAGGCCAGACGTCGGCAAGAGTGCCGACGCTACAGGCGAGAGTGCCCGGCGCCACGTAATCGCGCCCGAACCTTGTGAGATATGCGGGTTAACTTGCTCCGCGGCACGCGCAGCATGCCTTCCAAGGGCACGGCCCTTGGCTCGGCGTCTTTGCCGATACACAAAGAAAAACCCAAGAACTGAACCCCGCACCCCCGTACGCCGCGAAGCCCCGGGGGCGAGTCTCCGCGCTCTCCGTCCCCTCTGTGCCCCAACTCCGGAAAGACGCGTCATCCGCTACCCACGCACGCCCACCTTTCCTCATGTCTTCCTCTGTGTCTCTGTGCCTCCGTGGTGAACCAATTCCCCCGATCTAGTATCATGGACGTAATGTCCCAGCGGGAATCAATAGTCGCCCCGCCGGCTGGATACTCGACGCAAATCGCAAGATTGGCCGAGATGGAAGCCTCGCTCGGGTTGGCGATTCGCGGCAAGCCCGACGTCGTCAGGTTGTCCCTGGTCTGCCTGCTGGCGCGCGGTCATCTGCTCATCGAAGATGTGCCCGGCGTCGGCAAAACCACCCTCGCGCAAGTGCTCGCCCGCTCCGTCAATTGCCGTTTCCACCGCCTGCAATTCACCAGCGACATGCTTCCCAGCGACGTCCTCGGCGTCACCATCTATAACGTCCACAGCGGAGCTTTCGAATTCAAACCCGGCCCGATCTTCGCCAATTTCCTGCTGGCCGACGAGATCAACCGCACCACTCCCAAAACCCAATCCGCACTGCTCGAAGCCATGAACGAGGCGCAGGTCACCATCGACGGCCATTCCCATCCGCTGCCCCGCCCATTCATGGTGATCGCCACCCAGAACCCGGTGGAACACCACGGCACCTATCCTCTGCCCGAGTCGCAGCTCGACCGCTTCCTCATGCGTCTGCGCATCGGCTACCCCGACGCCGCCCACGAGAAGCAGATCGTGCGCAACTCCGAACGCGAATTGCCCCACGTTCCGCCTTCCGGACTGGTGGCCGAAGACGTCCTCCAACTCCAGGACGCCGTGCAGCGCGTCGTGGTGGAAGACGCGCTGGTGGACTACATGCTCGCCATCGTGGAGAAGACCCGCAATCACGAATCGCTGACCTTGGGCGTCAGCCCGCGCGGCTCGCAGGCGCTCTACCGCGCCGTGCAAGCGCTGGCGCTGCTCGAAGGCCGCGACTACGCCATCCCCGACGACGTCAAGCGCCTCGCCTCGCCGCTCTTCGCTCATCGCGTGGTGATCAACACCCGCACCACCCTGGTGCAGCGCCGCGCCGACGCGGGCGAGCGCATCATCGAAGAAATCCTCAGCCAGGTGGAAGTTCCCCTGTAGACATTCCCCATATATGAAGACAGCCATCATCGGCTTGCCCATGGTAGGCAAGACCTCTCTATTTACGATTCTCACCGGCGTCCAGTCGGAGACCCGCATCGGGTCCACCGCCGCGCGCACCGGCGTGGCCCGCGTGCCGGATGCGCGCCTGGAAGAGATGGGCCGGCTTTTCGAGCCTCCGAAAGTCACTCACGCAACCGTGGAATACGTGGACATGCCCTCCATCTCCAAGGAGAACCTGCGCGACCCCAGTTACCTGGCCAGCCTCCGCGTGGTGGACGCGTTCGCCCACGTCCTGCGCCTCTTCGCCGACGAAACCGTGCCCCACGAAAAGGGCTCGGTCGACCCCCTCCGCGACATGGAGGACGTCGAAACCGAGTTGATCCTCAGCGATTTCGTGGTCGTCGAAAAGCGCCTGGAGCGCCTGGAGAAAGACCGCAAGAAGATCAAGAATCCCGAGCTGGACCGCGAATTCGAACTGCTGGAGAAGTGCAAAGCCGCGCTCGAAGCGAACCTCCCGTTGCGCCAGATGGAGATCGACGCCGACGGCGAAAAGCGCCTGCGCGGATTCCAGTTTCTCTCCCAGAAGCCCATGCTCTACGTCCTCAACCTGGGCGAAAGCGACGCCGGCAAGCTGCATCAGCGCGAGTTGGAATACCGCGACGGGCCCCTGGCCGGCCGCAGACACACCGCCGCCACCGCCGTATGCGGCAAAGTGGAAGCCGAGTTGTCGGAACTTCCGCGCGAAGAACAGCGCGACTACCTGGCCAGCTACGGTCTCCAGGAATCCGGCCTGGAGCGGCTCATCTCCGCCACCTACGCGCTGCTGGGCCTGATGAGTTTCCTCACCGCCGGCGAGGATGAATGCCGCGCCTGGACGATTCCCACCCACACGCCAGCGGTGAAAGCGGCCGGCGCGATCCATTCCGATTTCGAAAAGAAGTTCATCCGCGCCGAAGTGGTGAACTGGAAGGCGCTGGTGGACCATCGCGGCTATCCCGGCGTACGCGAAAAAGGACTCTTGCGCCTCGAAGGCAAAGAGTACATCGTCAAAGACGGCGACGTGCTGGTGATCCGCCACGGCTAGGTTAGTACACATTGCCCTCCGCTCCTTGACAGTCGCGGGTCGGTGAGAGGCTTTCACACTCGCGGGGCTCGGTGAGAGGCTAAACGGTGAGAGGCTCCCACACTCGCGGCTCCTTGAGAGGCTTCCGCCCGCGGCCCGGTGAGAGGCTTCCACACTCGCGGCTCAGTGAGAGGCTTCCGCTCGCGGCTCAGTGAGAGGCTTCCAACTCGCGGGTCGGTGAGAGGCTTCCACTCGCGGGTCGGTGAGAGGCTTCCAGCTCGCGGCTCGGTGAGAGGCTTCCACTCGCGGGTCGGTGAGAGGCTTTCACTCCGAGCCCCGATCGTTAGGGAGCGGACATTCATCCCTCCTTCCCGGTTTTTCTCTGCGTCTGTGCCTCTGTGGTGAACCATCTTCTTCGTCTCGTTAGTGCAAACTATTTCTATGAGGCAAACCGCGTTCCTCGTCGTGCTGGTGGCGGCGATCTTCAGCCTGCTCGCCGCTGGCTTGCAGTGCCGCATGCAAACACTGCTCCATCGAAGGCCCGCGAGTTTGTGGATCGCACCAGCGCTGTTCACCGGCGTCTTCGCTGCCGCGGCGTGGGTTGCGGGCGCTTGCAGCTTGCCGCTGGTTCTTCTGGTGCTGGCCTATACCGCCGCGCCGGTGCTCTGCGCTTTCGTCCAAGGACCGGCCAGCGCGCCGCGGCCTTCGGCACTCGACTTTCTCGGCATCCTGACGCTCTGGCTCCCTATCGAATTCGCCGCCGGCGCGCGATTCGTTTCGCGCGGCGCTCAGGGCTTCCTGCATAGCGTGGCGTATGGGATCGCCATCCTGCTCGGCCTGGTGCTGTGGACCGGCTTCCGCCGCTTCGACGGGATGAAATACAATCTTCCCCGCATGGCGCGCGACTTCTGGCTGCCCCTCGCCGGCTTCGCCCTGGTGGCGCCGGTGCTGGCCGCGGTGGGGATGGCGATCGGCTTCCTTCCGCCGCCGCACCTGCCGGTACAGAGCGCGGGACGCATGGCCGCGGCCGTCGGCCTGATCTACGCCGGCACCGCGCTGCCGGAGGAAATCCTCTTCCGCAGTCTCATCCAGAATTTGCTCATGCAGCGCTTCGGCGCGGGCACGCGTACGCTGTTGGCGGCGGCTTTTGTCTTCGGCTGCGCGCACCTGGATAACGGGCCGCAGCCGCTTCCCAACTGGCGTTATATGATCCTCGCCACCATCGCCGGCGTGGCGTACGGCAAGGTATTTCAGAAGGCGTCGACCGTTCTCTCTTCGGCCGGCCTTCACATGCTGGTGGATTGGACCAAACACTTCTTCTTCTGAGTGACATCGTGCGCAAACTCGCTCTCCTGGAACCGGTTGGCCTCTTCGTGTTCGTCATGACGTACATTTGGGTGTGGCGCGCCACTCATCCCTATCTGTGGATCGCCATCCTGGCATGCATGCTGCTCTCCCACTGGCTCCATCGCGAGAGTCCGCGCGATCTGGGCTTCGGCAGCCGCAGTCTGCGGGAATGCGCGCATCGTTTCGCGCCCTTGCTCACCGTGCTGGCGCTGCTGCTGTTGGCCGCGGGGATCCTTCTCCGCACTACCCGCCACATGGACTTCGACCGCGCCTTTCTCGCCCTCGCCGCTTACCTGCCATGGGGCGTGTTGCAGCAATACATCCTGAATGGATACTTTCTGAATCGCTTCGACCGGTCGCTTTCCCCGCGCGTTGCCGCATGGCTTACCGCCGCGCTGTTTGCCGCGGCCCACGCTCCCAATTGGTTCCTCGTGCCGGTGGCTTTACTGGGCGGATGGTGCTCGACGCAGGTCTACCGGCGGTACCGCAATCTCTATTTTCTGGGCATGGCTCACGCCACGGTGGGATTTCTGTTGTTCGTGACGGTGCCCGATTCCATCAGCCATCATCTCGACGTAGGCCCGGGGCTGCTCCACCGGCGGCAGATCCATCACGCTATACAATAGACCGCATGACGCTACGAGTTTCCACCGCTTTCGTCTCCATGGTCTTCGCAGTTTCCGCCCAACAGGGCGCCGGGCGTGCCGGCGCCGCACCTGCCGCCGGACCAATACCCCGCATCGAGGAACGCACCAGCGGGATGCAGAAGATCGACGGCTACTTCCCACTTTACTGGGATGACCGCACCGGCAACCTCTGGCTCGAAATCCCGCGCTTCGACAGCGACTTCCTCTATACCACCGGCCTCGCCGCGGGCCTTGGCTCGAACGACATCGGGCTCGACCGCGGGCAGGAAGGCGGCGGGCACGTCGTCTCGTTCGAGCGCATCGGGCCGAAGGTGTTGCTGGTGCAGGGCAACGAAGCGTTCCGCTCCTCCAGCGGCAATCCGGCCGAACGGCGGTCGGTGGAGGACTCGTTTGCCAAGTCGGTACTGTGGGGTTTCACGGTCGCTGCCGAAACGGCGGATGGCCGCGTGCTGGTGGACGCCACGGATTTCTTCCTGCGCGACGGCCACGGCGCGGGCAACGCACTGCGGCCCGGAACCTACCGCGTGGACCGCACGCGGAGCGCCTTCTACATGCCGCGCACCAAGGGCTTCCCGAAGAATAGTGAGATCGAAGTCACCCTGACTTTTGCCAGTGAACCGATCGGGGGACGCGGCGGAGGCGGCTCGCCCACGCAGGGACCGCCGGCCATCGGGGCAGCCGGCGGGGCCGCGGGCGGTGGCGGACGCGGCGGCGGACTGTTTTCGGGGACGGTGGCCAGCGTCACGCCGGTCGCCGAAGCGGTGACGCTGCGCGAGCATTATTCGCTGGTGGAACTGCCCGACGACCATTACCAACCGCGGGTCGACGATCCCCGCGCGGGTTACGGCGGCCCGAGCTACGTGGACTACAGCACGCCGATCGGCGAGCCGATGGTGAAACGCTACCTGGAGCGGCACCGGCTGGAGAAGAAGGACCCGACCGCCGAAGTCAGCGAAGCCGTGAATCCCATCCGGTATTGGGTGGATCCGGGCGCGCCCGAGGACATCAAGCAGGCGCTGATCGAGGGCGCGAGCTGGTGGAACCAGGCCTTTGAAGCGGCCGGCTTCCGCAACGCTTTTCAGGTGGCCGTGCTGCCGGAGGGCGCCGACCCGATGGACATCCGCTACAACATGATCAACTGGGTGCACCGCTCGACGCGCGGCTGGAGCATGGGCGGCACGGTCTCGGATCCGCGCACCGGCGAGATCATCAAGGGCACGGTGACGCTCGGCTCGCTGCGCGACCGCCAGGACTACCTGATCTACGAGGGCTTGCTTTCGCCCTACACCACCGGCAACGAGAAGCCCGATATCCTCTACCAGACGGCGCTGGCGCGCATCCGCCAGTTGGCGGCCCACGAGGTGGGCCACACGCTGGGGCTTGGACATAACTATTACGACAGCACCAAGGGGTGGATTTCGGTGATGGATTACCCGCACCCGCAGGAGCAACTGCGCGACGACGGGACCATCGACCTCTCGGCCGCCTATGCCGCGCGCATCGGCGACTGGGACAAGGTGGCCATCAACTACGGCTATCGGCAGCTTCCCAAAGGGGACGAGGCGGCCGCGCTCAACCGGATTCTCGACGACGCGTGGGCGCAGGACCTGCGCTATATGACCAACCAGGACGCCGATGCCCACCCGCGGGTGGACCAATGGTCGAACGGCGTGAACCAGGCCGATGAGCTGAACCGCATCATGAAGATCCGCCGCGCGGCGCTGGACCGGCTGGGCGAGCATACGATCCGCAACGGCGCTCCCATGGCGACGATCGAGGAGCCCCTGGTGCCTATCTTTATGTATCATCGCTACTCGGTGGAATCGACGGCCCACACGGTGGGCGGCATCGACTATATCTACGCCATGCGCGGCGACGGCCGCACGCCGGCGAAGTGGGAGAGCGGCGTCAATCAGCGCAAGGCGCTGGAAGCGCTGGCGGCGACGCTGAAACCCTCCGAGTTGACCGTGCCGAAGCAGGTGCTCGACGCGATTCCGCCGCGGCCGCCCGGCTTCGCACGGCACCGCGAGTTGTTCCCGCGCACCACCGGCTCGGGCTTCGACCCGCTCAGCCCGGCCACGGTGGCGGCCGACGTCACGATCGGCTTCGTTCTGCAACTCGACCGCGCCGCCCGGATGGTGGCGCAGCATGCGGTGGATCCCACGCTGCCCGGCCTGGAGGAAGTGATCGACCGTTTGACGAAGGCGGTTTTCGACGCGCCGGCTGGCACGCCTTACGAGCAGGAAATCCGCCGCGCCGAGGAGCGCGTGCTGGTGGATCGGGTGATGTGGCTGGCGAGCGGCTCGCCCAATGCGCAGGTTCGCGCGGTGGCGGCGTACAAATTGCAAGGCTGGGCGGCGGACCGGCGGGTGGTAACCGGCGAGGCCGAAAAGGCTCAGCGCATGCTGCTGGCGGCGGACATCAAGCGGTTCCTGGAGCGGCCAGCCGATCCGGCGCGGCCGATTGTCGCGCCGGAAGCGCCGCCCGGAGCCCCCATCGGCGGCGACCCGGGGATGGATTGGCTGGCCCCGGTGCCGGGCTGCAATTGGAGCGATGCGCACCCCGAGTGGTGGCTGGGCGCGGACTGGCTGATGTAGGGCCCCGGCTCCCGAGAGGGTGTGAAGAATGCCGGAGCGCAGGCGGCACCGCCTGCGCCACCGAGGGACACGTCCCGTGTCTGGGGTGTTGGGGCGCGGTTTTTTGGCAGCGGTTTCACCTCATGCAGATCGACGGCCGCGGGTTTGGGGCCGGCAATGGGAGCCGATCCAGGTGGAAAGGACTTGATTGCGGTCCCGGAGGACAGCGTCGGGGGTGAGACGGGGCTTGCGGTTGGGTTGGACGGGCGCGGGCGGGGTTTGGGGGTGATTCGCGGGCGCGGCGGGGGGCTCGGGTGGGTTCGTTCTTGGCGGTTCAACTGGTTTGGTTTCTTTGGGTTGGGGCTGAAAATTGGGTTGGTTCGTTAATTCTTTGCGGAGCTTCCGGATGCGCTCGAAATCCTCGGCGGCGCGGCGGTAAAGGCGCTCGGTTTGGGCCTGGATGCGGAGGAAAACGAGGACATCCTGGGACTGGCGCATGAGGCGGGTGAATCCTTCCCACAGGATAAAGTTGCGGTTCTGTTCGCGGAGGACGTCGATGTTTTCGACCATTTCGAGATACATCAAGCGGAGCGGGCGGCCGTCGGGATCGAGGGCTTCATTGAGGCACGCGGTGTACATGCCGATTTCCGCGCGGGAAACGCGGTCGAGGGCTTGCTGGGCGAGGGCGAGACGATCGATGGCCCAGAGCTCCTGGGAGTTGACGGGCTGGTAGCAGTCGATGAGGTCGGCGCGGCGATTGGCGACTTCCGCGATGTCTTCGAGGCGGAGGACGGTGAAGTTGGCGGGGTTGAAGGAGTGCTTGCGCGCGTTTTGGGAAGCGCGGGCCTTGCCTTCGGAGGTTCGCGGTCCAGTGGATTTGGTGGCGTTGGCTCGGTTAGCAGCGAGGCGCTCGGGGGAGATGGGTGGTTTTGACATTGGGTTCCTACGCCTCAGATTTAAGCACGAGGGTAGGCGGGATTCGGGGGGCGTTGGCGCTAAGGGATTGATGGGTAAAGGAAAAATTCCTGAAAATAGTTGCGAACAGGAAATGGGGGGGTACCGATTCGCTAGACTCGGTGTTGGCCGCCCGGCAACGAAACATGCAAGACTTTACACGATCCGGTACCATCGCCTCCGAATCGCAGGCGGTACATGTTATTGTAGCTGTGCGTCGCGATGGCGCCAGCCGGAACGGGGTCGTCTGCCAGGTCGTTGACGATCTCAGCAGCCTCTTTTACAAGATCCGGACGCGGAAGGCTTTCCAAGTTGGCGTTGTGCTCCACGTTCGACTTTGGTGGTCCACTTACGGGACCCCATAACGCGCTTTCACTTTTTCCCAATCTACCAGCTTCCGGGCCGCTTTCGATCTTTTCCGCAACAGTTCGGTGTCGATCCGGTCTTGCTCTTCTTCGGAGACGTACTTACGCTTGTTTTGGACCTTTCCCTTCAGGGTTGAAATCATCGATGTTTCGGCGGGAATCCGCGTATTCGGCGGCAAGGCTTCCAATAGCTGTATCAACGGGCGGTCATTCCGCGTCTCCTTTCTGCCGGTCTGGGCGTGCGCGGGCGTTTCATCCAATGCCTACGTGTTTACATCATACGCTGTTGAACGGAGGGAACGGAAGGGCCGTAGGAAGGCCCCAGCCAAGATTGACCGCCGCGAGTTCGAGCCGAGGGGGGCCCGCACGACCAGCATCGCCGCCAAACTCCGCACGCACAAGTTCAGAGTGCCACGGTGGTAGCGGCGGTCGGGGGAGGGCCCGGCACTGGGGATGTTGGCCGCACTGGCTTGTTGGGCCGCCAGCGGCAGTCGGAGGGGGCCAGATAATCAGACCTGCTCAAGGGGGTGCGATAATCAGACCAAGGGGAAGCCGACCCGAAGGAAACTGACGCGCCATGACACCCGAAGACGCCGAACAGATCACAGCCATAGTCGCCGCGGCCGAGCAGCGCATCACCACCACTCTCGCCACCACTCTCACCGGCACCGTCGCAGCCAGCGAGCAGCGAACCGCCCAGGCCATCGCAGCCAGCGAGCAGCGAACCGCCCAGACCATCGCAGCCAGCGAGCAGCGAACTGCCCAGGCCATCGGCCAGGCCATCGAAGCCAGCGAGCAGCGGACCGCCGAGGCCTTCGCAGCCGCCGAGCAGCGAACCGCCCAGGCCATCGCAGCCGCCAAGGACCAGACCGTGGAAGCCCTGCGCGACATGCAGACGGAAATGCTGCGAGGCATCGAAGCATTTGCCCGTGGTAACTTCGCCCGCCTGCACCGCATCGAGACCAGCGACGCCGACACCAACACACGAATCTCGGCCCTGGAAGAGCGCGTCCTCTACTTGGAGACCCGCCGCCCAATCCAGTAATCCCCAACCATCCGGCGCGCCGGAGCGTCTAAGCTCTAAAATAAGGAGCCGCTATAAGCCTCAGGACGCTGTGGGATCAACTGGTGCAGGACATCGGCTATGCGTTGCGCAGCATGGCCGGCAACCCGCTATTCGCTTCGATAGCGGTGCTGTCGCTGGCGCTTGGAATCGGCGCCAATACCGCTATCTATAGCTTCATGGAAGCGATTCTCATGCGCTCGCTGCCCGTGCGGAATCCCGAATCGCTGGTGGTCTTCAAGTGGCATTCCAAGGACTTCCCGCCCGTCGCGCACAGCTTCAACGGAGGCAATTATAAGGACGCCAAGACCGGCTTCACCAGCGGCAATTTTCCGTATCCCGCTTTCGAACCGATGCGCGCCAACAACGCGATCTGCTCCAGCGTCTTGGGTTTCTCGCGTGCTGGGCGGCTCAGGGTTTACCTCCCTTACGGGCAGAGACCTTCGGCGCTTTACGGCATGAATTACGAATTACGCAGCGCCGGCGATCCGATGGCGCTCGCTGAAACGGTACGGCGGATGGTGCATCAGGCCGATTCGCGAATTCCGGTGGCCGACGTGTCCACCCAGAGCGGGATCATCGACCAGACGATCAGCCAGGAGCGCACGTTCGCGACGCTGTGTACGTGGTTCGCGCTGCTCGCGGTGCCGATCGCGTGCGTGGGGCTTTACGGCACGATGGCGTATAGCGTGGCGCGGCGCACCAACGAAATTGGCGTGCGCTGGGCGCTCGGCGTGGACGGCTGGTGTGGATGGTGCTCCGGGAGGTGATGACGCTCTCGGCGGCGGGCCTCGCCATCGGTTTGCCGGTGGCGTACGCGCTGGCGCACGTGGTGGAGTCCTACCTCTTCGGCGTGAAGGCCCATGACCCGCTGGTGCTGGCGGCGGCTCCGCTGGTGCTGATTGTCGCGGCGGTGGCCGCGGGATACGGTCCCGCCTGGCGGGCGTCGCGGATCGATCCGTGGGTGGCGCTACGCAACGAGTGACTACAACTGTGCGCCGGTGGGACGCACGGGAGCGGCGGCGATCTTCTTCCGCAACGCCCGGCTACGTTCTCTGCGGGCAAGCTTGCCCTTTCGCTCGCGGTGGAAGCGCGCTTTATCTCCATTGATGGCTGACATGGTGATTAAGAGTAGCAGAGTTTTCAGCTTGCAGCTTGAAGCTTGCAGCGTGAAGCTTTCAGCTTTCGGCTTTTGATTTCTCTCGACCCGAAACCCGCGATCTCAGAGCGACGGACCGCGTCGCGGCTCGCGAGGATTCTTGGTAATGCCGGCACCCTGCCTGCGAGGGCCCAGGGGCACCCCGCACTCTTGCCGACGGTTGGCCCGAAAAACGCCGAGATGAATCCACGCTTGCGGACACGAGCGGGAGTCTGCCTGGCGGGCAGTGTCTAGCGCCGGAAGCCTCTTTGCGCTCCCGAGGCACTCCGCTCCCTTACGGTTCCCTTACGGTTCCCTTACGGTTCCCTTACGGTTCCCTTACGGTTCCCTTACGGTCCCCCTTACGGTCGCGGCTCGGTGAGAGGATTGCTTCCCCACCGAGCTGGGCTAGACGACTTGCCAAAAAAATACTTGACTTGTATCAGTGGACTAGTACACTATATTTTTAGATGAGCACCACGCGGTCCCAATCCCGAAAAGATTTCGAATTCCGGTTGGATCTCCGGAGCGGGGTTCCGGTCTACCGGCAAATCATCGACCAGGTGATGGGCGGTATGGCGGCTGGAGTGCTGACCGGCGGCCATCAACTTCCCACGGTGCGGCAAGTGGCGGTGGATCTGGCGATCAACCCCAACACCGTGGTGCGGGCCTACCGCGAACTGGAGATTCGCGGCGTGCTGGAGACCCAGCAGGGCACCGGCACCTTCATCAGTCACCAGAAAGTGAAGCGCGACGACGTGGAACGCCAGCGGCAACTGACCCAGTTGGTGGGCGAGTTCGCGGCGCGGGCGGGAGCGGCGGGCTTCACCGTCGAGGACCTATTGGAACAATTGCGCGAACGGCAGAGCAGTTCCGAGAAATCGAGGAGATAAGAGTATGTTTCCGGATCAAAGTCAGATGCGGTTGAGCAGTGTAGGGGTATCGTTGTTGGTGATTTCGGTGGCGGCCGGCGGCGGCGCGATGGCCCTCACCGACAGCCGGGCGCCGTTGGTTGTGGGGGCGCTGATAGGTCTGTACTTTCTCTTTTCCATCCGCATCGCGGACCAGTGGGAGAAAGTGGCGGTGCTGCGCTTCGGGCGTTTTACGGGGCTGCGCGGCCCTGGGCTGTTTTATATGATTCCGATTGCCGACCGGCTGAGCCGCTATGTGGACCAGCGCGTGCGCGTGGCCAATGTATCGGCCGAATCGACGCTGACGCGCGATACGGTGCCGGTGAATGTGGACGCCATCGTGTTCTGGCTGGTGTGGAACGCGGAGAAGTCGATTCTCGAAGTGCAGGATTTCACGCAGGCGATCACGTTGAGCGCGCAGACGGCGTTGCGCGAATCGATCGGGCGGCATGAGCTGCACCAGATGGTGGCCGAGCGCGAGATGCTGGGCCGCGAACTGCAGCGCATACTGGACGAGAAGACGACGCCATGGGGCATCACGGTGCAATCGGTGGAGATCCGCGACGTGCAGATCCCGCAGGCGTTGCAGGACGCCATGTCGCGGGAAGCGCAGGCGGAGCGCGAACGGCGGGCGCGCACCATACTGGGGCTGGCGGAGACGGAGATCGCCGAGATGTTCGGCAAAGCGGCGCTCACCTATAAGGACAATCCGGTGGCGCTGCATCTGCGCGCCATGAACATGCTGTATGAGGCCATCAAGGAGAAGGGCGCGATGGTGATCGTTCCGTCCTCGGCGGTGGAGACGATGGGGCTGGGCGGAATGCTGGCCACGGCGTCGATGGCGGGAGTGAAGCCGGAGTGGCGGGCATGAAGCGAGTGCTTACACTCTGCGCGGCTCTGGCGGCGGCCGCCGCGACCACCGGGCCGGAGCCGCTCCTGATGGGATATC
>Ga0182018_10000531_pt1 | contig 49159 bp, 37 predicted proteins | sample 812P2MmetaG_FD_120490 | JGI IMG/M metagenome (GOLD analysis project Ga0182018, IMG submission 120490) | Permafrost microbial communities from Stordalen Mire, Sweden - 812P2M metaG | ecosystem: Environmental > Terrestrial > Soil > Wetlands > Permafrost | place: Sweden: Stordalen | collected... | reverse complement strand
CGGGCAACTGCGCCCCGAAAAGATTCGCTTGAAGGTGACGCTGACGGTGATCACCAGATCAGCGCGCGCAATGCTCCATTTTTCTAGCCAGCGAATCACCCGCACACCGAAACTTTCTTTGTCCTTGTTGAAGATCGTCAACATCAGCTCGGGCATCGGATCATGCTGATCGAGGATGACCTTCGCACCGAACAATTTGGGAATCAGCGCGCCGATCACAAGGATGTCCGGCATGTTGTGCACATAAACCAGATCGTAGCGGCGCCGGAGCGAACGCCATGCAAAGATGGCAGCCGATATCAGAATGAACGTGGCGTATTGATACGCGTAGGAAAGAAAGCCGCCCCGGCTGTGCCGGATGGGAATCCGTATGATCTCGAGCCCGTCGACCATTTCCCGCTTCGGGGACTTTGCGTCCTGCTCGCAGATCAGATCCACGCGCATCCCTTCGCCGAGCAGCGCCTGCGCCGCCCGGCGCGGCCGCGGATCGGCAGGATAGTGCGAAAACACCACCATGCCGCATCGCTTCCCCGCCAGCCGAGTCCCCGTGCTCACGTTAGAAGCTGCCACCGGTCCCGCATCCGCCCCTGATGAGCTCTCGGACGAGCTCTCGCCGGCCATCTCTCCATCATCGGTCGCGAGACCTCCCTGTTTCGCAGTCTCGATCATCGGACAACTTCAGCCAGCACGGCTGCGCTCTTCGCTTTCTCCGGCCGCCGCGAAGCCTTAGCCGTAAAGGCCCGAACCTCCTCGGCTACGCGCGCCTGCTGCGCCGCCGTCAGCTGCGGATACATCGGCAGCGACAGAATTCTCGACGCCACACGCGTGGTCACGGGAAAGTCCTCTGCCCTGTAGTTCATGCCAGCGTAGGCCTTCTGCAAATACAGCGGAACCGGGTAATGAACGCCCGAACCGATCCCCGCCGCATTCAAATGGCTGATCAGCCCGTCGCGATCGGCGACCTGGATGACATACAGGTGATAGACGGCTTTCGACCACGACGGCTCAAAGGGACATTTCACCGCTTCATTCCCTCGAAGGAGACGGTCGTATTCAGCGGCACGATCGCGGCGCTGGGCATTCCACGTCGCCAGATGCGCCAGCTTCACATGCAGCAGCCCAGCCTGAATGGCATCGAGCCGCCCGTTGTAGCCCTCAATATCGTGGTGGTACTTCTTGGCCTGGCCGTGATCGCGCAACATTCTTATCGTGCGCGCGACATCGGGGTCGTTCGTCGTCGCCGCCCCGGCCTCGCCGCAGGCGCCGAGGTTCTTGCCCGGATAGAAACTGAAGGCCGCTGCGCGCCCCATCGTTCCCGCCTTCATCCAGCGGTTCAGCTTGCTGGAGAAGTACTCGGCGCCATGCGCCTGGCATGCGTCTTCGATGACGGTCAGCTGGTATTTGCTCGCCAGGCTGAGAATCGCATCCATGTCCGCCATCTGCCCGTACAGGTGAACAGGCACAACGGCCGTCACCGGGCGCTGGCTCCGCCGGCTGATGGGCCGCCCCTTCTGGTCGCGCGTGCACTCTTCTTCCAGATACACCCGCAGCCTCTCGGCCGACATGTTGTACGTGTTCTCGTCGATATCCACAAACTCGACGATCGCTCCCGCCTGGGAGATCGCTTCCGTCGTGGCGATAAATGTGTGCGGCACCGTCACCACCACGTCGCCCGGTTGAATTCCGCAGGCCATGATGGCAAAGCGCAGCGCGTCGGTCCCGCTGTTGAGGCCAACCGCATAGCTGGTTTCGCAAAACGATGCGAAGGCGCGCTCAAACTCCTCGACCATTGGTCCGCCGATAAATCCGGCGGTGCGCAACGCCTGTCTAAATACCCCGGTGAGTTCCTCCTCCATTTCCAGATGTGGAGTTACGAGGTCAAGAAAGGGTATTTCATTCGAGATGTAGGTCATAGCCCCTCTTCATTCTCTTTGAGATAACGCAGGACCCTGGCCGGATTGCCGGCCACGATCGCATGCGGTGGGACATCTTTGGTTACAACACTGCCGGCGCCGACGATTGCGTTCTCGCCAACGCTCACATTGGAAAGCACGGTGGCCCCGGAGCCGATCGACGCGCCCCTCCTGATCACCGTTGGCTCGACCTTCCAGTCCGCCTCGGTTTGCAGCGCGCCCGCGGGCGCCGTCGCTCGCGGGAAGCTGTCATTGATGAACGTGACCCCGTGACCGATAAACACGTTGTCCTCGATGACCACGCCTTCGCAGATGAAGGTATGGCTCGATATCTTGCACCGCTTCCCCACGCTCGCGTTCTTCTGGATCTCCACAAACGCGCCGATTTTGGTCTCGTCACCAATCCGGCATCCATACAAATTGATGAACGTTGAAAGCCGTACATTGGAGCCAAGTTTTACGTCATCCGCAATACAGTTGCAGGGAATCATAGATAGACTAAAGACCCTCTCTTGCTCATCGATTCGCTGGCCGCCTCGAGCATCTTGACCACCCTCAGGCCGGCGCATCCATCGTTGAAAGGATCCTGCCCGGTGGAAATACAATCCACAAAGTAAGACAATTCCTGCCGCAGCGCCTCAACCTGCTCCAGTTGCGGGGACCACATGTCGCCGGAGCGATAATTTACCAGCAGGGAATAGAGGCCTTCGTTATTCGTGATATTGACGCCCTTGTCGTAGACTTTGACCTTTTCGTCGGCCTCGAGGTCGTTCCACACCAGCATCCGCTTTTCGCCGCCAATCAGGGTGGTGCGCACTTTCACCGGCGAAAGCCAGTTCACGTTGATGTGGGCGATGACACTCTCCGGAAAGTACAGGGTCATGAATGCGACATCTTCGTGGCAGTTCAGATGGCTTTGCCCGGTCGCGACCACCGCCTCCGGATTCCCATCGATTACGTAATCCATGATGGAAAGATCGTGCGGCGCAAGATCCCACAGCACGTTGATGTCATGCTGGAACAGTCCCAGATTCACTCGAGTGGAATCGTAGTAGTACAGCTTTCCCAGAGTTCCTTCTCTCAGCAGCTGCGAGATCTTCCTCACCGCGCCGGTGAACAGAAACGTGTGATCCACCATGATTCGCAGGTTTTTTCGTGTTGCCAGATCGATCAGCTTCTCGCCCTGCGCCACGTTGCTGGTGAAAGGCTTCTCCACGAAAACATGTTTCCCGTTCTCGAGCGCCGCCTTCGCCAGCTCATAATGCGTCCACACCGGAGTGATCACTGCGATGGCATCGATATCCGGCGAAGTGAGCACTTCCGACGTGTCGGCAGTCACACGAATCCCCGGATACGCCTTCCGCGCGCGCGCCTGCGCAGCGGGATTCAGCTCCGCAATGGATAAGACCTGGGAGCCCTCCAGACTGGCAAGGTTCCTCACTACATTGGGTCCCCAGTAACCGTACCCGATTACACCGAAGTTCACGTGACTGTCACCACACTTTCCCCAATGCCGACAAGAATGCGCACCGCGCGCCGTGACGCCGGTGCCCGATGAAAATGCTGTTCAGAATGGATGATATCTGCCCGGATTCGAGGCGCTCAATAAGCTCCCTTAATCACCGCGGCCGGCGTTTTCATGAGTATCTTCACGTCCAGCCAGGGCGACCAGGAAATTGCATAGCGCAGATCGAGCCGGACCATGTCGTCGAACCTGACGCGGCTGCGGCCGGTAACCTGCCACAAGCCGGTTATTCCCGGCTTTACCTGCAGCACCCGCCGCCGGTGCCAGGTCTGATAAGCCGCCAACTCGTAAGGAACCGGCGGCCGCGGGCCGACCAACGACATATCGCCTCTCAGAACATTCAGAAACTGGGGTAACTCATCGAGGCTTGTCTTGCGCAGGAACTTTCCGATCGACGTAATTCTCTTATCGCCCACGAGCTTGTAAACGCCCTGCCCATCTGCATTGACTGGCACACGCTCCGCGACGCCGGCAATCAGCCGCTTTACGTATTCCTTGTGTACCGTCTCGTCATTATCGACACGCATCGATCGAAATTTCAGAAACGTGAAGCGCCGGCCATACTGCCCGATCCGATCCTGCCTGAACAGGATCGGGCCTCTGGAGGTTGCCCGGATGAGAAGCGCGATGATGGCGAACAGAGGCATGCATGCGATCAGCATCAGGGTGCTTCCCGCAATATCCATTGCACGCTTCGCGCGCAGCTGAGAGCGCTGGTCTCTGCTGGGACTGAATAGGTCCGGGTAGAGGACCGGATCACTGGGGCGGCCGGAACTGCCCTCGTCCCAGTCATCGGGAAAGAAGTGGAACGAAAAAGTAATCTGATTAAATCGCTCCATCGATACTTCTTCCTGAAGCGCGGCGCTCACTCTCCCGAGAATCGTGCTCAGGACTGAATTCTTATCGCTGACCACCAGCCCGGTAAACATCACCCCGACCGTACTGCGATCCTTATACCAGCCAACCACATCGGTCTCGCGAGTGGATGACCGCATCGCCGACACGATGCCCTCCAGCGTCTTATCGGCCTTGTCGCCGTTCTGCGGAACTCCCGCTTCGAGCAGCATCAACAGAAACGGTTCTCTCGACCGTTCCGTGCGCTTTCGCTCGATCGCGATCCGCCGCCTGAAGGCCTCTTCGCTCAGAACCTCGCGATCCCCATGGGCAGCCGCATCGAATACAGGATCCACCATATCTGATAACTTATTGATCCTTGGCAGAGTCACAACTCGCTCCTCTCTCGAGCATTACCGAATGGTCGAACGGCGGACGCAAAATAGTCAGATGTGTTTTCTGAACTTACCATGAATGTTTGTAAATTCGAGTTTCTCTTTTCGCCGGCCGTTCATCCTGAATCGGGGTCGCCGGGACAACCACACGGTGCCGCGTGGACGTTAATCCGGTCCTGGACTCGGCCGCGGGCTGTAGTAATAATCGGCGTCCGGGGCATTTTTGGAGGAGTTCAGCAACGCGCCGATCAGTTTTTGTGACTCGATTGCATCCACCGTTCTCCGTAACTTCCGTTTCTCAGAAGTTCCCTGACGCACCACAAGAAGGATCCCATCGGCCAGACGCGACCAGACGCTTGTGTCGGCCAGGGGCAGGACCGGAGGCGAATCGACGATGATCCAGTCGAACAGGCCAGTCAGCTGTTCGAGGAGAATCGCCGGCCTTCCGGACTGCAATACCTCCAGCGGATTGCTGGGCGAACTACCTGCAGGCATAAACCAGAGACCCGGACCTTCGAGGAAGTAGATGCAGTCTTCCAGCTGCCGTTCTTCCCGCAGCCATTCACAGATTCCGGGCCTCGGCGAGAGTGTGAACATCTGCGACAGAGACGGCCGCCGGATGTCGCCTTCGACCAGCAGAACCCTCTGCTGAACCCGAAGCGCCAGGGAGCACGCCAGGTTTGCGGAGCATGTGCTCTTCCCTTCCTGAGGACTCGAACTGGTGATCAGAAGCTTTTTGAGCGGGCGATCGCGGCGGAGATGCCGCAAACGCACGGCCAGCAGCCGAAAGGCCTCTGCTGCCGGACTGTCCCTGTCTGAAACGCTCACCAGCCGGCCCTGGGCAGGAGCAGAAATCCTCAACTTCTTAAACTGCCTGAAGATCTCAGGAAGTTCGCGGGGAACAGCCTCTTCAGCGACGGCGGAGGCTTTACTCTTAGCGCCATTGGCCTTCACCGGCGCCGCGCCGTCGAGAGAGGCGGTTTTTCCGTTCCGAGCAACCTCATGCTCCGGCGCTGCTGCGGATTCCCGTTCCGCTGGAGCACCCGCTTCCCATTCCGACACCGCCCGATGCTCAGCATGGCGCAGCAGCTCGGTCGCGTCCGAAGCCGAAGTTAATTTACGTCCTGATCTTTCAGCTTCCGATCTTTGCAGAGCGTCAAATATTCGGCTCATACTCACTCGCTTTGAGAGAAACAGGCAGATTCAAATCGGCACTGCGCGACACCGGCTTGCGCAGTGCCGAATAAAGATCGCGAAGGACATTCGCCGCTTGCCGGACGTCCATCTCGCCGTGAGTTCCGCTGCCTTCAGGCTCACTGAAGAAGGCTGTATCGAGGCGAAACTCTTTTGCTACGTCTTCCACAACATCCGCGGTCACTTTGGGTAATTGCCGCGCGTAAGCAATGATCAACGCGTTTTCGCAGACCGTATTGATGAGCCGCGGAAATCCCCGAGAGTGACGATAAACCGCCTCAATGACCTCGGGACCGAACAACTCGTCGGGCTCCCCCTCAGCTCCGGCAACGCGCAGCCGATGTTCGATATACTCCTTGGTCTCCTTTGCATCCAGGGGACCTAGCTGGGCGCGCAGGGCAATCCTCTGTTTCAACTGGCGCAGCCCGATCGAATCCAGCTTCTGATCCAGTTCAGGTTGGCCGACGAGTACGATTTGCAGCAATTTGTCGTCCGTCGTCTCCAGATTGGACAACAGGCGCACCTCTTCGAGCAATTCCTCGGACAGATGATGTGCCTCGTCCACGATGAGAACGGTCGTCAGTCCTTTCGATCCGCGCGACACCAGGAACTGACCGAGGTCCAGCAACAACTCGCTCTTGTTCTTCCCGGAAGCGGGAAGCCCGAAATCAGACAGAATGTATTGCAGAAACTCCGCTGGAGAAAGCCGGCTGTTGAAGAGATAGGCATAGGCAATATCCTTGCTTTCCTTCAGCAGGCGAAGCAGGCACCTTAGCAGCAGTGTCTTTCCCGTTCCGACTTCACCGGTCACAACTACAAATCCCTTATGTCGCCGGATACCATAATGGAGCGCGGCCAGCGCTTCGTTATGCCGGCGGGTCGACACAAAATAGGTGGGGTCCGGAGTCAGGTCGAACGGATTGCGCGCCAGCTTAAAAAAAGCTTTATACATTGCGACCCATGATTAACTGTGCAGATAGCTGATCGCTGAGCTGGCCAGGATAACAAACAGGACCAGGGCAGCGGTTGCAAATCCCAGATACGCCTTTCGCTTGCTTCTCCGTTCGTCCAGGGGACTCGTGATCTCCGGAATCTCGGCAAAGATTGCGATCGGAAGCAGATCCTTGATCTCCTTTTCCCGGTAAAGACGGTCATCCGCAATTTCGAACCCCGCGACGACAAGGATGCCCAGTGCCAGGCCGGCTCCGATTCCCATCGCGCAGAACTTCAGTCGGTTGGGAAAATCCGGCTTCGAGGGCAGGCTCGGCGGGTCAAGAACCGAGAATCGCTCCCCCACCTGCATCTGTTCCATGCTGGTCGCCATCTGCGAATCGTCTGTCTTCTTGAGCAGCTCATCGTAGTTGGCCTTGGACTGATCGTATCCCCGATTCAACTCCGCCAGCCGTTCCTCGCTCGCCGGTTCCGCGCCAATCCGCGCCTGATACTCGCCGATCTGGGTCTTCAGCCGCGCAATGCTCTGCTCTTTGTTGGCGATATCCACCTGAGTGGCCCGCAACTGCCCCTGCAGCTGCGCCACCGGTGAATTCGGCCCCTCCGCGGTGTCATCGCTCGCGTCCGCATTCGCCTTCGGCTTCGCGGAGCTGGCCGCCGCCAGCGCCCGGTCGTGCTCCTTCTCCAGCCGCGCGATCTCGGTTTTGAGCGACTGCACGTCCGGATAGCTGTCCGTGTAGCGCGCGCTCAGGTCGGCCAGCTGAGCCCTGTCTTTTTCAAGCGTCGCGTCGATGGTTGTGACGTCCGCCGGAGTCGTCCCGTCCGCTGTCTTCGCCGGCGCCCGCATGGCGTGGTATTGCTCGATCAGCGTCTGGAAATACGCCCGCTGGCTCACCGCGCTGTTGAGCGCCTCCTGCTCGTTCTGCAGCTGCTGCTGTAACCCTGTAAGAATCTGAACATTCGCCTGCATCTGCTCTGGCAACGCTCCCTGATGGGCCGCCTCATACTGCTCTTTCTGTGCTTCCTGAACCGCGAGCGCCTGCCTCGCTGTCTCCAGCTGCTGTTTCAGGAAATCCGTGGTACTCTTCGACTCCTGCTGCCGAACCTGCAGGTTCTGGCTGATCACCGCTGTCGACAGCTCCCTCGTGATCTCCTGGGCCACCTGCGGAGTGGCAGCCGAAAAACCGATCGAAAAAGAGGTGATTCCCCCGCCTCCCCGATCGTCGTGAACCAGCTGGACGTCGATGGCCTTGGTCATGGCCGCAACCTTGTCGTCCGCGCTCATCTTCTTTTTCGGGTCGGAATAAAGGTTGTACTTATTGATGATATCCAGCAGATGCGTGCGGCTCATGATCTGCGCCGAGATGCTCTCCAGCTGGTCCTGCAGATCTTCGCTCACGTTCGACATCACGTAATTCTTCGGCATGCTCGGTTGCTCGACCAGGATCACCGTGGTCGACTTGTAACGCGCCTTGATCAGCCAGCTCGCTCCCCACACCGCCAGAAAGCCAATCAGCATCGGGATCAGAAAATGCACGTACCGCCGCCGGGCGACGTCCAGATAGCGGCCGATATCCGGCTGTTCCGCACCCTCGATTTCCTGATCTTCCGGCATCTCTTATCTCCCCAACGGCCTTCTCAGCTGATACAGGATCGTTCCGTAGACCCGCTGCGTGTCGGGCGCGTTGGCAACGACCGGAATTCCCGCGTAGTCCTGGCGCAGGTAGTCGTAGCCCACCTCCGCCGACACCCGCTGGCTCAGGTTGTGCGCCACCGAACCCGCCGCTCTGACAACGTGCCCATTCTCTCCCGCCACTGCTAACACCCCAACCTGACCTGCATCATCTGCGATCGTGCTCGTATAGCTGCCCGAGAAACCAATCCCCCAGGTGCGGCTCAGCTGCAGGCGGAATTCCGCGCTTCCGGCATTCGTGGTAAATACTCCCAGCAAACCCCCGCCCGCTGTCACCGTTCGCTGGTAGCTTGCCGAAAAGGCCGCCCGCTCCACTTCCGCGTGCGCGCTGGCCATCACTGTGGGAGCCCATCCTTTCAGGGGAGGAGCAGGCTGAAATGTTGCAGTGTAATATTGTGGCCCACCTGACACCGAAAGGAAAATGTTTTTTCGAGGATAAAACGTGTAAAAAGGTAATGCCGCCGTCGTCTGGGTTCGACCGCCCCCGGTTACCGCGGACTCCGTAATATTGAAATAGTCTCCCGTCACCCCGATGTACTGGCGCCCGGTAAGACGCAGATTGTAAAAGGCGTTGCCGCTGTACGTGTTGGCGTCATAGAGACCCACCGCCTCGCGGCTGTTCGGGTAATCCAGCTCCGATGCTCCGCCCCCCACCCCAATCATCGCATCTTTGCTGAACTGATAGCTGTAGAGACCCCCGCCGTGATTGAGAATCTGATCCGCATATGGCGCGATCGCAAGCGCGCCCGGCGTCCCCGGTGAACCCGATATCGTTCCTCCCGACAATGAATAAGGCTGGCTGAAGACATTCGAGGTCTTGAGAAATGAATCGTACACACTGACATTCGAATGCGGGCTCACCCGATAATCCATCTCCCCAGTCGCGTTCTCGCTCACCTCGTTGAGCACCGTCGCATTCTGGTAGAACAAAAAGCCCGGATTGTACGACAGGTTCTCATGCAGCCGCTCGGTGGTTCGGTCGATCTGCACTGTGGGCAGAATCGAATACGTCTCGTCGGCCTCGGGCGCGATTCCCTCCCCGTAATAGACGTTTGTATCGTATCCAACGCCGGCCAGAACGCCGATGCTCAGGTAATTCGATCGCTCTTCCGATCCCGTTCTCGCCGAAAACGCCATCCCACCAGCCGACGGCGGCGCAGCCATCGCCGCATCGTCGCCCTGATCGGCAGCCGCTTCCGGCGGGGCCGCGTTCTGAGATCCCCCGTTCTGAGCCCCCCCGTTCTGAGAACAGGCCGGCGCCGATGCCGCCCACACCAACGCCATCATCACCAGAATTCGAGCAATCATGGCCGCCTCAGTTTACGACGATTGTGTCGCCGGGCTGCAGCTTTATATTTGTCTGGGGATTCTTGCCCTTGACGAAGGCATCGTAATTAAATTTTAACCGTGTTTCTGTGCCATCCGCTTTACCCCGCAGGATGCGGACGTCTTTCTTCTTCGCGAAGTCCTTGAACCCCCCGGCATTTGCAATCGCGTCCATCACTGTCGTTGTGATGGTCAGCGGATAGGAGCCTGGCCGGATCACCTGGCCCATCACATTGTACTTTTGGCTGTTGATCTGCTGGACGATTACCGTGACTTCCGGCTCTGTTATGAAGCTTCTCAGCCGGTTGGCGATGTCCCCTTCCAGTTGCAGCGGCGTCAGGCCCGCCGCCTGAATCTCTCCCGCCAGGGGCAGCGAGATCTTTCCGTCCGACCGGACCGTAACGGTCTTACTGAGTTCCAGCTCCTTCCAGACGCTGATCTCCAGCTGATCGGCAGCCCCAATTACATAGGTATTGTCGCTGTGTGCGCGTCCAGCCTGCGCCATCGAGGGGTCGGACTCAGCTCCGCCGGGCTTCCCGGATCCCGGATGGGACGCATTGCTCGCCGGTGCCTGCGCCCATGCGCCGCCCGCCAACCCCATCAGGAAGACTCCCGCGAGAATTGCCCGATCCATTCTGCTGCTCATACGCCTGACTTCTGAGACCAACTCCAGGCCTCCAGGTTCTCTGACTTCCGCGCCGCGCCGGGCCGTCAGAGGTCCAAATTCCGCCTGATCGGACGCTTGCTTTCTTCTGCTACTGCTTATCCTGCATGGTAACTCACATTAAGATCGGGCAGCGTCTCAAATTGGCACTGAAAGCACTGAAATCAACGCTATGCGGGCGGCGGCGCCTCTTTGAATCGCTCCTCCCCCACGGGCGCACCGCCGAATAATGCCTCTCGGGAGCTCTCCCCTGCAACCGGCTCTACATCGGAAGCATCGACTTCCACGCCCACCGATCGCGCCAGCATATCCACCGACAGCACCAAACGATAGAGGTTCTTCTTGCGCACCAGAATCCCTTCCACGCCTTCGAGCGAACCTCGCGTCACCCGCACCCGCTCGCCACACTTCAGAAACGGATGGGGCTCAATCCGATAAGATCCTTCCACCGCGCGCCGAATGGCCAGAATTTCGTCGTCCGGAACGACCGCGATCTGCTCCCCTCGCGACAGGATCATGTGCACTCCCGGCGTCGTCAGGACCTGAAGTCTACGGCTGAGATTGCCCTGCACAAAGACATAACCGGGAAACAGCGGCAGCGACAGGAGCTTTTGCCGGTCCTTCCACCTCCGCATCGATTCATGGAGCGGCAGGAAAACTTCGAGCCCCTTGCACAACAGCATCTCCGCCACAGCCTTCTCGTGCTGGTGTCGCGTGTAAAGCGCCCACCAGACTGGCCGGTCCACGGTTTCGGCATTCGCGATCGTCAGAGGCATCATTCTGCTCAGTGCTCCGTCTCCCTCGTATTGCGAAAGTGTGTACAGCTCCGCCCTGTGAGCTACAGGAGCTCTTTTTCCACAGTCAGATTCTAAACCCCAGGCATCGGCGCCGAGCTTTCGACTCGGAGTGCATTTCGCCTGCAACGCCTGACTTTTAACAGGAAAAGTGAATCAAACCGGCAATCGTCGATTGCCATTGAGCGAGTCTTCGGCCACGTAATCCTTGCTGCTCATTTGGCGTAGAAATCGTGAATGCATAATCCTGGCGGCGATCGTGAATGTACCGGCCGGGATCCTGCATTTCGACGAACGGATAATGAATCCTCGGCAGAAAACTTCAGCGGCCCTTTCGCCGTCCAGCTCCACCGGCAGAAAGAACCTCATCTCGACTGCGACTTTGGGATCCAGCGGGCGTTCACTGCGCATCAGCACTCCGGAAATGCTGATATTCTCAGTCACTCCCTCATGCCACCCTCTCTCTCCCTGCACCCTGTATCGGATGGCCGTGCCTATTTCGTACCGATGGGCTCGGCAGACCTCGGTATGGGTGGCGCTCAAGGCTCGTTCCGAATCCATTCCTTCTCCTTGAATTGCACCCAAAGCGAACCTGCCATCTCAACTTGCGTGCTTAAGGTTAGGGCACTTCCCAGGGGACAGCAATAGCCCGACAGTACTATCGTCATATGACTTCATAGTGCTAGTTGTGTAGAACCATTATGTGTTACTACGGTGCACTTTGGGGATCGAAAAGTTGCACTTTTAGGGCATTTGCACGGCGCCCATCTCGCCCTGGCCGGGAGGGGAATTTCTGGCTGGTCTTTGATCCACCATCAGGAAGCCACCGCCGTCAGCCGATGATTGACCGCAAACAGGGCGAGCTCGAGCCGGTTCGAGACCCCCAGCTTGTCAAACACGTTGCTGATATGGTGCTTCACGGTCTGCTCGCTGATCACGCATCTCTGCGCTATATCGGGATTCGAATATCCCGCAACCACCAGGGTAACGATCTCGATCTCCCGAGCCGTCAGGCCGTAATCGCGGCGTCCGATTCCGTCATCGGCGGGCGCCACACTGCGCAGCGCCCTGACCAGGTCGGTGATGCTCTCGCGCCCCACCCAGTATTGACCGGCCATTACGCAGTGGATGCTGTCAAAAAGCCGCTGCGTGGTCGACTCTTTCATGATCACGCCGTACGCTCCAAGTTTCAGAGCCTGAACGATCTGGGCCTTTTCGATAGATGCCGTCAGCAACAAGGTTCGGACCGGAAGCCTGCTGGCCAGGAGTTCCCGCAAAACCTCCATGCCGTCGCGACGCGGCATCGACAGGTCGAGCAGGAGAATGTCGGGCCTGGTAGTCCGCGTCAAGTCCACCAGCACGTCCCCGTCCGAGGCTTCCCCCACCACCTCGAACCCGGGCTGCGATTGCAGTAGTCGGCGAAGGCCGTCGCGAAAAAGTGGGTGATCGTCGGCGATCAGGATCCTGATTGGAGCCGGAATACTGTTGCCCAAAGAAACCATGCGGATTCCAATGCCGAGCCCCGTGGCGCCCGATGCGGGAATGGTCTCCGCATCTGCCGGAGCCATTGCCCTCTAATGTCAGCTTTCGGTATCCCTTTGGCTCCGGGGACTCCGGTGCCGCGATACCCGCACTTGTTGCTTAGAAAGTGGTCTTAATTGAGTTCTCGGAAGGGCACGCGATCCGCCCCGAGGGTTCATTATAACGTGGGACCGAAGGCATGGCGTCACGTCGCCCCTGAAATAGCCAGAGACATCCACCGCTAAGGACTTGAACCGAAATTCTCACGCATGGCGCGACGCCGATTCGCTTCTTCCCCGACACCGAACTGTCCGAACCCGCCCTCGTGAAGATCCATCATCCGAAGCGTCCCCCTATGGAATGGTCGCAGTGTACGTGTTCGAAGGAGTACTCTCGACTCCCGAGTTGTCGACGCTGGTGACCATGTAATCGTAGGCTTGGCCGTCCTGCACCGTGCTGTCCGTATAGGTCGTTGAGAGATTGACCCCCGCATTCAACAATTGATACGAGGAACCGCCGCTTGGCGAGCGATACACGTTGTACCCAGCAACCGGATCAGGAGAACTTGAAGGGGCAATCCAGGTGAGAGCGACTTTGTGGGCGAACGTGGCTGTTCCACTCAGCCCGATAGCCATGGTTCCACCCGCAGTCGCGTTGCTGGTGATCGTCAGTTGCCCGGTCGCCACTCCCGCAACTGTGGGCAGGAATCCGATCTCCAGGGTGATCGACTGCCCCGGATTCAGTGTGACAGGAAGTGTAATCCCGGAAACCGTAAACCCGGTACCGGTCACACTCGCCCCACTGATCGAAACAGCCAGCGCGCCCGTTGACGTCAAAGTCAGGGTTTGCATCGCAACAGTGTTCAGGGGCACGCTTCCGAATCCCACAGTAGCCGCATTGGCCGTGAGAGACGCCCCCGCGGCGTTCAACTGAAGTGGAAATGACTGCGAAATACCATTCGCCGTTGCGGTGAGAGTCGCCGTCTCCGCTGACGCCACCGCTGTAACGGCCGCTGCAAATCCGATGGTGGTCGCGCCAGCCGGAACCACCACAGTTACCGGCAATGTGACCGCCGGATTGTTGCTGGCCAGGTTCACCGACACGCCACCCGTGGGTGCTGCTTCGGTCAGTGTTACGTTGCAGCTGTCGGTTGCCGAACCGGTGATCGATGCGGCGCTGCACGAAAGCGCGCCCAGCATCGCCGGCTGTGCTGCGCCGCCGCCGCCCGAACCGCCTGACCCGCTCGAGCCCTCCGTGCCCGTCCCGCTGACGTTGATCACGGTCGCAGCGCCCGATGAATCGTCGCTGCTAATCGTCAGCATCGACGTTGACGTCCCCACAATCGTGGGATCGAACTGCACCGTTAGCACGGTCTCCTGTCCCGGGTTCAAAATGACGGGGAGCCCAGGCCCGTTCAATGTGTAGCCCGAACCTGCCAGCGTAGCCGAGGCGACCGTTACCGGCTCGCTGCCGGCCGAGGTCAGAGTCACAGTCTGGGTCGCTGCTGTGTTCAGTGCCACATCGCCGAACACAAGATTGTTTACGCTGCTGCTCAGCGTTCGAACCGCGGCATTCAGCTGAACGGTGGCCGCTTCGGCGATGCTGTCTTCCATAGCCCAGAGCTCAACGGCCTGCGCGACCGTGACCGCTGTGGCCGTCGCCTGGAAGTTCGCGCTGGTAGCGTTCGCGGGAATGGTAACGATGTTCGGCACCGTGACCGCCGGGGCGCTGCTCACCAGGCTCACGCTCACACCACCGTTCGCCGCCCGCGCCGTCAGCGTGACCGTACAAGGGTCGCTTACCGTTCCCGTGATCGACAAATTGCTGCAGGAAATGCCACTCAGCACGCCAACGGGTGACGTAGGTGAAGGCCCGGCAGGAGGCTGTACGCCCAGTCCGCTCAGGCCTATCACCGGAAATCCGCCCGCCGTCTCATTACCGGCGACCGTGATCTGCCCGGTCGACTGACCTGCGGCGGACGGGCTGAATTGGACCTGAAAGCTGTAGGTACTACCCGCGGCCACGGTGACCGGATAACTGCCCGGACTCGCCACTTTGAATGGCTGGCCAGTGATGCTCAGCTGCGAGACCTGAACCGCGGTCGTGCCGTTGTTCTTGAGCGAGACCGTGGCGCTCGATGCCTGACCCACAGTCACAGCGCCAAAATCAACCGAGCTCTCCGCGGCGGTGAGCTCTGCGGTCGGTATATTCGTCCCGCAGCCGGCCAACGCCAGCAATACGGAGAGCCCTGCCATCAGCCCCGCGCACTGCTGGAGCCGGTATCTCTGAGTGCGGTGCCGCGTCGACCATCCGGTGGCCCCAAAAAGGCTTTCATACAAAAAACTGCCGTGCAGATTCGATCCGAACTTTGACGAAAAACAAACAGGGACCTGGTACATCCTCACCTCTTGCTGTTGTGCCCGCGCTTTGGCTCTGCTTGAGCGCTGACTCTCCCTGGGGGTGGGAGGCTGAGTTCACGCTGGATTAGCACACACGAGAGTCTCGTGCAGCTGCACGCCGCTGTTTCTATCTGCTCCGACCTGCTCCACCATTCTTGCGAGATTTTGCTCACACGTTTGCACGCGGAAGTCCATCTCCGCAATCTCTGGGCTGGTCCCGTCTTCGTTTGCGAATGGCCCCAACTCTGCGCAGGTTCCGTTCGAAACTCTTCCGGAAATTCCACAACACGAGGGAAGGATAAGCGTGATTATGTCAGGAAAAAATGCGCTTCAATAAGGAACTTTCTTCCTCGCAGAAAAATTTTGCCCCGCGTTTTCCTCAACGCGATCACATCGCACCACGAAAGTCATTCGCGTCGGTAATTAAAGTAATCCAGCATCATCGGGCCATCACTGTCCCACACGATCCGCGCAAACTAAAATGAAAATATGAACAGCGCCGATGTGGCGATCGCCGGTGCCGGCATCATCGGACTGACCTCCGCTCTCGAACTGAAAGACGCTGGCTGCAACGTAACGGTGTTCGATCAGGGTGAAGCGATGTCGGAAGCCTCGCGAGCTGCGGCCGGGATGCTCGCCGGCGCAGATCCCGAGAATCCCACTGAACTACGAGAGCTCGCGAAGCTCAGCCTCGCCTGCTATCCGGGATTTCTCGCTCGCGTCGAGGATCTCTCCGCAAAGAGAATTCCCATCCGAACCACAACCACTGTGCAGGGCGTAAAACATCTCCCCGCCACACTCGACCATGCGACGATTCTCAGAACGGTTCTCAGCGAAAGAGAAGTCAACGCACGAGCCCCCGGCGCCAACACCGCCGGATGGAAATTCCTGCTGCTCGAAGAGCAAAGCATCGATGCCTGGGATCTGGCGGAGGCCCTTCCCGCCGCTGCGCGTGCCGCCGGAATCGAGTTGCGCGAAAACACATCGGTTTTCACCGTTCGCGGCGGAACATCAGGAGTGGATATTGTCACAGCGGACGGCACTTTTTCAGCCGGCTCTTTTCTCAATGCCACAGGAGCCTGGGCGCCTTCTCTGGATCGTTCTCTCCCGGTCGCTCCGCGCAAAGGCCACATGCTGACTACGGAGCTTCCCGGCGAATTGCAGATGCATTGCGTGCTACGAACTGCGAGCGTTTATATCATTCCGCGTGGCGCCACCCGCTACACTATCGGATCCACCCTCGAGGATGCGGGCTTCGATCGCAACGTAGACCCCAGGCTCATTCATGATCTGTTTTCGAGGGCCGTCGACCTCTGGCCGCCGCTGCGCGATGCCAACATCGCCGAAACCTGGGTGGGATTCCGTCCCGGATCGGAAGATGGCTTGCCCATCATCGACCAGACCAGCGAACGTTGCTGGGTCGCCACAGGGCATTTCAGGAACGGAATCCTGCTGGGCCCCGGCACCGGACGCGTGCTCAGCCAGTGGATCGTTGGCCGCGAGCCGGAGATCGACCTGTCGCCCTTCCGCTGCGGCCGGTTCGCCCTGTCGCCCGCACTGTCGCCAGCTTCCTGACCTCCAGCCGCCGTCCAGGCTTCCGCAGCGCTCATTCCGTACGGCGGTCATCTGCGGGTTCGCCGACCGCGCGCCAAATAACAGCCGATCATCGCGTAAGCTATATGAAGGATTCCTGGCGTTCCGCGCAGGCCACGGAGGCTCCCTCAGATGGGCGCTCCCGCAATCGCGTCGCGCCATCGCGGCATCACATCTCCGGGCGGAGGAGAAAGCAGCACATGGCGACGGCAACAGTAGTCAAGGGACTTGAAGGTATAGTGGCAGCGAACTCCGGCATTTGCTGGATCGATGGGTATGCCGGCGTCCTCGCCTATCGCGGCATTGACATTCACGAACTGGCCGAGCGATCCACTTTCGAGGAGACCACCTACCTGCTATGGCACGGCACTCTGCCCAGCCGTTCGCAACTTGCGGAATTCACCAGCAAGCTGACCGAAGCTCGCCGCCTCCCCTCCGAAATCTATGACCTCTTTCGCTCCGTCCCGACGACTGCCACGCCCATGGAAGTTCTGCGCACCGCAGTTTCCGCGCTCAGCTTTTATGATCCCGCCGAAAGCGCCGTCGACCATGACTCGAACGTCCGCAAAGCTTTCGCCCTGACCGCACAGCTGCCCATGCTGGTCGCCGCTTTCGACCGCATTCGCAAGGGCAAGAGCGTCGTCGAGCCCGACCCCTCGCTCACCCACGCCGCCAATTTTCTCTGGATGCTGCACGGAACCAAACCCATCCCCGCCGCGACCGGCGCGTTTGACATGGCTCTCATTCTCCACGCCGATCACGAGCTGAACGCCTCCACCTTCGCCGCACGCGTCATCGCCGGCACCATGGCGGACATGCACTCCGCCATCACCGGCGCCATCGGCGCACTCAAGGGGCCGCTCCACGGAGGCGCCAACGAAGCCGTAATGAAGATGCTCTTCGAGATCGGCAAGTCAGGAGGCGATCCCGTCGAGTACGTGAAGAGTCTCCTCGCTCAAAAGAAGAAGGTCTTCGGGTTCGGCCATCGCGTCTATCGCACCGAAGATCCGCGGGCCACGCACCTGCGCAAAATGTCCGAGCAACTCAGCAAGGATTCCGGCAACACGAAGTGGTTCGATATGTCGCGTCGCATCGAGGAGTATGTGAAGGTCGAGAAAAAGCTCAACGCCAATGTGGACTTTTATTCAGCTTCGACCTACACCACGCTCGGTATCGACCTCGACCTCTTCACGCCCATCTTCGCCGTCAGCCGCATCGCTGGCTGGACCGCGCACGTCATCGAGCAGCTCGACGACAACCGCCTCATCCGCCCACGCGCCGAATATACCGGGCCGGAATATCCCGTGAAGTACGTGCCCATGGATCAGCGATTGATCTGACTCAACGGTTCCTACTGCGCCGCTTCGACAGTAAGTTTCAGGCCCATCGCTTTTGTAACCGCAACCAGCGTGGACCATCGCGGATTACCCCGAGCCGACAATGCACGATAGAGGCTCTCGCGTTCGATACCCGCGGCCTTTGCCACTTTAGCAACACCGCCCCGAGCCTCGGCTACTCTGCGCAGAGCAATCAAAAGAACCCCCGGCTCTTCGGTATCTTCCATCGCCGCCTTTAAGTATTCAGCGGCAAAGTCAGGGCGCTCACGAAGCTCCTTCACCATCGCCTCGTCGTGCGAAATGCTCGCCTTGCTCTTCATGGCTCTCTCATCCTTCCCTTGTAATCTTCGAGATATTCAATAGCCCGCTCGATATCGGAGGATTGCTTGCGTTTATCACCGCCATACAAGAGCAGAACGCAGGTCCGGCCCAGCATCCCGTAGTAAAGCCGATATCCTGGTCCCCAATCGACTCGCAGCTCGGAGACTCCAGAGCGCAAGGATTTGCAATCGCCGAAATTGCCCAGCGAAAGGCGGTCAATTCGTTCCGATACCCTGGCTACCGCCTTGCTCTCCAGCCCATTCAGCCACTCTCCGACAACATCCCTTCCTCTGCGGTCGATGTAGCGGCGAACCTCGATCACACCAGCATTGTAACTTATAGATTACACACTTCGCAAAGGTCCTACACTCCAGGACTCATTTGACTTCAGGACGGCAACTTCGGCGTCTTCATCGGCCTCCACGCAGCCCCCGCAAACGGTGGCTTCCCTCGCCGTCCCCACCACAAATACATCATCAAGGCGACCATCAGCAGCAACGGAAAAACGAGTACGCTGCCCTCCGGTCCCGTAACCCCGCCGCTCCACAGCGCCTTGCCCACAGCATGCTCGCTGAACAAATGCCCCTGCGCCACCATGCCGCTGTCGGCCGTGCCGAAGAAATACGACTGCCCCCAGTCCCAGGCAGCATGAAAGCCCACCGCCCACCAAAGCGAACCTGTGTACCAGAGACTCAAACAGAAGATCAGACCTACCGCTCCGGCTCCGATCAGACCCACCGGCGACTCTCCGTTATTGGACCCGTGCATGAACCCAAAGAGAACGGCAAATAAGAGCGCGCCCCACCAAAAGCCAATGCCGCGCGTGATCGTGAATTGAACGTAACCCCGAAACGTCGACTCCTCGGTCAAGCCAACCAGCAGGAACAGACCGCCCCACTCGCACGCGTATTTCAAAGCCGCGATCCCGCCGAGTGTGCGTCCCTCAATCGACAAATAGCCGAGCTGCCGCAGTACCAGAACCACGGCCGAAATGGCGATGAATCCCCACACAACCCCTGAAACCAGGCGAAGTGCTCGCGCCTTCCCCTGGAAGCCATAAAACAGCAACGGCCTTCGCTCCAACAGCGCCATCGCCGCTGTAGCAAGAAGCACAGGGACAAACTGCGAGCCTTCCAGCAGCAGCCCGGTGAACGGCGGTATCGGTTGATCTCCGCGCAGGTGTAAATGAGGCCCAACCACCGCCTGGACAACGGTGAGAAGCACGAACCAAAGGCCCGCGAAGACCAGCAGAGACCAGCCGGCCCGCAGCCCCTGCGGCCCAAAAAATAACCAGTGACCAGGAATGCGCGGCGAGGGCGCGACGAAAGAAGGACGCTTCGGAGCTTCGGCCGAATCAGGCGCTGTCGTGCTGTCCTTGCCCTCGCTCAAAGGCTCTCCACCGCCTGCCCAACGCGGAAGATCGCCGCCTCGTCGAAGTGCCTGCCCAGAATCTGCATCCCGATCGGCAATCCCCCGCGCGACTTTCCGCACGGTACCGACACCCCGCAAATCCCCGCCAGACTCGCCGTCACCGTATAGATGTCCGCAAGATACATCGCTACCGGGTCATCCGACTTCTCGCCGATTTTGAACGCAGGCGTGGGCGCGGTGGGCGTCAGAATCGCGTCCACTTCGCGAAACGCGCCAAGGAAATCCTCCGTCAGCAGCCGCCGTACCTGCTGCGCCTTCCTGTAGTACGCGTCGTAGTAACCGTGGCTCAGCACATATGTGCCCAGCAGAATGCGGCGCTTCACCTCCGCACCAAACCCCAGATCGCGCGTCCTCCGATACATCCCCGCCAGCGTGTCCGACTGTGGCGCGCGCAAGCCATACCGCACGCCATCGAAACGCGCCAGGTTCGAACTGGCCTCCGCCGTCGCAATTACGTAGTAAGTCGGGATCGCATAGCGCGTATGCGGCAGCGAAATCGGCCGAATCTCCGCCCCCGCCGCCCGCAGCCTCTCAATCCCCGCCTCGATCGCCGCCCGTACTTCCTGGTCGAGCCCTTCGGCGAAGTACTCCGCCGGCACGCCCAGCTTCATCCCCTTCACGCCTCGGTCCAGATCGGCCGTATAGTCCGGCACCGGCAGCGGCGACGACGTCGCGTCCATCACGTCATGCCCGGCAATCACACCCAGCACTGTCGCAGCGTCGCGTATCGTCGCGGCGAAGGGTCCAATGCGGTCCAGCGATGAAGCAAACGCGATCAGCCCATACCGCGAAACCCGCCCATAGGTCGGCAGTACGCCCACCACCCCGCAAAACGAAGCGGGCTGGCGGATTGATCCACCCGTATCTGTGCCCAGCGTCGCCACAGCCATGCCCGCCGCCACCGCAGCCGCCGACCCTCCGCTCGAGCCCCCCGGCACCCGCTCCAGATCGTGCGGATTGTGGACCGGCCCATACGCCGAGTTCTCGTTGGACGATCCCATCGCAAACTCGTCGCAATTCAGCTTGCCCAAAAAAACCGCGCCTGCGTCTGCCAGCTTGCGCACCGCGGTCGCCGTGTACGGCGGGCGATAGCCTTCCAGAATCTTCGATCCCGCCGTCGCCGCAAATCCCTCGAGGGTCAGCACGTCCTTGATCCCGAACGGCACGCCAGCCAGCTTCGGCAGTGACTCACCCTTGGCAGCCATGTCATCGATCCGCGCAGCCTGCGCCAACGCGTACTCCCGATCCACCGAGAGAAATGCGTGAATCCGCGGGTCCTCACCCGCAATCCGTGCCTGATAGATTTCCGTGACCGCAGCCGCCGTCGTTTCGCCCTTCGCAATCGCCGACCGGATGCCCTCGACAGAACCTGCTGCCGCCGTCATAGTGCTCATCGCTCAATCACCTTCGGAACCTTAAAGAACACACCATCCGTCTCCGGCGCAGCGGCCATCACTCGCTCGCGATCCAGACAAGGACGCGGCACATCGTCGCGCAGTACCGACAGCTTCTCCGAAGCTGCCTCCTCCGGCGCCACCAGCACCTCCGACACCTGCGCCATCGGTTCAACCTGCGCCGTATCCAGCTCCCCCAGCTGGGCGACATAATCCAGGATGGCATTCAGGTCGCGACGCATCCGCGACTCCTCCTCCGTAGTCAGCTCCAGATTGGCAAGCTCCGCGACGCGGCGTATATCGGTTGGCGAGACTCGTTCCGTTTCGGGCATAGTTCCAGTTTACCAGGCTGATTGGCTGCCAGGCAGAACATGCCTGTTGACAGACGCTACCAGCCAGGTACAATCTGCCCCATACCCAGTCTCACAGCCTCGATTACTCCATGAATACGGTCTGTAAGCATCCCAAGGTACGCGTCGTGGCGCGCGAAGATGACGCCGAGTTCGTCGAATGCCTCGATTGCGGCGAAGTATTCGACTCCAACGAATTTCGCGATATGGCGATCGAGGAAATGGAGAACGAGGAAGAAGAAACCGCCTGACGCGACCGCGACTCTTCAGGACCCGCCGCTCTGGACCCTCTATCCGGGTCTCCCACCCTCGAGCGCCGCTTCATGTTAACCGCTCCTTAACAAATTCCCAGTACTACTCCGGGCGTCTTGCCCAGCTCGCGCAGCGTCCGGATCGCCAGCGCATCGTGCCGCTTCGCCAGCCGCTCTCCGCGCTCATCCACGACCAGCGCGCAGTGATACCACGCAGGCGGCGACCATCCCAAAGCGTTGTAGAGCAAAATCTGCCGCGCCGTCGAAAGCAGCAAGTCCGCGCCGCGCACCACCTCCGTAATCCGCATCGCCTCGTCGTCGGCTACCACGGCCAGCTGATACGCCGGAACGTCATCGCGCCGCCACACCGGAAAATCGCCGAAATCCTCGCCCGCAACAAATCTCCGCGGGCCGAAATGCCCGTCCTCGAACGTGACCGCCTCGCCGTCCGGAACGCGAAACCGCCAGTTCACACCGGCCGGGCTCTCATACTGTTTAGATAAAATAGCCGCGCCAGCCCCCGGACGGCAATTCGGACGGCAAGTCCCCGGATACATCGGGCCCTCGTCGCCCTCGTAACGGAGTCTCCCGCGCCCCTCGCCTGCGGATTCATGCGGCGCCTGCGCAATCCCACTCAGCTCCCTGCGCGAGCACGTGCACGGGTAGATAAACCCGCGATCGAGCAACTGCTTCCAGGCATGCAAATAGTGTGAGTGCCGCTCGCTCTGAGAATATGGGCCGAATGTCCCACCAACATCCGGCCCCTCATGCCAATGTATGCCGAGCCACTTCAAATCAGCCAGCATTGCATCGACCAAATCCGCCTTCGACCGCTGCGGATCAAGATCTTCATTGCGCAGAACCAGCGTTCCTCCCGCCTCGCGTGCTCTCGAGTAAGCGGTCCAGAAAGTTCTGGCATGCCCCACGTGCAGCAAACCCGTCGGCGATGGCGCTATGCGCCCGCGATAACTTCTCACGCGGCCAGTTTATCGTCCGCAATCCTGATAGCTCTCAGGCGGCACGATCGGCTTTGCTTGCTCCCTCCACCGGCCGCCTGAAGGCCATGACCGATGCCAATTTGTTTCTCAGCCTTAACCCGTCAGGAAACACGTACTCATAAAGCAGCCCAAAGCCCTGCCCGAAATAAATCGTCGCGAAGACCAGCGGCGCTCTCCACGCTGAGCGAAACCCATAGCGTGCGCCAATCTGCATCGACGTGATCAGGACCGCGACGGGGAACATCGCCAGCGGCAGAGTGATAGTTCCCGCCATCCACGCCGGCAGCTGCGACCACGCGAACAAAGCCAGCAGCACCGCCAAAAGAACTCCCAGTGGAGCAATGTCCGCAACCGAAGAACGCTCCGGATGCTTTCGCATGAAACGGCTCATGCCCCGCCCATACTGGAACATCTCATTCAGCAGTCCGCGGAGCTTTTGCGGTGCCTTCTCATGTACCGCCAGGCGCGGATCGCTGTATGCCCGAACCCCTGCCTTCCTCACCCTCTCATTAAATTCAAGACCTGAGAAGTCGTCGAAATTCTCATCGAATAACCCAACCTGCTGGAACACGCTCTGCAGGTAGGTTTCCCCGGAACTCAGAGGTTCAACGTACCCGGTGATTTCTTCCGCATCTGGACCTCGCCCAATGCGTGTGGCGCGCGCCCGCGCAATCGCCTCGCCCATACGTGTGTCCGGCGCCGCCAGCAGCGGCTCAGGACGACACAGACAGCCGGCACCGGTGGTTTCCAGAATCTCCGCCGTATCCGCCAGCAGCTCCCGGGTCGGAATCGTGCAGTGTCCGGTGAGAAATATCATTGCGTCTCCGGACGCGGCTCGGATGCCCGCATTGCGTCCCGCCGAACTGCACGTGGTCGGGTTGTCGAGGACCCGCACGCGCACCCGGCGATTGCTGTAGCGTCGCCGCACCAGATCCGCCGTTCCATCTTCCGATCGGCCATCGACGACAATAATCTCGTAAAGCTCCGGCGGATAATTCTGCTCCAGCAGCTGGTCGATCAGCCCAGGAAGCATCTTCCGCTCGTTCCGCACTGGCACTATCACAGAAAGGTAAGGCAGCATGGGGACGGCCTCTTTCGCGTCGTAAGTGCTCGCTTCGATGCATGTTTATAGCATTCAAAATCAATGCTTAACGGAGAGAAGTGCCGACTCTTTGGTGAGCGAATTCAAGGGTTACGAGTAACTGAAAATGCCGATACCAGGCGTCGCTGTCGGCACACGCCCTCACCTCGGCAACAGCCTTGAAAATAGCCCCGTATCGCTGATTCGAGCGATGCAACGCGTCATCGGGCGAGCTGAAAATGCTGCGTGTGCGCGTGGCTGGGACTGTGTTGTCTCGATTTGCGGCAGGTCCGCCGCCGACCAATGACGGGTGACTGTCGGTACGCTCTTCGGGCCACTTATGGGGGATGCGACCCTCTGGTGAAGCCTACCCGCCGTACAGAATGCCGTCGATCCTGATCTTCGAGCACCAGCGGCAGAACCAAACTTCCCGCCCCGGCGCCAGCTGCGACAGATCGAGCTGCGCCCAGCGATGCAGCCCGACCCAGCACATCAGATTTTTCCAGCAGTTCGATTCGTGTTCTCTGTGCGGCCACAGCTTCGCGAGCGATTGCGCCAGTACTGCTGCATCCGGATTCTGAACAGGCTGATCGGGCAACGCCATATTGCCCTTCCCTACGGCCTCGTCATCTTCAAATCGGTAACGATGCCTTCCGTGTTGTGAGCGAAACGAATGCCATACACGCCATCGGTCGACTTCAGCTTCCCAGGCCCCACCACCTGCGCCTTGTCATAGCTCGCCACCACCGTGCCGTTGATTGCGCATTCCACCTTGTCGCCCTTCACCGACATGGCGATCTGCTGCGTTACCGGCTGCCCCGGCGCATCCGCCTTGTGGACTGCTGCGTTCGCTTCTCTGCGGCCGTTCATCTGGAACGCCGCTGGCCCAAATCCACGCACGATGAAGTTGCCGCTGCCATAGGCTGCGCAGTATAGGTCCGTCTGCTGCGGCGTGCCCATATCGTTGCCCGCGATCACAATACCGTACGGGTGCGGGTGCGTATTCAGGTTCATGAATTTCGGCTCCGTAAACGTGGCCGACACCGTGTAGTCGCCGCTTGCGGTGTTCGCCGGATTCCAGTAGATGATCGCCGGACCAGTGATGACGTGCAGCGCGCCACCTTCCTGGCTGAGCTTCGCGTCGTTGACTGACTCTTGTACGCCCGGATCGACTCTCCCCTGCCATCCAGGCACCGAGATTCCTCCGCCGGCGATCGAGCGCGAAGCATCGGCCTGCCCCTGCGCGGAAGCAAGCATGGGAATAACGAAGAAAACCGCAGTTGCGATTACAGACGGACGGATCAGGCGCATCGGGAAATCTCCTTTAGAGAGCGACTCGCGCATTTTACGCTCAGGCGGTATGCTTCGACACACTCACTTCTGCAACGCGTAAGCGCTGTTTGGTATCTTCGCCCCCGTTTGTGACGGTGTCGGCAGCTGCGATGCGTCCCATCCCCCACCCAGCGCCTGGACCAGTTCCACCGCCTGCATCATCTCCGAAACCTGCAGCGAATTAAGCGTTTGCTGATCGCCCAGCAGCGTCGTCTGTGCGGTGACCAAGTCAACGTACGGATCGACCCCGGTGTTGTACCGCTGCGTCTCGAGGTCAAGAAACTCCTGCGCCGACTTCACCGCGTCCTGCTCGTGCAGAATCTGCTGCGAATAGACCCGCGTACCCGCCAGCGCATCCTCCACCTGCTGGAACGCGGTCAGCGACGTCTGCCGGTATGCAGCGACATCGGCGTTATAGGCAGCCTCATACTGGTGCAGTTCGGCGCGATACAGTCCGCCGTCGAAGATAATCTGCGAAGCCGACGGCCCAATCGACCAGAAGCGGCTGGGCCAGTCGAAGAGATGCTTGAACAGAGAGCTCTCGAATCCGCCATCGGCGGCAATGGTGATCTGCGGAAAGAAGGCTCCGTAGCCAATGCCGATGGTGGCGTTGGCCTCGGCCAGCGTGCGCTCCGCAGCCGCAACATCAGGACGGCGCTCGAGGAGATGCGACGGCACACCCGTCGGAATCGACGGCGGCGCGTAGGTCATCGGCTTCACGGGAATGGAAAAATCGCTGGCCACCTTGCCCAGCAGTACCGCAATGGCATGCTCATACTGCGCGCGCGCCAACCCGACGTTGGTCGCCGACGACCGCGCAGCCTCGAGAGTCGCCCGCGCTTCGACGACCGAAATGTAATCGCCGGTGCCGGCGTCGTACGCGCCCTGGTTGGCGTCGAGCGCCTTCTGGTCGGCGTCCACCGTCTGGTTCAGGATTTGCTGCAGCATGTCCTGCCCGCGAATCTCAAAGTAGTACTCGGCCAGCGAGGCCTGCTCGGTCAGCTTCTCGTTCTCCAGATCGGCCGCACTCACCTGTGCGGCGTATTCCGCCTCATGCACCTCGTTGCGAATCTTGCCCCACAGGTCCGGAACCCAGGAGACTTCGAGCGGCGCCGACCAGAGCGTACTGGTCCGCCCCACATTGGCCTCAGTCGAATTCTGAAGATTGCCGGAAGATTTCGATCGGTTCCAGGCGGGGTTCGCCGTGATCGTCGGCCAGTACTGCGCTCGCGCCTCGGCAATCAGCGCTCGCGCCTCCATATATTGCTCAAAGTACTGCTTGATGTTTTGGTTGTTGATGTTCAGCTGGTCTTCGAGCGTATTTAGCTCCGGCTCATGGAAGACCTCCCACCAGTTGCCCCGCAGCATCGCATCCTGAGGACTCGAAACCTTCCACCCTTGCTGGTCCTGAAAATCTACCGTCGATTCCTTGTAATTCGCAGCCGTAATCTGTGGCGGCGCGGGCGCGTGGTACTTCGGCCCAACCGTGCATCCCGTCAGCCCCGCCAGCAGCACCGCGACGGCCGAGGTGACGACCGCCCGGCCATTTTGGATCGTGATCGTTCTCTTCTCTCCGCTCATGACGTGGCTCCTTCGATCTCCGGGGCGAACGTGTCGCGCTTCTTGCCCATCACCCACAGCCGCAGCCGGTCCAGCGCCAGATAAACAACCGGCGTCGTGTACAGCGTGATCAGCTGGCTCAGCAGCAGTCCCCCCACAATCGTAATTCCCAGCGGCCGCCGCAACTCGGAGCCGGTGCCCGTGCCGAACGCAAGCGGCAGCGCCCCGCAAATCGCGGCCATCGTGGTCATCAAAATAGGACGGAAACGCAGCATGCAGGCCTCGAAAATCGCATCGTAGGTCGTTTTCTGCTCCTCTCGTTCCGCCATCAGCGCAAAGTCGATCATCATGATGGCGTTTTTCTTGACGATGCCGATCAGCAAAATAATTCCGATAATCGAGATAACGTTCAGATCGATGTTGAAGATCATCAGCGCCAGCATCGCCCCGATACTGGCCGACGGCAGCGTTGAAATAATCGTGAGCGGATGCACCAGGCTCTCATAGAGAATGCCCAGCACGATGTAGACCGCCAAAACCGCCGTGATCACCAGATACTTCTCCGACGCCAGTGAAGACTGGTACGCCTGCGCCGTCCCGGCGAAGAATCCGTGAACGGTCGAAGGCATACCCAGCTGCGTTTCCATCTGGCTGACCTCGCGCGTGGCATCGCTGAGCGCCATGCCGCTGGCGAGATTGAATGACACCGTCACAGACGGAAAAAGCCCGGTGTGGTTCACCTGAAGCGGCGTCGTTGTAGTCTGCGCCGTGGTGACCGTTGCCAGCGGCGAGATCGAATTGATACCCGCCCCTCCCGAAGATCCGCCCGGCGTGAACCAGATGTCCTTCAATCCCTCGGGCGACTCCCAGTATTGCGGCGCCACTTCCAGCACCACGTAGTACTGGTTCAGCTGCGTGTAAATCACCGACACTTCCGACTGCCCGAAGGCGCTGTAAAGCGCCGAATCGAGCGTCTGCGGCGTTTGCCCGAGCCGCGCCGCGGTCACGCGATCGTAGTTGAGCAGCTCCTCCAGACCGCCATTTTGCTGATCGGTATTCACGTCCTGCAGGCCCGGCAGCTTTCTCATGTTCGTCAGCAGCAGCGGCCCCCACTTGGCCAAATCCGGAATATTGTCCGACTGGACTGTGTACTGATAGAGTGCGTTGCTGCCGCGTCCCCCAATACGCAGGTCCTGCACCGGCTGCAGAAATGCCGACGCAATCGGCAGCGCATTCATCTTCGGACGCAGCTCATTGATCACCTGCATCGCGCTGTCCCTGCGCTGCCCCGGACCACTCCCCAGCGGCTTCAGCGCAACATAAACGAACCCGCCGTTGCTGGCGCCATTGCCTCCCGTATAAGCATTCGCATGCGCCACAGCCGGATTCGACTTGATCACCTTCATCAGTTGCTGGACGGAGTAATTCATGAACGGGAACGATGCGTCCTGCGGTCCCTGCACCCCGCCTACAATCGCGCCCGTGTCCTGTTGCGGGAAGAATCCCTTCGGAATCCTCACGATGACCACCAGGTTCAGCGCAATCGTGAGGATCAGTACGATGATGATCAGAACCGGATTATCGAGCGCCCACGTCAACGAAACGCGATAGATGGAAAGCAGTCCGCTGAAGAACTTCTCGCTCGCACGATAAAGCCAGTTGTGCTTCTCGTCCTTCTCATGATGCTTGAGCAGGTGCGCGCACATCATCGGAGTCGTGGTCAGCGAAATGACCATCGAGACGAGGATCGCCACCGAGAGCGTGATCGCAAATTCCCGGAACAGCCGCCCGATAATCCCGCCCATCATCAAAATCGGAATAAAAACCGCAATCAGCGACATGCTGATCGAAAACACTGTGAACCCGATCTCCTGCGCCCCTACCAGCGCGGCATTCAATGGCGGCATCCCGCTCTCCAGGTGGCGCGTGATGTTCTCCATCACCACAATCGCGTCGTCAACCACAAATCCCGTCGCGATCGTCAGCGCCATCAGCGAAAGGTTGTCGATGCTGAAATCGAGCAGGTACATCACTGAAAATGTCCCGATGAGGGACGCCGGCACAGCGACGCTGGGGATCAGCGTGGCGCGCGGGCTGCGCAGAAAGACGAAGACCACCAGCACCACCAGCACCACCGAGCCCACCAGCGTCCGCTCAACTGTGTCGACCGACGCGCGAATCGTCGTGGTTCGGTCCAGAACGATCGTCGTCTTGATGCCCTGCGGCAGCACCGCCTCGAGAAATGGCAGTTGCGCGTTGATATTGTCGACGGTCTGGATGATGTTCGCGCCCGGCTGGCGAAAAATAATGATGAAGACAGCGCGCGTCCCATCCATATAGCCCGCCGTTCGGATGTTCTGCGTCGAGTTGTACACGCCCGCTACGTCAGATACGCGAACCGCCGCCCCATTATGCGTACCGACGATCAACGAACTGTAGTCCGACGCCTGCGAAATCTGGTCGTTGGTGATGATGTCGGCAGTCACCGCGCCATTCGATAGCTGGCCCCGCGGCTCATGCGAGTTCTGCAGGCTGAGCACCGATTGCACGCTGCCCAGCGTCTGCCCAAAGCTTTCCAGCTTCGTCGGATCGACCTCCACGCGCACCGACGGAGTCGCCCCACCACCCACAGCCACCTGGCCCACACCGTTAATCTGCGAAAGTTTTTGCTCAAGTATCGTAGAGGCCAGATCGTAAACCTTCGTTACGTCATACTTGTCCGACGTCAACCCCAGAATCATGATCGGCGCGTCGGAGGGGTTGACTTTGCGGTACGACGGATTCGAAGGCAGGTTCGCTGGCAGGTAGGTCCGCGCCGCATTGATGGCCGCCTGCACGTCGCGCGCCGCGCCATCGATGTTCCGGCTCAGATCGAACTGCATGGTGATGTTGGTCCCGCCCAGCGAGCTCGACGACGTCATCTCCGTAATGCCGGCCACGTGTCCCAGCTGCCGCTCCAGCGGCGTGGCCACCGACGCGGCCATAATCGCCGCGCTCGCTCCCGGAAGGCTGGCGCTTACGCTTATCGTCGGAAAATCCACCTGCGGCAACGGCGACACCGGCAGCACCATGAATGCGATCGCTCCCGCGATTGCTACCGCGATGGTCAGCAGCGTTGTCCCCACCGGACGCCGGATGAATGCCCAGGAGAAGCTCACAGGCTCGCCTCCTCGGATCGCGGCGTCGATGTCCCGGTGTGTTGGTCAGCGTTCGATGAGGGACGCCTTCCGGAAACCTTCTGGGCAATGCGATCGAAGAAAATGTAGATGACCGGCGTGGTGTAGAGCGTAAGAATCTGACTCAGCAGCAAGCCGCCCACCATCGCGATGCCCAGCGGCCGCCGCAGCTCCGATCCCAGACCCGTGCCCAGCGCCAGCGGAAGCCCACCCAGCAGCGCCGCCATCGTCGTCATCATGATGGGACGGAAGCGTAGCATACTCGCTTCGAAAATCGCTTCTGTCGATTCCTTGCCGTGCTCGCGCTCCGCCTCCAGCGCGAAGTCCACGATCATGATGCCGTTCTTCTTCACGATGCCGATCAGCAAAATGATGCCGATGATCGCGACCACGCTCAGGTCCTGCCGAAACAGCATCAGCGCCAGCAGCGCACCCACCCCCGCCGACGGCAAGGTCGAAAGAATTGTGACCGGGTGGATGAAGCTCTCGTAAAGAACGCCGAGCACAATATATACCGTCACAAGCGCGGCCAGAATGAGCAGCGCTTCATTCGAGAGCGAGCCCTTGAAGGCGGCCGCTGTCCCCTGGAATGACGATTGCAGGCTCGCGGGAAAATGCAGCTGATCGGCGGCCTTATCGATATCCTCGATCGCCGTGCCCAGCGACGCGTTGTTCGCCAGGTTGAACGACACTGTCACCGAGGGAAACTGCCCCTGGTGGTTGATGGAGAGCGCCTCGGTCGTTATCGAGGCATGCGTAAATGCGCTCAGTGGAATGGCGTTTGCGCCCACCGACGAGGTGCTCGTGTTGGGTGTCGTCCCCGCAGCCGTCCCGCCGCTCGCCGATGACGTACCCTGCGTACTCGAGGTCCCAGCCAGAACGCCGGCCGGCGCAGTCAGCACCCCGGAAGATGGCGTGTATTTCACCGAGCTGGTCGTTGCGTTCGATCCTGCCGATGCCGACGCCGACGAGGCGAAAGAGGTCACCGCACCCGCGCCGCTTGCGCCCGACGACGCGCTGCTCTGGATGTACAGATCCCCCAGGTTCCCCGGATCCTGCTGCCACTGCGGCGCGCTTTCCAGCACCACGTGATATTGGTTCAGCTGTGTATAGAGCGTGCTGATCTGCCGCTGCCCATAAGCGTCGTACAGCGTGTCGTCGATGGTCGTCGGAGCAATCCCGAGACGGGAAGCCGTGACCCGATCGATCATCAGCGACACCGCGCGCCCGCCGGTCTGCTGGTCCGTCGCCACGTCTTCCAGCTCTGGCAACTTCTGCAGCTGCGCGACAAATTTGTTCGTCCACTCGTTCAGCTCGTCTGTGTCCGGATCTTCCAGCGTGTATTGGTACTGCGTGCGGCTCACTCGATCGTCCACCGTGATGTCCTGCACGGGTTGCATGTACAGGTGCATGCCCGTGACGGAGATGTTGTTCTGCAACCTGCGGATCACATCGGACGCGCTCATGTGCCGCTGGTTCAGTGGCTTCAGGTTGATCGAGATCCGCCCGCTGTTCAGCGTTGTATTGATCCCATCCGCGCCGATAAAGGACGAAACGCTCTCCACCGCGGGGTCCCGCAGAATCTCGTTCACCAGTTGCTGCTGGTTCACTGCCATGGCCTGGAACGATATATCCTGTGGCGCCTGCGAAATTCCCTGTATCACACCGGTGTCCTGTACCGGGAAGAAGCCCTTGGGGATGACGATGTACAGCACGATGGTCAGCACCAGCGTGCCCAAAGCGATCAGCAGCGTGATTCCCTGGTAGCGCAGCACCACCCGCAGCGTGCGCCCATAGAAATCGATCATGCGATTGAAAACGTGCTCCGACGCGCGATAAAAGCGGGTCTGCTGCTCCTCCGGATTGTGGCGCAGGATGCGTGCGCACATCATCGGCGTAAGTGTCAGCGAGACCACCGCCGAGATCATGATCGTCACCGCCAGCGTCACCGCGAACTCGCGGAACAGGCGTCCCACCACATCGCCCATGAACAGCAGCGGGATCAGCACCGCGATCAGCGAAACCGTCAGCGAAATGATCGTGAAGCCGATCTGCTCCGCCCCGGTCAGCGCCGCCTCCATGGGCGACATCCCCTCTTCCAGGTAGCGCGAGATATTCTCGATCATCACGATCGCGTCATCCACCACAAAGCCGGTGGAAATGGTCAGCGCCATCAGCGAAAGATTGTCGAGGCTGTAACCCAGCGCGTACATCGCCGCGAAGGTGCCCACCAGCGACAGCGGCACCGCCACGCTGGGAATCACCGTGGCGTACAGACTGCGAAGGAACAGGAAGATGACCAGCACCACCAATCCGATGGTCAGCATCAACTCGAACTCGACGTCGTCCACCGACGACTGAATGCTGGTCGTCATATCCGTCAGCGTCGACACCCGGATCGACGCCGGCAGATTCGTTTCCAGCTGCGGCAGAATCTTCTGAATGCTCTTGACGACCGTGATGGTGTTCGCGCCCGGCTGCCGCTGGATGTTCAGAATGATGGCCGGTGTCTTGTTCATCCAGGCGGCCTGCAGGTTGTTCTCCACGCCGTTGATCACGTTGGCGACATCGCGGACGAACACCGGCGCGCCATTGCGGTACGCAACCACCACATCCTTATATTGGCTGGCGTCGCTGATCTGATCGTTGGAGTCGATCTGGTAGTCCTGCCGCGGCCCGTCGAAGTTTCCCTTCGCGGAATTCACGCTGGTAGCCACCAGCGCCGTCCGCAGATCCTCCATGTTCAGCCCATAAGAGGACAACTTCACCGGGTTCGCCTGGATCCGCACCGCCGGCTTCTGCCCGCCGCTGATGCTCACCAACCCCACCCCGTTCAGCTGCGATATCTTCGGAGCCAGCCGCGTATCCACCAGGTCTTCCACCTGCGACAGCGGAATCGTGTCCGACGTGATCGCCATTGTGAGCACAGGCGCATCGGCGGGATTGGTCTTGTTGTAGACCGGAGGCGCCGGCAAATCGGAGGGCAGGAACGATTGTCCGCCGTTGATCGCCGACTGCACTTCCTCCTCGGCCACGTCGATCGACAGCGAAAGGTTGAACTGCAGCACGATGACCGACACGCCCCCGGCGCTCGTCGAGGTCATCTGGCTCAGCCCCTGCATCTCGCCGAACTGCCGTTCCAGCGGAGCGGTGATCGTAGTGGCCGTTACGTCCGGGCTCGCGCCCGGATAAAACGTCAGCACCTGAATCGTCGGATAGTCGACCTCAGGCAGCGCCGAGACCGGCAACTGCGTGAACGCCACGATGCCCACGAGCAGAATCGCGGCCATCAGCAGCGACGTCGCCACCGGCCGCAGAATAAATGGGCGGGACGGACTCACGGAGCGTTGCTCTCACCAGAAATTGATGTCTGCGTATCCGGGATACCGACTTTGGAGATTGTGATGTCGGACTGATCCTGCAGCTTGTCGAAGCTGCTGTTCGCCACCATCACGCCGGATGCAATTCCCTGCACCGCGGTCCATCCATTGTCAGTGGCGCCCGTTTTCACCGTCTGCATCACGACGTGATACTGAGCTTTTCCGCCGCCCCCATTGGCGCCGGCACTTCCGCTCTGACCTGATCCGCCGCCCTGAGCCCCCCCGCTCCGGCTTCCTCCGCCCTTGCGGCTCCCGCTGCCCTGACTTCCACTACCCTGACTTCCACCGCCCTGGCTGGCGCCCCCATTCGGACTCCCGCTTCCCGTCTGGCTGGAGCCACCGCTGCCCTGAGACGACGCCGCATTCGGGTTCCCCGGTCCCGGCTTGATCAGATAAACAAACGCCGTGTCGCCGTTATGCTGGATCGCCGAAGACGGAACCAGAATCTGATTCTCGAGAGTGTTCACCAGCAGCCGCGCATTCACAAATTCGTTTGGGAAAAGCGCACCGTCGGCGTTCTGGAACTGAGAACGCACCTTCACCGTGCCCGTGGTCGTGTCGATCTGGTTATCGACCGTCAACAGCTTGCCCGTCGCGATTTGATTCGCATTCGAGCGATCCCAGGCCTCCACGCTCAGCTTCGCACCCTTGTGCATCTGCGCCAGCACCTGGCCCAGATTGTCTTCAGCCAGCGTGAAGATCACCGTGATCGGCTGCATCTGCGTAACCACCACAAGCGTCGTCGTCGAGTTCGCCGTCACCAGATTGCCCGGGTCCATCAGCCGCAATCCCACGCGCCCCGTGATCGGCGAAGTGATGTGGCAGTACGCCAGCTGCACCTGGTCGTACTGCACCGTTCCCTCGTCATTCTTTACCGTGCCCTGGTCCTGCAGCACCAGCTTCTCCTGGTCTTCAAGCGTCTGCCGCGGGATGGCATTCTTCGCCCACGCCTGCTGATAGCGGGTCAGGTCCATCTGTGCTTCGGCAAGCAGGTTCTGGTCCCGCTCCAGCGCCCCCTGCGCCTGCGCCAACTGCGCCGCGTAAGCCCGTGGATCGATATCGATCAGCGGATCGCCCTTTTTGACCAGTTGTCCCTCGCGATAATGCACTTCCGTGATCACGCCCGTGACCTGCGCCGTGATCCAATCCGTATAGACCGGTGTGACCGTCCCGATCGCGTTCAGATAAATGCCTAGGCTGCCAGTCTTTGACGTCGCCGGAACCACCGGCACTGGTCCCGTGACCATCCCCCGTCGCCCGCCGCCCATCGCTGCTTGCTGGCTCTTCTGGTGCTGCGCGATCACCCAGTAAAAAAGCAGTCCAAACGCAATCAGAACCACCGCCCAGATCCAGCGGTGTCGCCGCTTCTTTGGGGGCGGCGTAGTGGACTCAGGTAGCTGATGATCCGGCGGGGCGATCGAGGCGGAAGGTTGAGTGCTCATCTTCTATGGTGTCGGTCTTTTTCGTTCAAAGTGGATTTTCCCGTGGGAGAATGGCATGATCGCCTGGGAACAGGCGGCAATGGAACTTGCTTCAAACCCGGAGTTTATCACCGCGGCAAACTGCCCCGTCCCGTAAACCAGAAATACCTGAAGGCCCACCCGAAGAACCGGCTCCGCGGCTGAGATGCAGATAGATTAAGGGACGGATGAACCGCCAAAATGGTCGCAAAGTGGATGGTTGCCGTCCCGCAGCGACACAATTTCGCCTCCCGCTCATAGAACGCAATAGCCCCGCTACCAGCACGTTACTCGAAGGGGTCGAGCCAATCCGCCCACTCCACCCAGCCAGGGTACTATCGAACTAATCGGTAACAACTTACGCGCGATGCCCCTGCATCCAACCGACTACCCTGGCGTGGTTTTGCCGCTATCCCATTCCCTCCGGCTCCGGCCGGCCAAACTCAACTTGTGACTCCATGAGCGGCAACGGAAAATCGGGCTCCCAAAATGCGTGGGGGGATCGGATTCGCGCACTGCGCAACGTGCCGCCCGTCCTGAAAATCCTCTGGGACTCCGGCCCGAGCGTCGTCACCTGGGGATTGTCGCTGCGCATCGTCGTCGCAGCCATGCCCTGGGCGATCGCGGGGGTTGCCTCCCGCATCATCGAGGGCGTCAAGCAATCCGTCGATCATCAGCCCCTTCAGCCCCATTTCGCCTGGCTCGTCGGCGCAGAAGTCGCCCTCGCCATCGTCTTCAGCGCTCTCACTCGCGCCATCGACTACACCGACTCGCTGCTTGCCGACCGCTACACCCACCACGTCAGCATCGAAGTGATGCGCCAGGCCGCCCGCCTCGACCTCACCACCTACGAAGACCCCGACTTCTACGACCGCCTCGAGCGCGCCCGCGTACAGGCCACCGACCGCCTCGCCATGATCCAGCAGATGGGCCGCCTTTTCCTCCAGGTGCTCACCACTATCATCTGGAGCGCGCAGCTCGTCTGGTACTCGCCATGGCTCATGCTGCTGTTGGTCGTCGGCGTCCTACCCGCGTTCTTCGGCGAAACCCACTTCGCCTTCCTCGGCTACGCCAAAAATTTCCGCCAGACCCCCATCAAGCGTGTCATGGACTACCTCCGCCAGGTCGGCGGCAGCAAGGAAGCCGCCAAAGAGCTGAAGCTCTTCAACCTCAGCGACTATCTCACCAACCGCTTCGCCGCGCTTTCCGAGCAAATCTATAATGAAAACGTCGACCTTTCCCGCCGCAAACTGATGTGGGGCGGTCTGCTCTCCCTGCTCGGTACCTGCGGCTACTACGGCGCTTACGTCTTCGCGATCTGGGAAGCCCTCCACGGCAAGTACAACGTCGGCGCCTTCTTCCTCATCACAACGTCCATCCAACAGGCCAGTGGAAACCTGCAGCAGGCCTTCTCCACCGCGTCGGGCATCGCCGACCAGGCCCTCTTCCTCACCGACCTCATCGGTTTCTTCGAGTTGAAGCCCATCGTGCAGTCGAAACCGAACGCCCTGCCTGCGCCCAAACCCATCCGCCGCGGCTTCGAATTCCGCAACGTCTCTTTCGCCTACCCCGGCACCGATCGGCGGGTGCTTAAGAACTTCAACTTCTCCATCCAGCCCGGCCAGCGCGTGGCGCTGATCGGCGAAAACGGCCAGGGCAAAACCACCGTCGTCAAGCTCATCACGCGACTCTACGATCCCACCGAGGGCCAGATCCTCCTCGACGGCATCGACCTCCGCGAATATTCGCTTGACGACCTCCACCGCGAGATGGGCGTCATCTTCCAGGACTTCATGCGCTACGAGATGACTGTCCGCGAGAATATCGGCGTCGGCCAGGTCGAAATCCCGCACAGCGATGCCGAAATCGCCCTCGCCGCCGAGAAAAGTCTTGCCGCCGAAGTCGTCAAAAAGCTTCCTGGTGGCTACGATCAGATGCTCGGCCGCCGCTTCGTCAGCGGACTCGACCTCTCCGGTGGCGAGTGGCAGCGGATTGCCCTCGCCCGCGCCTACCTGCGCGACGCGCAGCTGTTGATCCTCGACGAACCCACCGCCGCTCTCGACGCCAAAAGCGAGCTCGAAGTCTTTGAACGTTTCGCGGAGCTGACCTCCGGCAAGATGGCTCTGCTCATTTCCCATCGATTCTCAACGGTCCGCATGGCTGACCGCATCGTAGTACTCGCGGGTGGACGTCTGGTCGAAGAAGGAACCCACCAGCAACTGTTGGCGCTGGGCGGACAGTACGCGGAAATGTTCGAAATGCAGGCGGCAAGCTATCGCTAGAACGTTTTCACTGCCGCATCCGGCATCACCAAACCGAACGTGACCGTTCCCGCGAAGAACGGCGAGTCTCACGAAAGCTCACCGAAAGTGAAACGTTCTGACGGAGCTGTGTTATGACGGGACAGGTAACGATGATCAACGAACAGCGCTTGCGGGATGCGGGTCTGGTGCCGGAGCACCTTCGCGCCGCTGCCCGCGAAGATGCCCGCCGCTGGGCTACCGTCCATGGCTCCAGAGATCTGGGCCCTTTTGATCGGCGCGCCGAGGCCGCCCGCGAGCAGATCGACGCCCTCTTCGAGGAGCTTGATCGCCTGCCCACCGAAGGCTGGCCCGGCCCCGAACCGCTGCTCGAAATCCGCGAGAATCCGCGCATGATGCGCTCCGTCCTCGCCGAGCTCCGCACCGTGCGCCGCAAGCTGCGCCGCCTGCCCCACGCCGTTACCGCCGATCATCAGGATGGACCCCGCGCCACCGCCGTCGCCGACGCCTATCTCGCCGCCAGCGGCTACATCTGGAACGCGGACGCGCTGCGCATCTACCTCGACGAGCTCCAGCGCTCGGAGCCTTTGCTGCTGGAAGAACTCTGGGTCCTCCCCGTCGCCCTGCGCTTCATTCTGCTCGAACAGATTCTCGACCAGGCCACCGCCCGCCGCCAGGCTCTTTCGTTCGACGATGGCGTCCCCCAATTCAAAGGTCCCGCAGCCGAGCCCGCCTTCGCCAAACTCCTCACCACTCGCATCCAGTCCCTGCGCGAAATCGCCTACGTCGACTGGTTCTTCGTCATGGAGCCGCTGGTGGTTTTCGACTCTATCCTGCGCGAAGACCCGGCCGAATCCTACTCACAGATGGACTTCGACAGCCGCGAGGTCTACCGCAAACAAGTCTCCCGCATCGCGCGCTACTCCGAGTGCACCGAGACAGAAGTCGCCCGCCACGCCATCCAACTGGCAACCGCCGCAAAGCAACGACCCGTCGGCGATCCGCGCGTCTACCTGCGCCGCGCTCACGTTGGCTACTACCTCATCGATCGCGGATTCGACGAGCTGAAGGCCCGCATCGGCTACCATCCCCGCTTCATCGATCGTGTCCGCACCGCGCTGCACCGCTATTCCGACGACTTCTACATCGGTGGCATCGAGGTCCTCACCGTCATTTTGATCGGCGCCGTTCTTCTGCCGCTCATCCCAAACCATTCCATCTTCGGAGGCCTGACGCTGGCGTTTCTGCTCCTGCTGATCCCGGCGACCCAGGGCGCGATCGACCTCGTCAACAACACCATCTCTTCCGTCTTTCGCCCGCTGCCGCTGCCAAAAATCGACCTCACCGACGGCATCCCCGCCGACTACACCACCATGGTCGCCGTCCCCACGCTGCTCCTCAACGAGAGCCAGGTCCGCGAGCTGGTCCAGGACCTCGAGGTTCGCTGTCTTGCCAACCCGGATCCCAACCTCCACTTCGCGCTCCTCACCGACTTGCCCGACTCCGTCAGCCGTCCGCGTGAGAACGACAGCGATCTGCTCGTCGATCTCGCCATCCGCCTCATCAACGACCTCAACACCCGCTATGCAGGCCAGAAGAAATACGGCCGCTTCCTCCTCCTGCATCGCCATCGCATCTTCAACGCGCGTCAGGGCGTCTGGATGGGTTGGGAGCGCAAACGCGGCAAGCTCCTTGACCTCAACAACTACCTCAAAGGCCACTTCGACCCCTTTCCCGTGAAAGCCGGCGACACCAGCGTGCTTCCGCTCGTGCGCTACATCATCACCCTCGACTCCGACACGCAGCTGCCGCGCGGCACCGCCCACTCCCTCGTCGGCGCAATGATGCACCCGCTCAACCGCGCCGTCATCGATCCCGATCGACGCATCGTTACCGAGGGCTACGGAATCCTCCAGCCCCGCGTCGGCGTCAGCGTCCATTCCGCTTCGCAGTCCCGCATGGCCAACATCTACTCCGGCCAGACCGGCTTCGACATCTATACGCGCGCCATCTCTGACGTCTATCAGGACCTCTATTCGGAGGGCAGCTTCACCGGCAAAGGCATCTACGAAGTCGCGATCCTCCACGATGTGCTGGAGAAGCGCTTCCCCCGCAATTCCCTGCTCAGCCACGACCTCATTGAAGGCGCCTACGCCCGAGCAGGCCTCGCCACCGACGTCGAAGTCATCGACGACTACCCCTCCCACTACAGCGCCTACACGCGCCGCAAGCATCGCTGGGTGCGTGGCGACTGGCAGATCGCGCAGTGGCTCTTCTCGCGCGTCCCGGACGAATCCGGCAAATTCGTCCGCAACCCCATCTCCACCATCTCCCGCTGGAAGATTCTCGACAATCTCCGCCGCTCCCTCGCCGAGCCCGCCACCATGGTCCTGCTCGTTGCCGGATGGCTCGGCCTGCCTGGCGGCGCGCTGTACTGGACCCTCGTCACGCTCTTCCTGCTCTTCATCCCTGTCTTTATCCAGCTCATCTTCGGCCTCGGCCGCTCCATGTTTATCGAGCAGGAGGGCGCTGCCCAGGATGCGATCGCGGGATTCCAGCAGGCGCTCTTCACCACGTTGCTCACCCTCGCCTTCCTGCCCCACCAGACCATGATGGCCATCGACGCCATCGTTCGCGCCATGGTCCGCCGCTTTGTAACCGGGCAGCGTCTGCTCGAATGGGAAACCGCCGCGGAAGCCGAATCGTCCCGGCGCGGCGCCACTGCCGTCGATCGCTATCTCGCCTTCACGCCGATCGTCTCTGTGATCCTCGCCATCGTCGTCGGCGTCTCGCACCCTCTCTCCCTGCTTGCGGCAGCGCCCATCCTCCTCCTCTGGGGCTTCGAGCGCGACCTCACCGCCTGGCTCAACAAACCGCCGCGCGAACCGCGCCAGCAGCTCAACCGCGATGACGATCTGTTCCTCAGCGAGCACGCCCTGCGCGTCTGGCGCTTCTTCTACGAGTTCGGCGGAGCCCGCCACAATTACCTCATCCCCGATAATGTCGAAGAAGACGGCCTCTTTGAAGCGGCCCGCGTCTCGCCCACCAACCTCGGCCTGCTCTTTAATGCCCGCCAGGCTGCCTGCGAATTCGGCTTCCTCACCACGCCCGAATACGCCGAGCTCATGCGGCGCAGCTACGCCACCATCGCGAAGCTGCCCCTCTTCAAGGGCCATCTTTACAACTGGTACACCACCGACACACTGGAGCCACTCGAGCCCATCACCGTCTCCTCCGTCGACAGCGGCAACTTCGTTGCTTCCCTCTACACGCTGAAGACCGGAACCATCGAGCTCCTCAAGCGCCCGCTCCTTGAGCCCCGCCTCTTCGCTGGCCTCGACACCCATCTTCGCCTGCTGCAGTCGCTCAACAACCTGCCCGAGCCACTGACCTCGCTGCATCCTCCCGCGGACGACGTTAACGATCCGGCCTGGCTCCCCTGGATCCTCTCTCCAGAAACCCACGCGCTCCTCGCCGATCTCCCGCCTTGCACGGAACCTTCCCACAACGAGGTCCTCTGGTGGTCCAACGAGACGAAGACCCGCATCCAGGCCATCGCCACTCTGGTCAATAACTACCTGCCCTGGCTCAAACCCGAATACGCCCACCTGCCCGGCATCCTGCCGGACGCGACCGCTGATCACGCGCTTCTGCATGCGGCTCCAGTGGCCGCCGGTCCTGCAGCGCCCCACACGCTGGAACAATCCGCCGACTACGCCGCTGCCCTCGAGCGTCGTCTCGCCCGCCCGCACCTCATGCCCGAATTGGCCGAAACCGCAGCCCTCATGGAACAGCTGCGCCTCGACCTCGCCTCTGCCCGCGATCGGCTCCGCGCACTCGTCGAAAGCCTGCGCAAGGTCTCTGCAGAAGCCGGCCGCCTCGCCGACAACACCGACTTCGCCTTCCTCGTGAACAAGGACCGTCTTCTGCTCTCCATCGGCTACGAGTTCTCTACCAGCAAAATTCACTGGGCCTGCTACGACATGCTCGCTTCCGAAGCCCGCATCGCCACCTACATCGCTGTCGCGCGCGGCGAGCTCTCCCAGCAGGGCTGGTTCAAAATGTCCCGCGTCCACACCCAGGCCTACGGCTGCTCCGCGCTTCTCTCCTGGACCGGCACCATGTTCGAGTACCTCATGCCTGCGCTCTGGATGCGCAGCTACCCAGACACGCTGCTCTCGAACTCCCTCCACGCCGCCGTGGAGATTCAGCGCGCCTTCGCCCGCGAACACAACCTCCCATGCTGGGGCATTTCGGAATCGGGCCTCGCCGCTAAAAGCGACGCCGGCCATTACCACTACCAGGCCTACGGCATCCCGCAAATCGCGCTCAAGTGGGATGCGACCGCTGGCCCCGTCGTCTCACCCTACTCGACCTTCCTCGCGCTCAACGTAGAGCCCACCGCCTCCATCCGCAACCTCCGCCGCATGGCCGACCGGGGATGGACCGGAACCTACAGCTACTACGAGGCGATCGACTTCACCGGCGATAAGCCCGAAGTCGTACGCGAGTGGATGGCTCATCACCAGGGCATGTGCATTTTGGGCCTGCTCAATCTACTCGAAGACAACGCCGTCCAGCGCTGGTTCTACGACAACGCGCAAATGCGTTCGGTCGAACTGCTGCTGCACGAAAAGCCCATGCGCGAAGCCGCCCAGAAATCCGATTCCGCCCCACCCGCAACAAAGAAGGCGAAAAAGCCCGCGGCGCTCAAGAAGGCCGGTTGAAGCTCCCGTACCCCGCCCTGACTCATCGACGACTTTTCGCTGACCGGCCCTTAGCTAACCGGATCTTAGCTGACCGCTGTTTCGCTGACCGCTGTTTAACTGGCCGCTGCTTAGCTGACCGTAACTTCGCTGACCACTGCCGCCGGTTCGTAATTCAAATTCGGCCCCAGCCACCGCTCCACCTCGGCCAAACTCATGCCCTTGCGCTCGTGATAATCCGCCACCTGGTCGCGATCGATCTTCCCAAGGCTGAAGTAGCGCGACTCCGGATGCGCAAAATAAAGCCCGCTCACGCTTGAGCCCGGCCACATCGCAAAGGACTCGGTCAACAGCATCCCGGTATTTGCCTCAACGTCGAGCAGCCGCCAGATCGTCCCCTTCTCCGTGTGATCCGGACAAGCCGGGTAGCCCGGCGCCGGCCGTATCCCACGATACTTTTCCGCGATCAGATCGGCGTGGTTCAGATGCTCGGCGCAGCCGTAGCCCCACTCCCTGCGCACGCGCTGGTGCAGGCATTCCGCAAACGCCTCCGCCAACCGATCGGCCAGCGCTTCCGCCATGATGGCGTTATAGTCATCGTTCTCTGCTTTGAACTTCTCGACCACATCCTTGAGACCGATACCGCTGGTCACCGCAAAGGCGCCGATTGTGTCGTGCAACCCGGTGTCCCGAGGCGCGATGAAATCGCCGAGCGAACGGCAAGGCTCGCTGCCCTCCCGGTTCGCCTGCTGCCGCAGAAAATACAGCCGATCCAAAACAGCTGCGCGAGAGCCATCCGCGTAGAGTTCGACATCGTCGCCCACTGCGTTAGCCAGGAAGAATCCGTACACCCCGCGAGCCGTCACAAGATTCTGCTCAACGATGCGGTCGAGCAGAGCCTGGGCGTCAGCAAACAGTTTGCGCGCCTCCGCCCCCTGTTTCTCGTCTTCGAGGATGCGCGGATAGATGCCCTTCATCTCCCAGGTGTGGAAGAAAGGGCTCCAGTCGATAAACTCACGCAGCTCGGCCAGCGGAAAATTGTCGAGCACGCGCACTCCGGTAAATGACGGCGTCGCGATGTCTTGAGCCCGCCACTCAATCGGCGTCCGCCGCGATCGCGCGGTAGCCAGAGAAACCATCGGCTGCTTCGGCGCCGAGTACGCCTTCCGCACCGCCGCATACTCCAGCCGCAACTGCGTCACGAACTCCGCTTTGTTGTCCTCGCTCAGCAGACTCGTGGTCACCGGCACCGCTCGGCTCGCATCGAGCACGTGCACCACCGGCTCACTGTAATGTGGCGCGATGCGGATCGCCGTGTGCGCGCGGCTCGTCGTCGCTCCCCCAATCAGCAGCGGCACCTTAAATTCGAGCCGCTCCATCTCCCGAGCCATGTGTACCATCTCGTCGAGCGATGGCGTGATCAAACCGCTTAGCCCGATGATGTCGGCCTTCTCCGCGCGAGCCCGCTCGAGGATCTTCTCCGCCGGGACCATCACGCCCATGTCGATCACTTCATAGTTGTTGCACGCGAGCACGACGCCGACAATGTTCTTCCCGATGTCATGCACATCGCCCTTCACCGTCGCCAGCACGATCTTCCCCTGCGCCTTCACCTCCTGGCCCGCCGCAATCATGGCCAGTTTCTCCGCTTCCATATACGGAGTCAGGTGCGCCACCGCCTTTTTCATTACCCGCGCCGACTTCACCACCTGTGGCAGGAACATCTTGCCGGCTCCGAACAGATCGCCCACCACGCTCATCCCGGCCATCAGCGGCCCCTCGATCACCGCCAGCGGACGCCCCAGCTGGAGTCGAGCTTCCTCGGTGTCCGCATCAATATAGGTGTCGATGCCCCTCACCAGCGCGTGCGTCAGCCGCTCTTCGACCGTGCCGCTGCGCCATTCTTCTGCTTGCTTTTCCGTTACCGCTTCGCCGCCACCGGCAGCCTTAAGCCGCTCACCATAATTCACCAGCCGCTCGGTCGCATCCGGCCGCCGATTCAGCAGAACATCTTCAACCAGCGTCTTCAGCTCGGGCTCGATCTCCTCGTAAATCTCCAGCTGTCCGGCATTCACGATGCCCATGTCGAGACCCGCCGCGATGGCGTGATACAAAAACGCCGAATGCATCGCCTCACGAACCTTATTGTTGCCGCGGAAACTGAACGAGATATTCGAAACGCCGCCGCTCACCTTCGCGTGCGGCAGGTTCTCCTTAATCCATCGCGTCGCCCGGATGAAGTCGACAGCATAGTTGTTGTGCTCCTCCATGCCCGTGGCCACGGTCAGGATGTTCGGGTCGAAGATGATGTCCTCAGCAGGAAAGCCGACTTCATCGACCAGAATCCGATACGCTCGCTCGCAGACGCGGATCTTGTCCTCGTAAGTCGCGGCCTGGCCCTGCTCGTCGAACGCCATCACCACCACCGCGGCTCCATACTTCAGCACCTTGGCCGCATGTTCGCGGAACTTCGCCTCGCCCTCCTTCATCGAAATCGAGTTCACAATGCCTTTGCCCTGGATGCATTTCAGGCCGGCCTCGATCACCTCCCATTTCGACGAGTCGACCATGAACGGCACCGCGGCAACCTCCGGCTCGCTGCCCAGCAACTGCAGGAAGCGTGTCATCGCCACCACGCCGTCAATCATCCCCTCGTCCATGCAGATGTCGATGACGTTGGCCCCGTTCTCCACCTGTTGCCGCGCGATCGAAACCGCCTCCTCGTACTTGCCGTCCTTCACCAGCCTCGCAAACTTCGGGGAACCCGCCACATTCGTCCGCTCGCCGATCATGATGAAGACGCCGGCCTGCTGCGTGAACGGCCGCGACCCCGACAGCCGCAGCGGCTTCGGGTTCGTAGCCACCGCCACGCTCGCAACTCCGCTCATCGGCTGCCCTCACTTTCGAGGACAACCTCTTCCCCGTCCTGCGCCCGGTGCCCGGTGCCCTGTGCCCTGTCGAGAGCCCTCGGCTCTCGACCCTCGAGCGCCTTCGCAATCGCCGCAATATGCTCAGGAGTATTGCCACAGCAGCCGCCGGCAATATTGATCAGCCCTCCCCGCGCAAATTCGCCAAGATAACGCGCCATGTCACCCGGCCCAAGATCGAACCCCGTCGGCGACAGCGGGTTCGGCAATCCCGCATTCGGGTAGCACGAAATCGCTACATCGGCCTTCTCCGAAAGTTCCTCGAGAAACGGATACATCAGATCGGGACCAAGGGAGCAGTTCAGTCCGATGGAAAACGGCCGCGCATGCTCCATCGCGTTCCAGAAAGCCCCCACGGTCTGCGCGGAAATCATCGTTTCCCCGCCACGCCCCACCGCGGCGGAGATCATGATCGGCAGTTCCCTCTTGCGTGCAGTCAATCCGTCCTCGTCGAAAACCTCACGAATCGCAACCAGCGCCGCCTTCGCATTCAGCGAATCGAATATCGTCTCAACCAAAAGTAGATCAGCCCCACCCGCAATCAGCGCCCGCACCTCCTGCTTGTACGCGGTCGTTACCTGATCGAACGTGATCACGCGGAAACCCGGATCATCGGCGTCCGGCGAATTCGAAAGCGAAACCGTCAGCGGCCCGATCGCCCCGGCCACAAACCGCTGCCGTCCCGTTTCATTCGCGACGCGATCCGCCCACTCCCGGCACTGCCGCGCCGACTGCTCGTTAATCTCCCACGCCAGATCGCCGAGGAATTTATCGTCGATCACCTTCTGATAAAACGCAGGATCCTTGCGCCCACCGCGCTCTCGCGGGTCTTCGACGAAAAACTCGCTCTGCGCAATGCTCGTCGCGCCAAACGTATTCGTCTCGATAATGTCCGCACCTGCCTCGAGAAAACGCCGGTGAATGTCGCCGATCATCTTTGGCTGCGTCAGCGAAAAAAGATCGCCGTTGTTCAGCAGATCCTTCTTAGCATCCGCGAAGCGCTCCCCACGAATGTCGGCTTCCTTCATTCCGTATGTGCGAATGGTCGTGCCCATCGCGCCGTCGATGATGGCAATGCGATTTTCGAGAATCGTGCGAAGCGGATGTTGGGGGTCGATGCTCATATCTCCTGAGTGTTCCTGTCTTTTGACGCGCCGGAAGCCACGGCATGACTCCAGGCCGACCCGGCTTCCCTGCCTCAGTCAATACTATGGATAGGGAGTTGTACCTTAGTTAACTCTGATGGTAGCGAATCTCCGCCGAAATCCCGAACCAGAACCCCGCCAATCGGCGTTTCCAGCATCCGATCCGCCAATTCCCGCCCCGAACGGGCCCAGGGTGTATCGACATATAGGGATGGGCAGCGACGGGAGCCATTTTTTCTCGGATCGAGGAAAGAGGAGCGACAGCTACCGGGTGTACCTTAGCGACGAAAGACAAAGAGCCGGGGAAAAATGGCCCCGTCCCGAAGGGTTGCAACCAGAATCCGGCCTGTGAGCCCGCTACAACCCTTCGGCTTACGCTCTCGGGTCGGATTCATCTCGCAACGCTGCCCGTTCCTATATGTCGATAGACCCTAAGGCTTCGCGTCTGGATCCATCAGGTTCAACCCCGTCTTCTCATCATGCTTTTTCAATAGGGGAGTGGAATCCACCGTCACCCACACCTCCAGCAGCGGCGAAACGTGGCCGCCCAGCACGTGTCCTCCGCGCGTCGTCCCATCCTCCATCGACACCACGCAGTGCATGTGCACCGACGGCTTGCCGTTGAGCAGCGCAATATCGCCCACCAGCGAATCCACCTCCGATTGCTGATCGACCGGAATCACGCGATAGGCCTTCTTCGACTCGTCGTACCACGACAGCCGAGCATCATGCAGTCCACCCACCGCCGTAAGATGCGCGCTCTGGACGTGATACTCCTCCGCAAACTGCGTCAAACCCGCGAAGAACTCATCGCCAGGGTGAAAAATTACCGCAAAATCCCTCTGCCCGCCGTTCTCGTTCAACAGCTTCACCTTCATGCCGGGCGCGGACCCATGCGGCCCCGCGTCGGCCGTCTTCACATATTCCGGCGTGCTCTGCGCTGTCGCGCAAAGCGAAAAAGCAATCAGCGTGAACTGCAGCAATGCGGAACGTAGCGATGGTTTCATCTGAGGCTCCTGATTTATGGATGCATAAGCCGCCCCGAAGCTGCGGAAATGGGGGCTCCGAAAATACCGCGCTACTTAACAGAATCCGACTGCGCCGCCATCTGCCCCGGCATCCCCACCGCCGGTACCAGCATGTCTTCCTTGCGCATCACCAGGCTCGTCGCATTCAGGCTGGCCAGTTCAAACCCATGCCCATGCGTGATGGCGTCCGTCGGGCACGCCTCCACGCAATAGCCGCAGAAGATGCACCGGTTGTAGTCGATGTTGTAGACCTTCGCGTAGCGCTCCGCGCTGGAGATGCGCTTCTCCGCCGTGTTCTCCGCCGCTTCGATAAAGATACAGTTCGAAGGGCAAGCCGCCGCGCACAAAAAGCACGCGACACACTTCTCCAGGCCGTTCTCGTCCCGCTGCAGAACATGCGCCCCGCGAAAGCGCTCCTGGATCACCGCTCCGCGCGTCGGTCCTTTGCCGTCAGGATAGTTCTCAACCTCAGTCGGCTGGAACATCTCCCGAAACGTAATGCTCATGCCCTTCGCAATCGCCGCCACGTTGCGCACAATCGACATATCGTTAGTATACGGGGACTGCAGCGTCGGCGGAACGCCCAGACCTGCGTTCCTCGACAGGGCTTCCAGTGATACAATCTTACTCAGTCTTACCGCGAGGTTAAGGAGATGGAAACCACCCGGCTCTCGTCGAAAGGTCAAATCGTTCTCCCCCTCTCCGTGCGGAAAAACCGCAAGTGGCAGCCGGGCACCCAGCTCACCGTCGAAGAAACGGAAGACGGTGTCTTACTGCGCCCCGCCAAACCCTTTCCGCCAACCACCTTCGACGAGCTAATCGCAATCCTTGAGAAAAACAAGTACACGGGCAAGCCGAAAACGCTCGAAGAGATGGACGCAGCCATCGCGAATGAAGTGAGAAGACGCCGTGCTCGCGGTCGATACTAACGTCCTGGTGCGCTTCCTGGCGCGCGATCACCCCGATCAGGTCGCCCGAGCCGATGACCTGTTCCGAAGAGACCAAATCTGGATTCCCAAAACCGTGCTTCTGGAAACCGAGTGGGTCCTGCGAGACAGTTATTCGTTCGACCGGAATCGGATTCGAAGCGATCTTCGCGCCCTGCTCGGGAGACCCACGACCCATGCTGAAGACGAGGAGGCAGTCTCGGACGCCCTCGACTGGTATGCCGCCGGCATGGACTTTGCCGACGCCCTACACCTTGCCAGTTCCAGGGCTGCGGATCAATTCGCGACCTTCGACCGCAAATTCGCAGCAAAAGCCGCGAAACTAACCCCCGCCAAAGTGCTCACACTGCGCTAAACACCTGTCGAATCGTCTCTCCGCCGTGCTATCCTCAGGGCCAGGCAGACTCTATGCGCCACGCCTCCACCATCCCGGCCATCCCCAGTCTCATTAGCTGGAATCAGGCCTTCGTGCGCGCCATCGCCCCCCGGCGATACACGAGAACATTGCCTACCCGCACGCGACCGAGTCTCTTCGGCAGCGACTAAAAGTGGTCTCATACAACGCTGTCTCTTCGACACGCCGCGTTTGAGACCTGCCTCGAAGCGGGTCTCATGACCTTAGCCGAAGCCATTGGACCAAACATGAGACCACTTTTCGCTAGTCACCGCCGCTCTCGACGCGCCCCCATCCGCGTCGTGCCAGAAGACGACCTCTCTCACCAGCAGCGCCGTCCCGATCCCTGAAGCAGACAGTCCGGACCAGTCAGCCGCCCCACACCCGCACAGGACCCAGAAGGAGAGAAACATGACCGTCGCAACCGAAATCCTCAGCCAGTATGGCCCGAAGCTGAAGACGCCGCTTCCCGGCCCCGAGGCTCGCCGCATCGTCGAAGCTGACGACCGCCTCATCTCGCCCAGCTACACCCGCTCCTATCCCATGGTCGCAAAGCGCGGCCGCGGCCTCCGCGTCGAAGACGTCGACGGCAATGAATTCCTCGACTTCGCAGCCGGCATCGCCGTCGTCTCCACCGGCCATTGCCATCCCGAAGTCGTCGCCGCCATTCAGAAGCAGGCCGCCGAGCTGATCCACATTTCCGGCACCGACTTCTATTACGAAGCCCTGGTCACCCTCTCCGAACGCCTCTCCTCCATCGCGCCCATGCCCGGTCCGCATCGCTTCTACTACGGCAACTCCGGCGCCGAGGCTATCGAGTGCGCTCTCAAAATCGCCCGCTACCACACCGGCCGCCAGAACATGATCGCCTTCTTCGG
>Ga0182018_10000530_pt1 | contig 49402 bp, 42 predicted proteins | sample 812P2MmetaG_FD_120490 | JGI IMG/M metagenome (GOLD analysis project Ga0182018, IMG submission 120490) | Permafrost microbial communities from Stordalen Mire, Sweden - 812P2M metaG | ecosystem: Environmental > Terrestrial > Soil > Wetlands > Permafrost | place: Sweden: Stordalen | collected... | reverse complement strand
TTAGAAGGCCGCTGCTCTATCCAGCTGAGCTACGGGCGCGTGCTTGTACTTCGAGCGATTTATCGCACGCTTTGTCGCCCGTCCACGGGTCCTCTTCTCGCGGCTTGGGCTAGGCTGCCCCCCGACACGATGCGCCCACCGCCGGCCACCGATCGGCTCTCTCAATCCCTGGAGCTCGCGATCGGCGGCAATCGCGACGCCCTCGTCAGCCTCCTGGCCCGAGGATCGCGCCTGCCCGGCACGCGTGCCAACGACGCCCTGGCGGACTCCTTCGCCCAGGCTTGCCGCACGCTCGGTGCCCGTGCCGATGCCGTCGCCCTGGGTCTCGCCCACTTGTCGGCGGACGAGGCCCCCGGCGCTAGTGCGCTCGAGTTTCTCCCCGTCTGCGGCGTCGTCGCCCTGGGCGCACGCGCGGCCGTGGACAAGGGCGTACGCAAGCGATTCGTGGCCGAGTTGCATGCGCGCGCGGACGATCCACGCTTTCGCGTGCGCGACGCCGTCGTGGGCGCGCTCGCGCGCGTCGGAGCGGGTGCCGGTGACGAGCTGGTCGAGGCCGTTGCGGGCTGGATGGATGGCTACTTTCACGCTGCGGCGGTCCTCCGAGCGCTCGCACAGGAGGCGTGGCTGGGGAGGCTCGAGACTGCGGGGCCGGTGATCGCCCGTCTCGACGAGGCGTTCCAGCTGGCTCTCGACGCCCCGCGCGCCGCCGCCCGCTATCCGGGGCACAAAGCGCTTCTCGAAGCCTTGCATCGCACCCCCGGGGTCATCGCCTTGCGCTTCGGCGTGCCGGTCTTCGACGTCATGCTCCGTTGGGGCAGCGTCAAGGACCCCGTCATGCGCGACGTGTCTGCGACGGTACTGGAAGACCCCAAGCTCGCGGGGCGCTTCGGTCCTGACGTCGAGCGCGTGCGTCGGGCCCTCGACGCGAGCCGGCCACCGGTTCGCAACCCGGATCACGACTTCGGACCCACCCGCGATCGCAGCGGCGCCCGCCGGGGCGGCCGGCGAGCCTGAGCGCCCTGCGTACCTCCTTCACGTCCGGGGCGCAGACGGCGCGACGCGGGACGCCGTGTCGACGATCCTCGTCGCGGCCTCTCGGCGCGCCGCTCGCTCTTCCAGCGTCGCGTGATCGACGATGGCGTGGCCGTGCAACAGATCGAGCCACTCGAGGTCCAGGATGCCACCGCTCGGCAGGATGAACACGCCGAAGAGGTGGGCAAGCTTGCGCACCTCTTGCACGAGCGGTCGGGGCACGTGAAGCGCGGCGTGGGTGACGAGGTGCACCACGGCGTCTCGCGGATCGTGAGCGCGGAGGAGCGCGATTTCCGTCGCGAGCTGCGCGAAGACGCGGGCCGGATTGCGTCCGCGCTCTCCCTTGAAGCTCATGATCCACGCCGCCGGAAAGTGCGAACGATCGGGGGTGCGACGGACGTCGTAGAGGCGCGAGTCGAAGAGACGCATGCGCACTTCCTCCCCCGCGAGCTCGAGCTTCTTGGCCAACGCGATCGCGAGTCCGCGTGCGAACACCTCACGCTCGCCCCTCATCGATGCCGACGCGTCGACGACCACGTAGTGCACGCGTCCTGGCACCTCGGGCGCCCGCTCGCGGGTGTAGAGGAGAAGCTCGCCGTCGAGCATGCGGCGCGCGAGCTCTTCTTTGTCCCACGCAAGTTCGGTCGGTACGAGGGAATCGAGTGATCCCCTGCGGCCAACGCCAGCGTAGCCATCTACGGCCTGCGTGCCGGTCGATCGCGTGCGGTGGGTCTCGAGAATGGCGGGGAGGAGCTCGAGCGAGAAGCTCACGATATCGTTCGCGGCCGGGCTCGAGAGGGCTGCCAGCAGATCGACCTGGGCCAGTGCGTCCGCGGCATTCGATCCAGGCCCGAGCATCCCGAGGAGGCGGAGCGTATCGAGATCCAGCGCATCGGCCAGCGTCAATACTTGGAGCCGCGACCGCGACAGCGCGGCGAGCGTGGCGACTTCGTACGCGCGGGGCAGCGCCGCAAAGAGAGCAGGCAGCTGCGCGTCCAGATCGTGCGCAATCTCCGGATCGGCGGCGCTCGGCCACGATCCGCGCGGCACTCCAGCGGGGACCACGCGAGACAGGAGGCGGGCGAGCACCACGACGACGAGGTCGTCCCCTAGCCGCATCGAGCTGGCGCGGGACGCCGTCTCCGTCTGGGCGATCTCCGCGAGGATTGCTCGATAGCTCTCGGCGAGCTCGCGGAGCCCGGGCACGGCCCCGGCCGCGGCGTCCACGCCCGGGTGCGCGCGAAACTCGATCTGCTCGCGCGGCGCGGCGTAGAGGAGACCCACGTCGTGAACGAGGAAGAGCGGGAGGCTGACGCCCAGCCGCGCGAGGTCCTGCGACCAGCGCGCCGCTCGCACGACGAGCATCGGCGACCTGGCCCGCACCCCCGACAGGAGCAGCCCCCCGAGGGGACCCACCACGGCCCGATCGCCCAGCGGGCCTCTGGAGGCGGACACGACGTCAGCGCGTCAGTTCCACTTGTCTCCGGCGGCGGGCGCGGTGTCCTGCGGGTTGTCGCCGTTGATCGAGTTGATGTCGGCCTTCATGCCGACCTGCTTGACGCAGTGCCACTGGCCGACGCTGTCGGAGTCTTCGAGCGAGTACTGGCCGTCGAGCTCGGCTGTCTTGCTCTCGCCCATCTTGTAGACGAAGACGCCCGTCCCGTGCGACTCGCTGCTCGGCCCGAGAGCTCCGTAAGCGTGCTCCTTCCACGTGAAGTGCACGACGTTCCCCTCGGCGGTGCCACTGAGCTCGCCCCAGTGGCTGGAGTCGGTTCGTTTCCATCGGCCGACGATGTTGGTGTCCTGCTCGATCACGTGGAGATGCCCGTAGACAGGGTTGTAGTAGACGCCGACCCACGTCTCGTTCTCGGGCATCTCGCCCGCCTTGATGTTGCCGAACTTCGCCCCCTGTCCGCCGCATGCGGTCAAAGCGCCGCCAGCGGTCGTCAACATCAGGGTCATTCCGACACCGCACAGCCATGCCCGAGGTTTCATGGTGGCCATCGTATCAAATCTCCTTTGCAAGTCCTGCAGTCAGGGGAGGCTCACACCGTAGCGTCGTCACCCCCGCTGTCATTTTCGTCCTCGAGCGCTGCGCCGTGGCACTTCTTGAACTTCTGACCGCTGCCGCAGGGACATGGGTCATTCCGGCCGATCTTCGGCCCGTCACGGCGGACGGGCTGAACCGTCACGCGGGGTGCGGGGCGAGCCGCTGACCGCGGTGCCGGGGCTTCTTCTTCCCCGGCGGCGGGCTCCGACCCGTGACGCATCTGCATTGCGCCCAGCTGCGCAGCGTGCTTCTGCGCGTCCTCGCGCTCGATACGCTCGATCTCCGTCTCGCGACGCACCTGCACCTTGAAGAGCTTGGAGCAGACGTTGCTGCAAGTCGCAGCCATCATGTTGACGAAGATGTCGTAGCCCTCTTTCTTGTACTCCTGCTTCGGGTCGCGCTGGCCGTAGCCGCGCAGGCCGATGCCGTCGCGCAGGTGCTCCATGTTGGTCAGGTGGTCGACCCACTGGCGGTCGATCTCCTCGAGGTAGAAGTGACGGAAGACGCGGAGCAAGAGCTCGGTCCCCATCTCCTTCTCTTTGTCGAGCGCCATCTTCTCGGCCGACTCGAAGAGCCCCTTCGCCACCTGCTCGGGGTCGTGAAGGTGCTCGACGTCGGGGGGCTTGGACGCGAGATGCTCGATGAATCCGCTCTTGATCCCCTTCCAGTCCCAGTCTTCGGGAGGTTTGTTGGCGGGGCAGCACTCCTCGACGATCGCGCCGACGATCCCGTCCAGCAGATCGAGTAGCTGCTCGCGCTGCTCGGTGAGGCTCTGCGGGATCTCCTGAAGCAGGCGCTCGTGGACGTCCTTGGGCTTCTTGGCGTCGCCCTCCTTGAAGTCGAAACGGTAGCCCCAGAACTGATAGATGTCCTGCTGCAGCGACGTCATCGAGTAGATCTCTTCGACCTCCTCGACCGTCTTGGGCGGTGCCCGCTTTACGTTCTGCGCGCCGTCGCTCCCCGCGGCCGCGGGGGGTTGAACGCCGATCGGCGTCCCGTGGTGCAGGACCATGTCGGTGATGGCCTGCCTTACCTCCTCTGCGATGCGCGCGTCGCCGGGGATCTCGCGCATCGTGCCGGTCGCCTTGCCGTCGTCGTCGAGCTTCTCCGGCTTGTAGATTCCGAGGAGCAGTTGCTGGCGGAGCTTGTAAACCGTCTTCCTCTGCTCGTTCATCACGTCGTCGTATTCGAGCAGGTGCTTGCGCATGTCGAAGTTGCGCTCTTCGACTTTCCGCTGCGCATCCTGGATGCTCTTGGTGACCCACGGATGGACGATGGGCTCGTTGTCGGGCATGCCCATGCGCTCCATGAGCGCCTTGACGCGATCGCCCGCGAAGATGCGCATCAGGTCGTCTTCGAGAGACAGATAGAAGCGACTCGAGCCCGGGTCGCCCTGCCGGCCGGCGCGCCCACGAAGCTGGTTGTCGATGCGGCGCGACTCGTGCCTCTCGGTACCGAGGATGTGCAGCCCGCCGAGCCCCCGCACCTCGTCGCCCTCGGCCTTGCAGCTCGCGTCGTGCCTCTCGACGACCTCGCTGAACGCCTCTGGCTCCTTGTCGGGATCGCGGCCCTGCTCGCGGAACTCGAGCTTCGCGATCATCTCGGGGTTGCCCCCGAGGACGATGTCGGTGCCGCGACCCGCCATGTTCGTGCTGACGGTGATCGCGGCCTTCCGGCCCGCCTGGGCGACGACGAACGCCTCGCGCTCGTGGTGCTTCGCGTTCAGGACGGCGTGGGGGATCTTCTTCTTCTTGAGCAGCGTCGCGATCGCGTTGCTCTTCTCGACGCTGGTCGTCCCGACGAGAACTGGCTGCCCTTTCTCGTGGCACTCGAGCAGCTCCGCGACGACGGCCGTGAACTTCTCCCGCTCCGTCTTGTAGACGACGTCCTGATGGTCCTCGCGGATCATCGGCTTGTTCGTCGGAGTCGCGACGACGCTCAGCTTGTAGGTCTCGTGGAACTCGGTCGCCTCTGTGTCGGCGGTGCCGGTCATCCCGGCGAGCTTCTTGTAGATGCGGAAGAGGTTCTGGAAAGTGATCGTCGCCATCGTGCGCGTCTCTTCCTGGATGCGCACGTTCTCCTTCGCCTCGACCGCCTGGTGGAGCCCGTCGCTCCAGCGCCTGCCCGGAAGGACGCGGCCGGTAAATTCGTCGATGATGAGGACCTTACCCTCCTCGGTGACGAGGTAGCTGACGTCGCGCTTGTAGAGCGAGTGCGCGCGCAGGCACTGGTTGAGGATGTGAAGGCTCTCGAGGTTGATGGGGTCGTACAGATTCCCGATGCCCATGAGCTTCTGGGCGAGTTCGACGCCGTCGTCGGTCAGCGTGACCGAGTGGGCCTTCTCGTCGACGACGTAGTGCTCGTCCTTGCGAAGGCGCGGGATGACCTCGTTGATCTGCCTGTACTTGTGGCTCGAAGGCTCGCCCTGGCCGCTGATGATGAGCGGAGTGCGCGCCTCGTCGATGAGGATCGAGTCGACCTCGTCGACGATCGCGTAGTGAAGCTCGCGCTGGGCGTACTCGAGCGCGCTGAACTTCATGTTGTCGCGCAGGTAGTCGAAGCCAAACTCGTTATTTTGGCCGTACGTGATGTCCGACCGGTACGCGGTCTTCTTCTCGTGCTCGCCCTGCGAGTGGACGACCGTGCCTACGCTCATGCCGAGAAAATTGTAGAGCTTGCCCATCCACTCGGCGTCGCGCTTGGCGAGGTAGTCGTTGACCGTGACGACGTGGACGCCCTTACCCTCGAGCGCGTTGAGGTAGCAGGGCAAGGTGGCAACGAGGGTCTTGCCTTCGCCGGTGCGCATCTCGGCGATGGCGCCCCGATGAAGGACCATGCCCCCGATGAGCTGCACGTCGTAGTGGCGCATCTTGAGGGAGCGCTTTCCGGCCTCCCGGCACACGGCGAACGCGTCGTTCGCGATGTCGTCGACCGTCGCTCCGTTGTCCAGCTTCTGCTTGAACTCGGCCGTCTTACCCCTGAGCTCCGCATCCGAGAGGGCGGCAATCTGGGGCTCGAGGCTGTTGATGACCTCGACCCGAGGCCTCAGGCGGCGGATCTCCCGCTCGTGCGAAGTTCCGAAGACCTTCTTGAGTGCCCAGGCGAACATGCAGGTTCGGTCGAAATTAGTGCCCCGGACGCGGGAGCGCCAGCCCGGCCTATAGCCAGCCGTTTTCGCGATACCACTTCACGGCGCGCTCGATACCGTCCGCCCAGGGGACCTGAGGCTGCCAGGCGAGGTCACGGCGCGTGTCCTCGGACGTGCAGACCCAGTGCTGGAGCAGCATGTTCGCCTTTTCGCGCGTGAGCATCATCGGACGGTTCGTCACTCGACCGAACACCTCGATGCCGCGGGCGATCTGCATCAGAACAGGCGCCGGCAGGCTCGACCGGACGAATGCCCTCTTGCCGAGTGCGCGCTCCGCGTCGGCGAGCATCTGCCTCATCTCGAGCGGACCGCAGCCGTCGTCGACGAAATACGCTTGCCCGCTACGCGCGGGCGCGTCGATGGCGCGAATGCACGCCTCGGCGCAATCGGTCGCGTAGATCCATACGCCCTTCGCCGTCCCGCCCGCGACGAGCGGGAGGAGGCCGAACTTGATCGATCGAAAAGCGTCGAGGATTTCAACGTCGCGCGGCCCGTAGATGGCGCCCGGCCGCAATATCACGACGGGCATCTCGTTCTTGGCGGAAAGCACGACCTTCTCGGCGGCGAGCTTGCTGCGCCCGTAACTCGTGACGGGGCTCTCCTGGTCGGCCGGGACGGGAGTCCCGTCGGCCGACGGACCGCAAGCCTCGAGGCTGGACACATAGACGAACCTGTCGAGCGGCCGGCCGCGCCGACGCGCGGCGTCGATGAGGTTGGACGTTCCTCCGACGTTGATGGCGAAGAACTCGTCGGTGTTGCGCGCTTTCACGAGACCCGCGGCGTGGACGACCGCGTCGACGCCGTCGATTGCCTCGCGCACTCGATCGCCTTGTTCGACGCTCCCCTCGAAGAGCTCGACGTTGCGCAGCGTCTCGAGGTGACGCCGGTTCGAGGTCTTGCGAACGAGCGCGCGCACCTGCGTCCCTCGCGCCGACAGGAGCTCCGCGACGTGGCTCCCCAGAAGGCCACTCGCCCCGGTGACGAGGACCTTCATACGGCGCCGTTCGCGATGGGCTTCTCGTAGACGCGGTACGTCTTGTAACGCTTCGCACCCATCGTCGCGATCCCGGCGTTCACCCGACCGTTGTCCTCGAGCGTCCAGCCAAGCTCGCCCTCCTTGATGCCGAGCCGCTTCCCGCCGTCGTTCATCTCGGCATACATGAACGCGCTGAGGGCCGCGTACTTGCGAATGTGCCGCCACTTCTTGCGAATGCCCAGGATGATTAGGCGCGCGCTCCGCGGGCCCTCGACCTTGAGCCGCCAAAGAAGCTTCGGTAGCCCGAGCGGGAAGAGTTTCCCGTCGAGGTCACGCGTCATCTCGTTGAGGTTGGGTACCGCCAGCGCAACGGCGGCGGGTTCACCCTCGATGGAGACGATGCACGTGATCTCCGGCAAGAGGAGCAACTTGAAGTCCGCGGCCATCTTGCGCCCCTCGGCGCGCGTGAACGGGACGAATCCCCAGTTTTCACTCCATGCGTCGTTGAACACGTCGCAGAGGAGCGCAACGTCCCCCTCGAGAGACTTGGGCGACACCGTCCGGTGCGAGACCTCGGGCAGTGCCTTTATTTCTTCGTGCGCTTTCTTCGTGCGCGCGTTCAGGTCACCGACCTTGTAGCTCCACGCGTAGAAGTCCTTGGCCTTCGTGTACCCGGCCTTCTCCACGAGCCCGCCCTGATACGCCTTGTGGTGCGGCATCATCATGTAGGGCGGGGTATCGAACCCCTCGACGAGGCACCCGAGCTCTTCGTTGATGTTCAGCGACAGGGGGCCCCGGATCTTCTTCATCCCCTTGGCGCGCAGCCAGGCCTCGGCGCGGCCCAGGAGCTCGCGCGCCACTTCTTCGTCATCGACGGTGTCGAGGAAGCCGAAGAAGCCTACGTCGTCGTGGTGGCGAGCGAGGTGCTGGCGATCGACCTGCGCCGTGACGCGGCCGACGCACCAGCCGTTGCGATAAGCGCAGAGGACAATCCCCTCGCCGTGCTCGAAGAAGGGATTCTTGCGAGGGTCGAGGCGGTCCTTGAGCTCCATGTCGAGGGGCCGGACGTAGGCGGGATCGCCCCGGTAGATGTAGTCGACGAGGTTCAAGAAGTCGTCGACACGACCGCCCATCGGAGTTTGCCGGATTTCGACCATCGCCGGCACCCGGGTTAGCCGATCTCGTGGGAGCCGTCCAAGGGCGGCCCCGTCCGCGCGCGTCCGACCTTATTTCTTCAGCGCGGCGTAGAAGTAGGAATCCTCCCGCTTCACGCGCAAAAGGAGCGCGCCCGACCGGGCGTCCTCGGCAACCTGGGCCGAGGTGGGGTCCTGCTGCCCGTTGGCCTCGACGACGACGTCGCCCGCGCGCATGCCCGCACGGTCCGCCGCCGAGCCGGGGGTGACCTGCGTCACGACCGGGAAGGGCTTCGCCGGAAGGTTCATCGCCTGCGCCTGCTGCGGCGGAAGGTCTCGCACGACGAGGCCCATTCCCTGGTGCGGTGCCGCCTGTTGCTGCACAGGCACAGGCTCGACGTTGGCCTCCGGTCGCTCCGAGAGGACGACATGGGCGCCGTAGTGCTGGCCGCCCCGGACGATCTCGAGGTCGACCGGCTGGCCTACCTCGCGGGCAATCGTCTCGCGTACGAGGTCGTGACCGTCGTGTACGGGGTGTCCAGCCACGGCCGCGATGACGTCGCCCGGGCGCAAGTTCGCCTTGAAGGCCGGGCCATCCGCCGCCACGTTGTTGACCAGGGCGCCGGCCTCCGGTGCAAGGCGCATCGCGACGGCGAGCTCCGGCGTCACGTCCTGCACACCCACCCCGAGCCAGGCGCGCGACACGCGCCCGGCCTTGAGGATTTGACTGGCCACGCGCTGGGCCATGTTGCTGGGCACGGCGAACCCGATGCCCTGACCGCGGCCGACGATCATCGTGTTGATGCCGAGCACGTCCCCCTGGAGGTTGCACAGCGGGCCGCCGGAGTTGCCCGGGTTGATGCTCGCGTCGGTCTGGAGGTAGTCCTCGATCGCGTTCATTCCCAGGCCGCCACGGCCCTTCGCGGAGAGCACCCCTGCGGTGACCGTGTAGCCGAGCCCGAACGGCGATCCGATGGCAACGACCCACTCGCCCACGCGCGCCGCGTCCGAATCGGCGAACTTCGCCGGCGTCAGACCCGCCGCATCGATCTTGATGACCGCCAGATCGGTGGCGGGATCCCGCCCGACGAGGGTCGCCGGCAGGTAGCGACCGTCGCGCATTCGGACGTTGAGGGTGAGCGCTTCCTCGACGACATGGTTGTTCGTGAGAATGGCGCCGTCCGGCGTGAAGACGACCCCGGAGGCCATTCCGCGTGCGATGGGTTCATCGCCTGGGGCATGACCGAAGAAGTGAGCGAGGACGTCGGCCTTCTGATCTCGCGCGGTGATGTCGATCTGAACGACGCTTGGACTCGCCCGCTCGGCCACGGCGACGAACCCATCGGAGAGCCGCTTCGCCTCGATCGTCGAAGCCTGCACTTGTGCGGCGGAAGGCACGGCGACGGGTGGGGCGACGAAAGCTGGCGCTGTCCGCGACGGAGCCGGCGGCTGACCCGCCTGGGCGGCGGCCAGCGAAGGGGACGTTCCGATGGCAGCCGCGATCGACCCTGCGAAGACGCTTACGGAAAGCCTCATGACTTCCTAGGGTAATCTCGCGAGGACCGGGAGCAAGCCGCTAGCCAGCTGCGAGACGCCGCGCCCGGTCCGTGCCGGTCACGCCGGCCGCGTGAACAGCCTCGACCAGGCGCTCGCGCCTGTCTCGAGGACAGCGTCGTGAAGCTCCGTCCCTGGCGATGAAAGATCCGTCAGCTCGACGTGGGACGCTCCGCGCGTGGCGGCGAAACGGCGCGCGAAGGCCACCAATGGCGCCACGAGCGCGGAGGCCGGGAGGTCTTCGTCCAGCGCGAAGCGCCCAAGGAGGGCTCGCGACACGGGGACGAAGGGCGGCTCGAGCGCATGCACCGTAAAACTCGCCGCCCCGCGCGGGACCCCGGCGCCATCGACGACGACGACCGTCGCGGGTTCCTGGAGCGACCCTACGCCGGAGTGGCCGGCGAAGTGCCCGACAAGCGCTCCCAGGTCAACGCCGTCGATCGGGCAGGGACCGTCGAAGCGCAAGTCACCCGTGACGCGGCGGCGCGCCGCCAGATTGACCTCGAGGCGCAGAACGGCGAGACCGTCCTCGGGGCCGGCGAGGCGCGCGTGGAAGGATGTGCTCGCGGAGTCGACGCCGCAGGCGGATTCGATTCGAGCGGTCCATGCGACGGGCTCGTAGCCGACACGCTCGTAGAAAGCGTTCGCCGGGTTGCGTGAGAGAACCTCGGCGGCAAGAAGAGACGGCCCGCCCCGGCACGAGCTTCGGGTGGTACGGGCCAGAGTGTCCAGGAGGGCGCGCGCCGCGCCACGGCCCCGGGCCCGCTGGCCGACGATGAGCGAGCGCACCTCGCACGTGAGTGGAGTGGAAGCGTCGACCCCGTGCCGCTCGAGCCAGCCTTCCACCTGCCCGCACGGAACCCCTCCCAGGTCTGCGACGAGGTGCACATGCCGCCCAAGCACTGCATGACCGGCGCGCAGGCGAGCGTCATCGTCGAGTCTCACCGCCAGGTCTGCGTAGACGCGCGCGTCGCGCGAGCCGGGGTAGCCTCCCCACTGTTCGTGCACTTCCCACAGCTCGCGCCAAAGGGCCGCAATCTCGACGCCTTCGCCCAGTGCCGCGGCGCGGATGCGAACCCGCGGGGACTGACTCAGCGCGGCCATCGTTCGCCCGGTTCGTCCGAAAGGTTCACGTCGACGTGCTCGAGCACGAGCCCGTGGGCAGGAGCGGTGGTGCCGGCGACCCGTCGGTCTCGCACCGCCAGGGCTCGCGCCATCGCACCCGCCTCGAGCCGCCCGCGGGCGACGTCGACCATCGTGCCCACTAGAATGCGCACCATGTTGTGGAGAAAGGCGTCGCCTTCGACGACGACTGCGACGATGCGGCGGTCGACCTCGCGTTCGATCTGGACGCGGCTGAGAGTCCGCACGGACGTCGGTCGTGAGTCGGAGGACGACCGGAAGCTGCCGAAGTCGTGCGTGCCGCGCGCCGCCTGCGCCTCGCGCATCATTGCTTCGAGATCGAGCTCGGGGATCCGCCAGGCGCGGGTCCGCCACAGCGGATCGCGTACGGAATCGACGAGCATCCGGTAACGATAGCGCTTGCCGCGCGCGGAGAACCGCGGCGAGTAGCCGACTGGAACTGCGCAGGCCGCTCGCACAGCCAGGTCGTCGGGAAGGTTCTTGTTCAGGCCGAGCACCCAGCCTCGTGCAGGGATGTCACTCAGCACGTCGAACGCGACGAGTTGCCCTTCCGCGTGCACCCCGGCGTCCGTCCGGCTCGCCCCACGCAGGCGACCGGCTCGGGGGTCGATGGACAGCACGGCTCCCCGCAGTGTGTCCTCGACCGTGCGCAGCCCGCTCTGCGGCGCCCACCCGTGGAACCCCGTCCCGTCGTAGGTCACCTCGAGCAGAACGCCGCGCAGGTCGTCAGCCCCCCTCGGCACCGTCCGCGCTCGAATCGAGCTGTGCGTCGACCGATGCGTCCGCAGCTGCATCGGGCGGAGCGTCCCCATGTGCGTCCGAAGGGGCCCCGGCGGAGCCGTCAGCGACTGCCTCCGCGGGCGCGTCGGCCACGAACTCCGTCGCGTCGAAGTCCCCGGCGGCCTCCTTCTCGGCAACAACCTCGGCAACAACGTCACGTGTCCCCTCGTCCGGCAAGACGTCGACGGACGAGTCCAGTGTCGGGGCAGAGTCGATCGCGCTCTCTTGGAGCGAGTCATCTCCGGAGTCCTCGATCCCGTTCACCATCCCGTCGAGGAGGGGCGGTGCCGCCACGCAGTACTGCTGCGCGCAGACGCCCGAGAGGCAATCCTCGTCCCTGAGGCAACTCTCGCCCAGGGAGAGGCGGGATTCGCTGCACGATCCCGCAGCTGCCGCGAGACCAGGAACGACGAACACCAGCATCCTCGCGGACCCGCGCAAGGCGTCAGCCCCCCTCGCCCGACCCTCCGTCGCTCGGAACGGATGCGTCGACCGGGACGGGGCCCGGGCCACAGGCCGCATCGGCGCAGTCCGGCGTCGTCCCTTGCGTGCACGCCACGACCCCGAGGGCGGCGGCCAGGGAGGCGACGAGGATCGCGGCTGCGTAGCCGAGGCGAAGATTCGTCATGAGCTCACTGCCCTTGCGGTTTGAAGTTCAGCGGAACGTTCGCGTCGACGCATCCGCCGCGCGGCGCGGGATAGCCGCTGGTCGTGCGGAAGACGTTGGCCGCGCAGTTCGCGACCGCGGGCGAGCCCATGTCGTTCGCGCCAACAGTGGCCGAGCAAACATTTCCGCTGGGGCCGATGCGCACGTTGATCGACACGTGCCCCTTGAGCGTCGAGTCTTGCGAGAGCGCTTGGTTGTAGCAACGGCGAGCCTGCCCGGCGCGGACCTGCAGCGCCTGGCCGAGTTCGGGCGTGGAGTATTGTTGCGAGCACTTCCCGTCGCAGCCTCCAGCGACCGTGGTGTAGACGATCTTGGGCCCTGTCCCCGGTACGGGCTTGTCCTCCGGCGGCGGAGGAAGAGGGATGTCGTCGAGCTTCGGATCGACCGTAGGCGTCGAGGCCGTGAGGCTCGGCATCGGGGCAGGAGGGGCGACAGCTTCCGACCGGCTGGAGCAACTCCGCCAGGCGAAGAGCGCGCCGCTGGCGGCGAGAAAGCCGATAGCGGCAATCGCGTACTTGACGTTGCCCGAATCGGGCATGCCAGCGGGACGACGGCTCGAGGGGGGAGGATTCATTTCTGGGAAGGCGCTCCCGCGTCATCTCGCGGCGGAGCGGCCGGCAGTATAGCGGTTTTGTAGAAGGCAAGGGTTGCGTCGCCGTAGCGCCGCGAGTCGAACCGGCTCAGTCCACGGACCTCGGGCGGGACCGACCGCGAGGCGTGCTCGACCACGACCCAGGCTTCTGCGGCGAATGCCCCCGCCCGGACGAGCGCCGAAAGGGACTGGGCGACCTCTCCCGTGTCGACGATGGCCCAGGGGGGATCGGCCAGAACTAACCCGAACGGACCCTCACGCGCGATCCGCGGTGTCGCGACGTCCACGTTCGCGGCGAGGATGACCGCCCGGCCGCCTACGTTCAGCGCGGTCACGTTCGCGCGGAGCGCCACCATCGCCGCACGGGCCGACTCGACGAGGACGGCGCGAGTGGCGCCGCGAGAGAGCGCCTCCAGTCCGAGCGCGCCGGTCCCGGCGTAGAGGTCGAGCACGCAAGCGCCTTCGACGGCTCCGGCCGATGCGAGGATGCCGAAGAGCGCCTCGCGTACCCTGTCCGACGTTGGCCGCGTCGCGTGGCCAGAAGGCGCCTGGAGGGCGCGGGAGCGATACGTCCCTCCCGTGATGCGCATGCAAGCCTCCGCGTGACGGAGGCCAGTCTACAGCGCCTGCGACCTTTGCGGATCGCATCCAAGGGGCGTTAGTCTCGAAGAATGCGCCGCGCGAACGTCGTCGCCCTCGCCATGCTCACGGCATCGGCGTCGTCTCTCCCGCGGACGGCCCACGCGGAGTCGCCCAACTCCAAGGCGATACCCATCTACGTCCTCCAGATCTTGACCGACGACTCCGACGACCAGGCGGAGTCGCTCACTCAGGCGGTCCGGGCGCGCGCGCGTCAGGCGCACGGGTGGTCTCTCGCCGAGACACCTCAATCGCTCGAGACGCTCGCGATCGCCCTTAAATGCCCGCCGAAGCCTGACCCGCCGTGCCTCCAGCGCATCGCCGACCAGCTCCGCGCCGACCACTACATCTGGGGGATGATGGCCAAGAAGAAGTCTGGCGAGGTCAGCGCGGACATGCGCCTCTGGAACCGCAACAAGGCCGAGGCCGAGGTGAACGAGTCGTACAGCGAGAATCTCAAGGACCCGACCGACGAGGGGCTGCGTGCCGTCGCGGCGCGGATCTTCGACGGCCTGACGGGGGCGGGGGCCGGCGGCACGCTCGTCATCCACGCGGGTACGGGGGGAGGATCCGTTCTGGTCGACGGCGTGACGAAGGGGATGCTCGACGACGGCGTCGCGCACATCGACGTGCCGGAGGGCGCCCACGCGGTGTCCGTGCGCGTTCCCGGGTTCGAGGCGCCTGCGCTGCCTATCAAGGTCAAGGCCGGGGCGGAGCAAGAGGTGAGCTTCGCGCTGGCGCCTTCGGAGGAGAGCTCGCCTGCCCCCCCCGAATCCTCCGAGGGGCGCCTCCCGATACGCGAAATCCTCGGCTACGCCGCCGTGGCAACTGGTGTTGGCTTTCTCACGGGGGCGACGATCGAAGGCCTCAACTGGCTGGCGGACAAGAACGCGAGCGACAACGACAGGAAGAGCATCCCCTCCACCGTGACTGACGTCTGCGCCAATCCAACCAACGCGACCGAGCAGGATGCCTGCACGAGGAGCAAGGACGCCTCGTCGAAGTCGACGCTCGGATGGGTCTTCCTCGGCGTAGGCGCCACGTTTGCCGGGACGGGGATATGGCTCATCACGAGCGATCACGGGTCGAGCGCGAGCGCTTCCACCGGCTCGGACCGCCGGGGAACCGCGGCGCACGTTGCCGTGGTGCCGATGTTCGGACCGCACGCGGGCGCGATGCGAATGGAAGTGACCTTTTGACGAACCCTACACGCGCCCGAGGACGTCGCGCAGCGTGTACGTGCCCGCCGGCTTCCCGGCGATCCATCGCGCCGCCCGCAGGGCGCCATGTGCGAAGACGTCGCGGCTCGTCGCGCGATGGACGAGTTCGAGCCGTTCGCCGCCTCCCATGAGGTGAACGACGTGATCGCCGATTACGTCGCCGCCACGCACCGCATGCATCCCGATCTCGTCGGACGGGCGAGCGCCGGGCTTGCCGTGGCGTCCGTGCACGAGCCGCGTCGCGGTCGAGCGGGCCTGCCCAGCGACCTCGGCGAGGCGAAGCGCCGTGCCGCTCGGAGCATCTATCTTCGCGCGATGGTGCGTCTCCACGATCTCGATGTCCCAGTCCGCGAGCGCGCCGACGGCCTGCGCGACGAGCTGCGTCAGGAGGTGCACGCCGATGCTCATGTTCGGCTCGGCGAGTACGGGGACGCGCTTCGCTGCGGCCGCCAGCGCGGCAACGGCATCGTCACCAAGGCCCGTCGTGCCGCTGACGATCGCGCTCCCGGCACCGGCTGCGATGGGGGCGAGGGCGAGTGTGGCCGCCGGCACGGAGAAGTCGACGACGACGTGCGCGCGGGCGTGATCGAGCGCTCCGAGCGAGTCCACGACACACGCCCCAATGGGACCGATTCCGGCGAGCTCCCCGACGTCGCGACCCACGTCGGTGGCGCCGACCGCACAGACGATTTCGTCGTCGTTCGCACTCGCAAGACGTACGACCGCGCGGCCCATCCGGCCGCTCGCTCCGACGACGGCGACGCGCATCAGCGAGCGCTCTTCGCGTAGGCCTCGAGGGCCGCTGCGAGGGCAGCGCGAGTGGACTCCTCCACCGCGACGAGAGGCGAACGTACCGCGGCCTTCATCACGCCGCGCATCGCCAGCGCCGCCTTCACCGGCCCCGGATTGGCCTCCAGAAACATCGCCTCGTGGACGGGCATGAGCGCGAGATGCAGACGGCGAGCCTCATCGAGCTTCCCGTCCAGCGCGGATTTCGTCGCGCGCGTCACCTCCGCGGGTAGGACGTTCGACGTGACGCTGATTACCCCACGGGCGCCGACCGCAATCATCGGCAGCGAGAGCCCATCGTCACCGCTCAGGACGACGATCCGATCACCCATCGTATAAGCCAGAGTCTGCGCCCGAAGAACGTTCCCGGTCGACTCCTTGACTGCGACGACGTTCGGAGCGCTCGCACAGATGCGTGCGAGCGTACCCGGCGCAAGGTCGACCCCGGTGCGGCTGGGAATGTTGTAGACGACTACAGGGACCTTCACGCTCGCCGCTACCTCCACGAAATGGCGATAGAGCCCGTGCTGCGTCGGCTTGTTGTAGTAGGGGACGACGACCATCACCGCGTCGGCACCCGCGCGCTCTGCATGCTGGGCGAGCCCGATGGCCTCGCGAGTCGAATTCGAGCCCGCGCCCGCGATGACCTGGGTCCGTCGGCCGGCACGCTTGATGGTGTGCTCGACGACCTGCGCGTGCTCCTCGTGAGAGAGGGTGGGGCTCTCGCCCGTCGTACCGCACGGGACGAGACCGGAGACGCCGCCCGCAATCTGGGCGTCGACCAGAGCGTCGAGCGCTTCCCAGTCGATCGGCTGACCTGGCTCGTCCCGGAACGGCGTCACGAGCGCCGTGTAGGCCCCCTCGAAGCGTTTCGGCATGGTCCGCGACGTTAGCACCCGAAAAGACGCCGGCGACCCCGAAGCGTCAGGGGTCGAAGGGAATGCGTAGCTCGTCGCCCCCTACGGTTGCGAGGAAGTTGTCTCGCCCTCGAAGATCGTCGAGCCACGCGGCGTCCTGCCCCTCGATGACGCCGGTCTCGATAAGGTGCCCCAGGTGCCTCAGGCGATGCACGTGCGCCCGGATGCGGGCCTCCGCGTAGCGAGTCGCCGTGCCCGTCTTGATGATGAAGGGCCAGTCGCTCGACTGCAGGAGCAGGAGCTCGCGGATGGCCTGGTCGACGGCGACCCCGCGAACCCCACCCTCGTGGCGGTGCTTCTGCACGAGCCACCGCGCGTAGCGGGTCGCATGGTGGACATGGCGCCACGTCCACGCCGCCTCGTGACCGACCCAGACCTCGCCGTATCCGCCGGCTCCCCACGTGCTTGCGCTCGGGGTGGCCTCGGCGCAGATCGGATGGCGGTCGAGGTACTCGCGAAGGGTGATGGCGTCGACCTCGCCATTTGCCTCATGGAGACGCCGGAAGACTGCCTCGAGAAACAGCGGGCCCTCGAACCACCAGTGACCGTAGAGCTCAGCATCGTAGGGCGCGACGACGATCGGCGGCGTGGACATCGTCTCGGCCAGGTGCCTCACCTGAAGGACTCGATTGAAGACGAAGTTGCCCGCGTGCTCCCATGCCTTCTCGCGCGCGATGCCGGGCTGATAGACCTCCTTCTCGACGTCCTTGCCGGTGATGCGGAAATACTTCAGCCCCGTCATCAGGCGCGATCCGTCCCCTGCAACCTCACCCATCAGCTCGGACACGGGCAGGTCGAAGCCGATGTCGCGATAGAAGTCGCGATAGAAGGCGTCACCAGGGTAGCCCTCGTCTCGCGACCACACCTGCCGGCTCGACTCGGCGTCACGCGCGAAGAAGGCGACGCCGTTCGGGCTGCATATGGGAGCGTGGACGCCGAACAGGGGCCGCGGTCGCGCGTTCAGGACGCCATGCGTGTCCAGGATCGTAAAGCGAATGCCGGCGCGGGCAATCTCGGCGTCGAAGCTCGGGTGATACGCGCACTCCGCGAGCCATGCACCTGACGGTCTGCGGCCGACGAGGCGCTCGAAGCCGAGGACGCCCAGCGCGAGCTGCGGCCGGATGCCCTCGGGCGCCGCGAGCATCCCTGGGAGGTAGCAATGAGTAGCCGAGCACGTGAGGAGCTCGAGGCGGCCCGCGTCCCAGTGGCGTACGAGACCGGCGACGACGTCTCCGCCGTGCCGCTCCCAGACGGCCCGCATGCGCGCGAAGTGATCGCGATAGAACGTGGCGACGGGGGCGAAGCGGGCATCGCCATACACGCGAATCATCTCCCGCTCGGCGAGCGCGTGGGCTCGCTGCAGGTGGCCATCGAAGCGGCCCTGCAGGAGCTTGTCCTTCATCATCGCCGCGAGTGGCGGCGTCACGCTCATCGTCAATGCGAAGGGGACGCCATCGTCGGCCATCCGGTCGAAGGCGTCGAGCAGCGGCAGGTAACACTCGATGAGGGCCTCGTAAAACCATCGCTCCTCGAGGTGCCGTGCGTGCTCCGGATGCCGCACGAACGGCAGGTGCGCGTGGAGCACGAGGGCCAGGTAGCCTTTTGTCTCGGTAGTCACCCTGGGTCAGGCCCCTAGTAGCCACCAAGCACCTAGCATGGCTCGCAGCTTTACAAAGCGCGCTTCGGCCGTATACTCGCGCGCGCTTCGAGACCCCGCCGAGCCCCGTTGAACGGGCGCGGCAACAACCAAGAGGGCGTTTGAGACATGTATGCAGTGATAAAGACCGGGGGCAAGCAATACCGGGTCGAACCGGGCGACAAGCTGCGGGTCGAGAAGCTGCCCGGAGCCATCGGCGACGCAATCACGTTCGACACCGTGCTCCTGGTGGCGGGTGACGCCATCAAGCTGGGCAAGCCGCTGGTCGCGGGAGCGAAGGTCGAGGCGAAGATCCTCGGCCAGGCGCTCGGTCCCAAGGTGGTCATCTTCAGGATGCGCCGCCGGAAGAACTACCGGCGCAAGCGCGGCCACCGGCAGCCGTTCACTGCGCTCGAGATTACGAAGATCGTCGCCTGAGGCTCCGAGGACACCATGGCTCACAAAAAAGGTGCAGGAAGCACGCGAAACGGACGGGACTCGAACTCGCAGAAGCGAGGCGTCAAGGTCTACGGCGGCGAGCGAGTTACCGCCGGCAGCGTCCTCGTCCGGCAGGTCGGGACGACCATCCATGCAGGCCGCAACGTCGGTGTCGGCAAGGACTTCACGCTCTTCGCGCTCGTCACGGGTGTCGTGAAGTACGAGTGGCGATCACGCGAGACGCGGAAGGTGTCCGTGTACGAGGCGGCGGCCTCCTAGTCGATCGCTCGAGCATGTTTTGGCGTGGCGTTTGACGTGACTCGAGTGAGCACGAAACCACGACTTCTCGGCGTCGATCTGGATGGGACGCTGCTCGATCGCAACGGACAGCCGCATTTCAGGGACGTGAGAGCGATCCTCGCCGCGCTGGAGGCGGGGGTGCTCGTCAGCATCTTTACCGGACGCCTCTACTCGGGGACGCGCGCAGTGGCAGACCTCCTCGGGCTGACCGGAGCGGTCGCGTGCGCGGACGGCAGTCACCTCGTCCAGGCCGGTAGCCACGCGACGCTTCTGCACCTCGGGGTGCGCGGCGGGGATGCCGCCAAGCTCCGCAGTGTGCTCGGCCGCGCGCGGCTCGCCATGTTCGTCTTCGCCAAGGATGCGATAGGCCACGATTCGCTGGGTATGCCGTTCATCGGGTACGTGTCGACGTGGTCGAACGACGTACGCATGGCCACGGACGTGCTCGACCACGAGTTCTGGCGCGCGGAGGACGGGATCACCGCGGTCGTCGCGCTGGGACCTCGCGAGCAAATCGTCCGGGCGGTCGACGAGATCGTGGCCGAGCTCCCTCGCGCGGTGATGGTCGCGATGTTTCCGCTACGGCGCGGTCCTCACGTCGGCACGTGGGCGCTCATCGTCCGCGCGGCCGGCGGGACCAAGGGGACTGCGCTGCGCTGGATCGCCCAGAACGCAGGCGTGCAGCTCGCGGACACGGTCTGCGTGGGCGACTGGGTGAACGATCTACCGATGTTCGAGGTCGCCGGGCGCTCCTTTGCGATGGGTCAAGCACCGGACGAGGTGAAGTCGAAGGCGACGGACGTGCTCGCCGAGACGACCGAAGAAGGCGGTGGCGTCGCCCGAGCCGTGGCGGAAGCCTTTGGTATCACGACAGATTGAAGCGAATTTGAGGCCGATGTATGCGGAGTAGCCAGCCTGGCCCTTGAATTGGCGCACATTCTCGTTCATAGTTGCGAGTGAATATGACTTTCAACTTCGCGCCTTGGGAATGAACGCGCGCCTGCTCGCCCTGGCGCTGCCCTCGTTCCTCGCGGCATGTGCTTCCCCGTCACCGCCCGCGGAGTCCACTCCGCGGGAAGGTGCGGTCGCCGACATCCGTGCGCACGCCTGCGGGCGCTGCCACATGGCGCCGGAGCCGAGAACGCGTACGCGCCTGCAGCTCGAGACCGCCATCACGCGACACCGCTCACGCGTGCGCCTCTCGGACGATGATTGGGGCAAGCTGGTCGATTACCTCGCGGCGGGGGATTCCAGGTAGCGTCGTTCACGTGAGCGGCTCCGCGCGTACCTCGGACGCTCCGACGCCACCGAGGTCGCGCACGTTCCCCCAGTCGGGGCTGAGGCTGCAGATCGTCCTTGCGCTCGCGGGGCTCATGCTCCTCGCGTTCGTCCCGCTCTTCTTCGCAGTGGCAAGCCTGACGCGTGCCACGATTCTAGGGGCACGAGAGCAGTCCGCGCGCATGCTCGGCAGGGCCATCGCCGCGCACGTGGGCGACGCCCGGTCCGGTGGCGACATGCGGGCCGTGGACCGCGCGCTTCTCGGTCACGCGGGATGGGACGAAGTCGAAGCGATCTGCGTCTTCGCACGGGACGGCACCCGCGTCGCATGCGAGGGATCGCCGCTCGACATGCAGTCGATGCAGCCCCCGGCAAGGACGGCTCCCAAGTCCACGAACGTCGCGCACGGGCCGGGCGGTCGCTCGCTCGAGGTCGTCTCGCCGAGCGGGGACGTGACCGTAGTCACACGGGTCAGGGTCGATGGGGACGCCGATCGGGGAACTCCCCTCGTCCGCCTCGTCGCGCTCTACATGATCGTCTTCGCCCTCGCCTTGCTCGTATTCGCGTACTTCGCGCTCACGCGGCTCATCGTCCGCCCGGTCGACCGGCTCGTCGCCGCGGCAGACCGCGTCGCGAGCGGTGCGCGCACGCTGCAGGTCCCGAAGAGCGGCGCGCGCGAGCTGGCCGAGCTCAGCTCGAGCGTCCAGGCGATGGCGGAGAAGCTCATCGCTGAGGAAGCCGCCCTCATCATGAAGGTCGACGAGCTCACGGAGACCACCACGCGGCTGACGCAGACCCAGGCGCAGCTCGTCCGGAGCGAGCGCATGGCCAGCGTGGGAAGGCTCGCGGCGGGCGTCGCCCACGAGATCGGCAATCCGATCGCCGCGCTGATGGGCATGCAAGATCTCATCGTTGGCGGCGACCTTTCTCGCGATCAGGAGAAGGACTTCATGGTGCGCATGCAGCGGGAGACCGTGAGGATCCACACGGTCGTGCGCGATCTCCTCGATTTTGCCCGCCCCGAAGGGTCGCCTGGAGTGGCCGGAGGGCCCCCGGTGCCCGCCAACGTGCAGGCGGTGATGGGAGACGTGGTCTCGCTCGTACGCCCGCAGAAGTTCTTTCGAACGATCGACGTTAGGGCGGAGTCGGACGGCTCGATAGAGGTCGCCCTGCCGGCTCCACGGTTGACGCAGGTGCTCCTGAACATGGTGCTCAACGCGGGGGCAGCGATCGATTCCGCGAAGAGGGGGCAAGGGAGGGTGACCGTACGCGCGGCGGTGGTGGAGCGGAAGCGCGTGCGGATCGAGGTGGAAGACGACGGTCCGGGTATCGCGTCGGCCGTGCGAGATCGCCTCTTCGAACCGTTCGTCACGACCAAGGAGGTGGGCGAGGGTACCGGGCTGGGGCTCGCCGTCTGCCGAGGTCTCGTCGAGTCGGCCGGCGGCGAGATTGGAGTCGACGCGTCGTATACGAACGGTGCCCGTTTCTACGTGGTGTTGCCCGCGGCAGAGCCCTGACGGCCCTCGATCCATCGCGACACCGGTACGACCTCGAGCCGCTCAGCGACGATAGCGTCGAGGATGGCGGGCAACGCCCCCACGGCCGCCGGCTCCCGGTCGCCAAGCTCGGGGGCGTCATGCAGGAGCACGATGACCCCGTCGCGAAGGTCACGCCGGATGCGCGCGGCGACCGTCTTGGCGCGAGCGCGCGAGACGCCGTCATGACCAGCGATCGTCCAGCCGACGGGGACGAGGTCCAGCGAGTCGGCGACGCGCGCGATGACGGGGTTGGTATGGCCGATGGGGGGCCTGAACATGATCGGCCGATGCCCGGTGATCTTCTCGAGCGCAGCGACTCCTCGCTCGAGATCCGCTCGGACATGACGTTCGCGGCGAAGGGCGAAGAGGCGATCATGGGCGTACGAGTGGAGGCCGACGGAGTGGCCGCGCTCGAGAATGGCGCGGACGACCTCCGGGTACTCTTCGGCCTTCCGTCCGATGAGAAAGAACGTGGCCTTCGCCTCGTGCTCCGCGAGTATATCGAGGACGCGCAGGGTCCACCGCGGATGCGGACCGTCGTCGAACGTGAGCGCCACTCCGCGCGCGCCCCTTGGGCCACCCACCACGGCATCGACGAAGACGCGCCATCGGAGGACGAAGACGCCCCCGAGCACTAGGCCGACGTAGCCCGCGAGCGCGGCCCCGGCCCAGAGGAGCGGCGGCGGGCGAGCGACGACCGCGAAGCCCGACAGGCCAAGGAGAGCGGCCGTGGCGATGTAGAGCGCAAATCGCAGAGGCGGCATCACCGCTTGGCGCGGCGGGAGGGAAGCCCTTCCTCCTCGCCGTCTTCGTCTTCGTCGACCGGAACGCGGGCCTTCGACTCGCGACCCGCGACGGCCGCGACGCGCTTGCCGGGCTTCTTGCCTTCGCCGTCGTCGCCCGTGTTGTCGAGTTCGAAAAGCCCCCCGAGGACTGCCGCGATGAGCGGGAGCGAGGCCGCCGGAAGCGCCGCCACGGAGGCCGGCCCGCCCGCACCGATGGCGCTGAGATCGAGCGCCCATCCTCCTGCCCACTGCCTGAGACCGAACATCGCGCCGGCGCCGAGGAGGGCGCCGAAGAACGCCTTGAGCCCCGCCTCGGTCTTCGCCCCGGAGGCCCAGATGGGCTTGCCGGCGATGAACCCCGTCAGGACTCCGCTCAGAGCCGCCGTCAGGTAACCGAGGACGGCGCCCCCCGTCCCCTCGAACGTGGTGGCCTTCAACCCCGCAATCAGAGCCGCCGCAAGCGCTGCACCGACGATGAGACCGAGCACCAGGCCGGTGAAGAGGCGACGCAGCATCGCTTACAGCGTGGCCATACCGCACCCGGACGTCAACGCACCGTTCCTAACCCAGCCGGGCGCAGCCTGTTCGCCAGCCTCGTTCGCCGGTCCTCGCGTCGGCCTTGGGAAAGCGCAATCTCGAGCGCGCGGGGGTCGCACACGAGGACCACGAGGCGCTTGCCCCGGGTTACGGCCGTATAGAGCAGGTTCTTCGAGAGCATGACGAAATGGGAGGTCAGGAGGGGAACGACGACGGCCGGGTACTCGCTCCCCTGCGACTTGTGGACGGTGCAGGCGTACGCGAGCGTCAGATCGTCGAGATCCGAAGCCTCGAAGGCGACTTCGCGATCGTCGAAGCGCACCGACATGCCCAGTTCTTCTTGATCGATGCTCGTGACGATCCCGACGTCGCCGTTGTAGACGTTCCGGTCGTAGTCGTTGCGTAGCTGCATTACTTTGTCGCCCACCCGGAAGGTGCGGGCGCCCCGCACGAGCGCGAGGCCATGGGGGTTCAGCGCGGCCTGGAGGGCCTCGTTGAGGGCGATGGTGCCTGCGGGGCCCCTATTCATCGGCGTCAGCACCTGCACGTCGCGCACGGGGTCGAGACCGAAGCGGCGCGGGATGCGAGTCGTAACGAGCTCGATGAGAGTGTCCCGCGCCCGCTCCGGGTCCCGTCGCTCGACGACGAAGAAGTCCGCGTCGGCCCCTGCCGGTGGGGTGAGGGGAGGCTCGCCTTCGTTGATGCGGTGCGCATTGGTGACGATGAGGCTGCGCGCCGCCTGCCGGAAGATCTGGCGCAAGCGCACACACGGGACCGCCCCAGAGGCGATGATGTCGCGGAGAATGGCGCCGGGGCCGACGCTCGGTAGCTGATCGACGTCTCCAACGAGTACAAGGCGCGTCCCCGGTGCGATTGCTTCCGCCAGCGCATCGGCGGTGGGAAGGTCCAGCATCGACGCTTCGTCCACCACCACGGCTCCGGCTTCGATGGGCCGGTGCCGGTTGCGCTTGAACGTCGCGGATTTGGGTTCGAACTCGAGGAGGCGGTGCAGCGTCGCCGCCTCTGCCCCGGTCGCTTCGCTCATCCGCTTCGCGGCCCGGCCTGTGGGGGCCGCGAGCCGGACGTCCAGACGCGCGCGCGCGAAGACCGCGAGTATGGCCCGTACAATCGTCGTCTTGCCGACCCCCGGGCCTCCCGTGACGACCAGCACCTGGCGCGCCGCGGCTTCCTCGACAGCGCGACGCTGCTCGGCCGCGAGTTCGACCTGGGTGCGCGACTCGAAGACGCGGATCGCCTCCATCACACCCTGAAGGGCTCGCGCCGGGGCCCGCGCGATCTGACCGAGGCGTTGCGCTAGCCGCACCTCGGCCGCGTGCATCTCCGACGCGTAGACGGCGCGCGCTCCGTCGAACGTCTCGATGACGACCCGCCCGGGGACGACGAGGGACTCCGCCGCCCGCCCGAGACGAGCCGCGACGCCGGCGTCTTCCGCGTCAAATCCCAGCATCTGGGCCGCTCGCCCGGTGAGGTCGACCTCGCTCGTCCACACGTGGCCATCCTCGGTAACGTCGTGGACGACCTGCAGCACGGCGGCCTGCATGCGCTGGGGCGAGTCGGGGGCCACGCCCATCGTCGCCGCGATGCGATCGGCCGTCTTGAATCCGACGCCCCGGACGTCGAGCGCGAGGCGGTACGGGTCTCGCGACACGATGCTCATCGCGTTCGGCCCGTAGCGCCGGACGATGCGCGTAGCGAGCGCGGGGCTCGCTCCGTGCGCCTGGAGGAACACCATCACGTCGCGCAACGCGCGCTGCTCGCGCCACGCCTTTGAGAGGGCCGCCCTCCGTTTCTCTCCGAGGCCTTCGACCTCGCGCAACCGCTCGGGTTGCTCGTCGAGCACGCGCAGGGCGTCGAGCCCGAACGCCGTCACGATGCGCTGCGCGAGTTTCGGTCCGACGCCCTTGATGAGACCCGAGGCGAGGTACTTCTCGAGCCCGGCGAGCGTGTCCGGGACGAGCTCGATGAGCGACTCCACCCGCAGCTGTTCGCCGTGCTTCTTGTCCGTCTCGATCTGGCCGCGGACCCGCACGCGCGCACCCAGCGGCATCGGGGGAAACGTGCCGACGACCGCGACGCGATCGGCGCGACCCGAAATCGCGACCTTGATCACGCGAAAGCTGGATTCGACGCTCTCGAAGGTGATGCGCTCGACGATGCCCTCGATAACGGTTTCGATGGCCACGCACCACGGACTCTAGGCGCGTGCTCGGCCCACACCTCAAAAAAGAGAGGCCGCCAAGCCGCGAAGCCGCCAAGAAGGGAACTTGTCCTCTCCTGGCGTCCTCGGGCGGCCTGGCGGCCTTTCTATCTTCGCGTCGTACCCCGGCTCAGAAGTCGCCGTGTCCGTGTCCCGCGTGACCGCCACCCGCGCCGCCCTTGTCTTCCTTGGGGCGCTCTGCGACGAGGCACTCGGTGGTGAGCATGAGGCCTGCAACGCTCGCTGCGTTCTGGAGAGCCGTTCGCACGACCTTCACGGGGTCGATGACGCCCATCTGCAAGAGGTTGCCGTATTGGTCGCTGGCTGCGTTGTAGCCGAAGTCGTCCTTGCCCTCGCGGACTTTGTTGACGACGATCGACCCTTCGAGGCCCGCGTTCTGCGCGATCATACGGAGCGGCTCCTCGAGCGCGCGACGGATGATTTGGACTCCGAAGCGCTGCTCTTCGGGGACCTTGAGGCCATCGAGAGCCCCCTGGCCGCGCAGAAGCGCAACGCCGCCGCCCGCCACGACGCCCTCTTCGACGGCCGCGCGGGTTGCGTGAAGGGCGTCCTCGACGCGCGCCTTCTTCTCCTTCATCTCGGTCTCGGTCGCAGCGCCGACCTTGACCACCGCGACGCCGCCGACGAGCTTCGCCAGGCGCTCTTGGAGCTTCTCGCGGTCGTAGTCGCTCGTCGTGGTCTCGATCTGCTTGCGGATCTCTTCGATACGGCCCTTGATCTTGGCCTTGTCGCCCGCGCCGTCGACGATGGTCGAGTTGTCCTTGTCGAGCGTGACCCGCTTGGCGCGGCCCAGATCGCTGATGGTGACGTTCTCGAGCTTGAGGCCGAGCTCTTCGGCGATCACCTGACCGCCCGTCAGCACCGAGATGTCCTTGAGCATTTCCTTTCGTCGGTCACCGAAGCCCGGGGCCTTCGCGGCGGCGCAGTGGAGCGTCCCGCGGAGCTTGTTGACGACGAGCGTCGCCAGGGCTTCGCCCTCGATGTCCTCGGCGATGATGAGCAGCGGCTTCTGGCTGCGCGCGATCGCCTCGAGCACGGGGAGAAGATCCTTCATGTTCGAGATCTTCTTCTCGCTGATGAGGATATAGACGTCCTCGAGCACGACTTCCATGCGCTCGGGGTCGGTGACGAAGTACGGCGAGAGGTAGCCGCGATCGAACTGCATGCCCTCGACGACCTCGAGCGTGGTCTCCGCCGTCTTGCTCTCCTCGACGGTGATGACGCCTTCCTTGCCGACCTTCTGCATCGCCTCGGCGAGTTTCGAGCCGATCTCCTTGTCGCCGTTGGCGCTGATCGTGCCGACGTTCTCAATCTCCTTCGGGTCCTTCGTCTGCTTCGCGAGCTTCTTGAGCAGCTCGACGACCGACTCGACCGCCTTCTCGATGCCGCGCTTGATCTCCATCGGGTTGTGACCCGCCGCGACGAGCTTGCTGCCCTCGCGATAGATCGCCTGCGCGAGCACGGTCGCCGTGGTCGTGCCGTCGCCGGCCACGTCGCTGGTCTTCGAAGCGACCTCGCGCACCATCTGCGCGCCCATGTTCTCGAAGCGGTCCTCGAGCTCGATCTCCTTCGCGACCGTCACGCCGTCCTTCGTCACTGTCGGCGAGCCAAAGCTCTTCTCGATGACGACGTTGCGGCCCTTCGGGCCCAGCGTGACCTTCACCGCGTCGGCGAGCGCATTCACGCCCGCGAGGATGAGGTTTCTAGCATTCTCAGTGTAAACGATTTCTTTGGCAGCCATTTATACTCCTCGCTTCAATCAAAGGTGTTTGGTGGTCACTTCTCGAGGACGCCGAGGATGTCGTCCTCGCGCAGAATCAGCCTGTCTTCCCCGTCGACCTTGACCTCGGTCCCGCCGTACTTGCCGAAGAGCACGCGGTCGCCGACCTTGACGTCGAGCTTGCGGACGGTGCCGTCCTCCAGGATTTTCCCGTTGCCGACGGCGACCACTTCGCCCTCGATCGGCTTCTCCTTGGCGGTATCGGGGATGATGATGCCCCCCTTCGTCTTCTCCTCTTCCTTGACGCGCTTAACGATGACGCGGTCATGGAGCGGCCGGATGCTTGACATGTGTGTTCTCTCCTCGGGCGGATGAGCGGAAGCGCCACGGGCGCCCGTCTGAGGGCAGCCAGGGTGCCGATTGCTGGCACTCACAACAGATGAGTGCCAGTGACCGGGCCGGAAGGTAACCCCGGGCCACCGGGCGTCAAGGCCTCTCATAGATAGACCCGACGTCTTTCCCAAGTGCTCGAAAAGGCAGGAGCTTGCGGTCGAGTCACGGCACTGCTCGCCTGATGAGCAGTCCACCTTCCGGTCTGCCATTCCGCTTCTGCTCGAAACCCGTCGGCAACGGGGCGTGAAATTGCACATGTCTTCGTAAGCCCTTACAAAAGAAGACAAGGGCTCTCGAGGAGGCACTCATGACCATCGTTGCGGCCGAGTCCGTTTCGCACTTCTTCTCGGAGGTGGTCGAGGATGCCATGAAGGCCCAGAGGGTGGATGCGACGGACGGCGCCACCCGGTATCTGGTGGCCCTCCTTGCCGACTACGCCCATCCCGCGGGTCGGACGGGCGAAGCGCTGGACCGGCCGTTGACGTTGCTGTTCGACGAGGCGCTGCGGGCCTCCGATCCGGGCGAGCGATTCGAGCGCCTGCGGACGCTGGGAGATGGCGTGCTCTACGGCTGCGGTTTCTTCGGCGATCACTTCCAGGCCCGCGGCGTCGACTCGAAGTACCTGCAGGGGCTCGGGACACGAGCGTACGGCGCGGCGAGGTCGATGTTGTTGCGCGGGCCGGAGAACGATGGGTTCGATGTCTTCGGTGAGCTCGCGGAGAAGTTCGGAGCATTCGTCGTCGTCCTGTCCGACGTCGCAGACGCGACCATCGCGATGGGCACCGAGAGCTCTCGCGGGGTGCTCAAGGTGTACGAGCGATGGCTGAAGACGGGCAACGAGCGGCTCGCGGGCGTGCTCACTTCGCGGGGCGTCGTGCCGACCCGAGGATCGAAGGGCGTGCTGCAGTGAGGGGCGAAGAGCAGCTCGCGGGCCGCGGGGTGGCGCTATTGCGTGCTCGTAACTTGGCCGCCCGCGTGCAGGGCGGCCTCGAGCGCCTCTACCAGCTCGATCGCGTCGCTGACGTCGAGGACTTTGTACTGGGGGCCGCGGCGGGCGAACGCGAGGCACTCCTCGTCCGGCAAGCGCGGGACGGCGCGCTCGAGCTGGGTGTGCGTCTGCCCGAGCTTGAAGGCGAGGCGGGGCTCGACGTCCTCTGTCAGATCATCGAGGGCGTCAGTCACTTCGTGTACGTGGTGGAGCGCGCCCGGGCCCGGCGAGAGGCGACTCAGCTCGAACTCGAGGTTCAGGCCGAGGTGGACAAGTGGGTCGTCCTGGCCGCGTCAATCAGCGCCTTCGACGCCCAACGCAGCGCCGCGTTGCGCGCGCGACTCTACGACCAGGTCGCCTTCGCCTACGAAGCCGAGACGGAGCTGGGCGAACGTTACCGCGTCGCCAACGACGCCGCGCATCGCTTCGTCCGGCGCCTGGAGCGCGAGTATGTAGAGCCTGGCCGCTTCCGTGGTCTCCGCGGGGAGCTCCTCCACTTCTTTCATGTGGGTCAGGAAGAAAAACTGCGGCTGGGAAGGGCAGCGTAGTAGGCCTATCCTGGCCTGCGCGTGCGCATCGACCTCCAGGTCCGCGAGGCGGTCGATCGCCTCGAGTTGCCCTTCAACGCCATTGGCGTTGACCCGTTCGGCATTTCGAAGAAGGACCTTCGCCTTTGGGGGACGCTGACGGCGGCGTTCTACCGCTGGTACTTCTCCGTCGAGACGAGCGGGATCGCGCACGTCCCGGCGCGCGGGCGGGCCATCCTCGTGGGCAACCACTCGGGCGGCATCGCGATCGACGCCGCGATGGTCGTGATGTCGTGCCTGCTAGAGATGGACCCACCTCGTCTCGCCCAGGGAATGGCAGAGAAGTTCATCAACCGCGTACCTTTCATGAACGAGTGGGCCAGCCGCACGGGGCACCTGACCGGGCTGCCCGAGCACGCCGAGCGCCTGCTGGAGGCCGATCGCCTCCTTCTTACGTTCCCGGAAGGGGCCCGCGGAACGGCGAAGCTCTTTCGCGAGCGAAACTCGCTGGTCGACTTCGGGTCGGGGTTCATCCGTCTCGCCCTCAAAACCCAATCGCCCGTCGTTCCGCTCGCGGTCCTCGGCGGCGGGGAGGCCTTTCCCACCATCGCCAACGCATACAAGCTGGGGCGGGCGTTCGGCGCTCCGTATTTTCCCATCGTCGCCTACGGCCTGCCCGTGCCCCTTCCGGCCAAGATCGAGATCCAGTACGGGGCCCCTATGCACTTTGCGGGGACGGGCAACGAGGACGAGGCAATCGTCCGCGGCTATGTGGAGCGGGTGAAGGAAGTTATCGCCGAGATGGTGGAGAGCGGTGCGCGCAAGCGCCGCGGCGAACCCCCACCCCAACTGACGGAGGGGTCGTGAGAGTCCTCATTCCAGGCGCCTCGGGCGCCATCGCACGCAAGGTGGCCTTGCGGCTCAAAGACGAAGGGGCCGACGTCGTGGGCATCGACAGGCGCCCGTGGCTCGACGCGCCAATCGAGTTCCACGAGGTGGACGTGCGCAAGCGCGCCGCCGAGGACATCTTCCGCAAGACGCGGCCGCAGGCGGTGGTGCACATGGCGACGGTGACGTCCCTCGCGGTGCCCGGCGAGGAGCGCTACCAGATCAATCTCGGCGGCACGCGGGCCGTCTTCGAGTACGCGCGGGCGTACGGCGTCGAGCACTGCGTCTTCGTCGGCAGGCACACGTTCTATGGCGCCGGGCCCGACTCGCCGCTCTTTCACGGGGAGGACGACCCTCCCCTCGAGCTGAACCGGTTCCCCGAGCTCGCGGACCTCGTCGCGGCCGATCTGTTCGCGGCGACAGCGCTGTGGCGATTCCCGGAGCTTGCGACGACCGTCCTGCGCCTTTGCTACACGCTCGGTCCGACCGGGCACGGAACGCTCGCGTCGTTCCTGCGGGGCAAGCGCGTGCCCACGGTGATGGGATACGACCCGCTGTTTCAGTTCTTGCACGAGGACGACGTCGTGCGCGCCATCGTCTTGACGCTGTCGAAGCGACCGCGTGGCGTGTTCAACGTGGCAGGTCCACAGCCCCTCCCCCTGTCCCGTGTGGCGCACGAGGCGGGGCGCTCGGTGCTGCCGGTCCCGGAGTTCATCATGTCGGGGCTGCTCGGTCGCTTCGGGCTGCCCAACCTGCCTGCGGGAGCGCTGAACCACCTGAAGTACCCGGTAGTGGTCGACGCACGGCACTTCCGGACGGCGACGGGGTTCGAGCACGCCTTCGACGAGATGATGACAATCAAGGCATTTCGAGACGCGTTCCCCGTCCCCTGGTGACAGGCACTAGCCTGCACCCGGCGAGCCACACGGAGGACGCAACCAAGAGCATTGGCTTCACGTGCACGGGTCCCATGAGGTGTCTCCGTCCAGTGGGGCAGCCGCGCGGGCGCTCTACAGCCCCATCAGCTTCGCCACGTAATAGCGCAGAGTCTCCGTCGTCCCTCCGCCGATGCGGAAGAGGCGCTGGTCACGCCATGCGCGGGCGATGCGAAACTCCTCGATATATCCCCATCCGCCGTGAAACTGCAGGCACTGGTCCGCGATCTCGCTCGCCACATCGCCCACGAAGATCTTGGCGAGCGAAATCAGCTTCACCGTGTCCATCGAGACGTCGCCCTTCTTGACGTACTTGTCTTCGTTGTACGCGTCGGCCCCGCGGTAGGCGAGAGCACGCGCCGCCTCGAGCTTGGCTGTGAGGTCGACGAACTTGTGCTGCCAGTACTCGCGCTTGATGATCGGCTTGCCGAACGCCGTCCGGTCGCGGCCGTATTGGATCGACTCCGCCATCATGTACTCGCAGGCCGCCGTCGCGCTCGCACATGCGATGATGCGCTCGCTCTGGAAATTCTGCATGAGGTACATGAACCCCATGTTTTCCTCTCCGAGCAGGTAGCGCTTCGGGACACGCATCTCGTCGAAGTGGAGCTCCGCCGTGTCGCTCGAGTGGTTGCCGATCTTCTTCAGCTTCCGCGCGACGTGGAAGCCCTTGGTCTTCGTCGGGACGAGGAAGAAGCTGCACCCGCGCGCGCCCATCTCGGGGCTGGTCTTCACGAGCAGCGTGATGAAATCCGCGCGCGTGCCGTTCGTGATGAACGTCTTCGCGCCGTTGATGACGTAGTCGTCGCCATCCCTTCGCGCCGAGGTCTGGATACCCGCGACGTCGCTGCCGGCATTCGGCTCGCTCACGCCGAGGGCGACGATCTTCTCTCCGCGGATCGCGGGCGCGAGAAACTCGTCTTTCTGTTCCCTGGTGCCGAGGTCGTTGATGACGGGCGTCGCCATGTCCGACTGGACGAGCAGGCCCATCGACACCCCACCCGCCGCGCACCGTGGGAGCTCTTCCGCCTTGGCGACGGAGAACCAATAGTCACCACCCGCACCACCGACGTCGGTCGGATAGTGCGCGCCAAGGATTCCCAGTTCCCCTGCCCGCTTGAACACCCAGTTCGGGAAGAGCTCGTCTCTCTCCCACTCGGCCGCATGCGGAGCGAGCTCCTGCTCGCAGAAGCGCCGCACGGTCTTTCTGAACTGCTGGTGCTCTTCTGAAAAGGGATTCGGCATGATGTCGACGGACCGCTGCGCACCGCCGAAAAGCGCCGGCTTGCGACCGACTTCGGCTCAACGCGGAGCGCAACACGTAGTGGTCTCGATTGGAAGGCCGGGCCAAAACGCCGGGCCTTCCCTCGAGGCCGCCCATCGAAGGCGTACCCCGCGCGATGGAACGAAACCCCACCGCGCGAGGGGGGAAACTACTTCTTCTTTCCCTTCTTCGCGCCCTTCTTAGCCTTCTTTGCGCCTTTCTTTGCTTTCTTCGCGGCCATGGTCTTCATTCCTTTCTCCGCCTTGGCGGGTTTTTTTTGCTTCGGTTTCGGGTGGTGTTTCACTGATGCCGGCTTGGCCTTGCGCACGCGCGTAGTGCTCCGAGAGCCAGAGCGCGCGGACGTTGCGACCTTCGCCGGCCCGCCCACCCCATTGCCGACGTGAGGCCGCCGACCGGAGCCGGCTTTCGTCGTGTTGACAATGGGACGGGGGACTGCCTCGCGTTGAGCGGAGCGCCTCTCGAGGACGCTCACGATCCGTTCGTCGAGTTGCTCGAGGTCGAACGGCTTGTCGATGTACTCGTCCGCACCGAAGAGCGGGCTCGTCGCCTCGTTGAGGCTCTCGCCTATGCCGGTCAGCATGAGCACGCCGGTGTGCGCGAGCGCCGCGTCCTGGCGGATCTTGCGACATACCTCCCAGCCACTCATGCCGGGCATCATCACGTCGAGGACGACGAGATCCGGCAGGCGCTCTCGCGCGAGCCGCCACGCTTCGTCGCCGTCGGACGCTTCGATTACTTCCAGTTTCGGCCGATCTATCGAGCGCAGGTGACGCGCGACGAGCTCCAGCATCGTCGGCTCGTCGTCAGCGACCAGCACCACCGGCGGCGCCGAGTTCTCATTCACGATCGTGATGATCGAAGAACTTGCGTGCGTTGGTCAAGTTCTGTTTCGCGGATCACTCGTCGACGAACTGGGTCGGCACGCGCGAAGTGGACGCGACGAGCTCCTTCGACGCCGTCACGAACTTCACCATCGTGGGCATGTTGCCCTTCGTGAGCTTCAGTTTGTTCTGCATCATGCCCTTGGTCGGATCGAGCAGACCGCGGATGACTTCCTTCCAGCGCGCGTACGTCGCGACGATGACGAAGGGCGCTTTTTCGGCCTCTTCGCGCGAGATGAGACGGCAGGCGTTGCACTCGCCCCGATGCAGATCGAGCCACATCGCCATGTCGTCAGGGATGCCGATGGAGGGCTCCGCCATCACCACCATCGCGACGGACCCATGCGTCCAATCCTTCCCGGCGACCCGGTACCCGGGGTTGGAGTTGATGGCGTCCTTGTAGGCAGAGCACCACTCGGCCGAGGGGAAGCGGAGGCTCGTCATGGCGGCGAACGTACTAGAGCGTGCGCGTGCGCGTCCAGGATGGACGCCGGCTCGTACGCCCGGCCATACTTGAGGCGGATGGCGCGCGCCCTCACACGACCGCGGGTACATGGACGGGGCAACAAGCGCCTCGACGCCATCCTGGATTTCGCGGCGTTCGCAGCGCGACCGATGCCCCTCTTCACGCTGCTCGACGAGGCGCCCAGGCGCATCGCGGCCCTCCTCACTGCAGACGTGTGCTCCCTCTACGTCGTGGAGGGCAACGAGACCGAGCTCGTCATGCGCGGCAACGTCGGCTTCCCGAACGCGGCGATCGGACAGGTGCGCCTGCGGATCGGCGAGGGGATCACGGGCGAGGCCCTCGAGTACATGCGCCCCATCTCGACCGAGACGGCCGAGCAGCACACGGCCTACCGGCACTTCGCGGAGCTCCGCGAAGAGCGCTTCCCGGTCTTCCTCGCCGTCCCCATCCGCGGCAAGGTCGGCCCGCTCGGGGCTCTCGTCGTCCAGCGGCGCGAGACGCCCTTCGCTGACGGGGATATCGAGGTGCTGACGCTGATGGGCGCGCTCATCGCGGCAGGCATCCGGCACGCAGAGCTGGCGGACGAAGCACGCGAGCGGCGCGCGCGGCGCGTCACGACTGGGGCCCGCAAGGTGACTCTGACGGGTCGGCCCGCCCTGGTGGGGCGTGCCCTCGGGACGGTGGCCGCCCTGCGGCGCCCTCGAGCCCGGGCCGGCGATCGATCGCACGCCGTGAGCAGCGACGCGAGCGCCGACGTGAGCCGCCTGCGCGGCGCCTTCGATACGGCGGGGAAGGCCATCCGGGGTCTGCGCGAGCGGGCTCACGCGCTGGGCCTCGATCGCGACGCCGAGTTTCTGGCTACCTACGGCGAGATCGTGGAAGAGACGCGGTTTCGCCAGCGAGCGACCGAGCTCGCGGCCGGGGGTGCGGGCGTGGCCCAGGCCCTCTCCCGGGTGGCCCGCGACGTGACCCGCACGGCGGTGTCGGTGACGCGCGACCCGTTCATGGAGGAGCGCGCGAGAGACATCGAGGACCTGTGCGACGCGCTGACGATGCTCGCAGACGTCGACAAGGCCTCGGTGCTCCCGAGCAAGGCAATCCTGCTCGGCGACACGCTCACGGTCTTCGATCTGCTGATCAGTGCGCGCTTCCAGCCCGCAGGGGTGGCGCTCAGCGAACGGGCCACGGGGACACGCATGCGCGCCCTGCTCAAGCTGATGAATGTTCCGTCCGTGACGGACGTGGAGGGCCTCTTCCGCTGGGTGTCGGACGGCGATATCGCCTTGCTCGACGGCGACCACGGCCTGCTGGTGATAAACCCGAGCAAGGCGGAGATGGCGACCGTTCGCGAGAACCGGAAGACACGAGAACGTCTCCCCTAGGCGCGGTTTGCCCGCCGGCTTCGCGTGCGTTCAACCCAAGCGTCCGAGTGGAGGGCGTGTCACGATGAGGTGCTGCCAGTGACCGCCACGTCGTCGTCGCCCAAAGAGCCCGATCCCCACGTCAGCCCAGATGCCGGCGACGACGACGGTGATCGCGTAAGCATCACCGAGGTGAACGGCACGGTCGCTCGCTTCGAGATGAGCTACTCGCCCCCGGACGGGGCGCGATCGAAGTTTGGTCCACCGCTGAGGGCGCGCCTCCCGTCGGCGCTCTATCTCTCGGGCGCCCTCGCGCTCGGGTGCGTCGTCCTCTACGCCTACCTGTGGGCTCCTTCGAGCTCGCGGGTCTTCGCCTGGGTCGTGGAGGGCGACCGCGGGCGCCCCATCTCGGCGAACATCCTGGCGATCATCGTCGTCGTCAGCGCTCTCGCGACCGTCCTTCGCACCCACATGCGAGGCGTTGTCGTGAGCGACGAGTGGATCGAGGCCCGCTATCTGTTGCCGTTCGGGATCCCTCGCGCTCGTCGGTGGGGGTGGCCGCAAGTGCTGAGGGTCGTGGTCGACGGGACGAGCCTCGGGTTCGAGTTGTGGGACGGAAGCTTCGACAGGCTCCCCAAGGTCGCCAAGGGGCAAGAGCTCGTGGATATGGTGTGCAAGTACGCCGCGCACCGGCGCATCGACGTCACCGTGCTGGAGCGTCCTGTCGGTCCCGCTCGCCCCACTCTGCGGTGACGGCTGCGCGAAACCCAGGGTCGGACAAGAACTCGATCGCGGTTCGTGCGAGCGCCTTGGCCGCTACGAGCGCCGTCCGGCTGCCGGCGTCGCTGGCCGCTGCATCCGCGAAACGATGCTCGTGGCACATCGCTTCGCCCTGCCCCACGATGGCGAGCCATGGGTGGATCGAGGGAACGACGTGGGACACGTCCCCCATGTCGGTGCTGCCCGCACCGACGCGCTCGTCTCGCTCGCGGGGGCTGCGGCCGAGGGCCTCGAGGTGCGCCCCGAAGCGACGCGCGAGGGCCAGGTTGTTGACCAGGTCGCGATAGCCTTGCCGAGTGCTCAGGGTGATCTCGACGTCGCTTGCCATCGCGGCCGCGCGTGCGCAGCGTTCGACGATCCCGCGCACCCGCTCGAGCTCGGCGCCGTCCCGGGCACGGACGCTGAACTCGCACGCGGCGAGCTCGGGGATGATGTTCGCTGCCTGTCCGCCGTCGGTAACGTAGCCATGGACGCGGACGCCGTCCCGGAAGTGGACCCGCTGGCCGTCGACGAGGCGAAACGTGTCGAGGCACGCGGTCAGCGCACTGCGTCCTGCGTGGGGAGCGAGCGCGGCGTGGGCAGGCTGGCCTCGAAACGCGAAAGCTAGCCACACCGAGGCCAGCGCTTCGTGCGCGAGGAGGTCGCGGTCGAAAGGGTGGAACATCATCGCGACGTCGACTCCCTCGAAGGCGCCTGCCTTGATCATCTCGATCTTGCCCCCGCCACCTTCCTCGGCAGGAGTTCCGAGCAGCACGACCTCGCCCCCCGTGGCCTCGGCGACGCCGGCGGCAGCGACGAAGGCTCCCACCGCGCCCGCGGCGATCAAGTTGTGCCCGCACGCGTGACCGACCCCCGGGAGGGCGTCGTACTCGGCCAGTATCGCTACCCGTGGCCCCTTGCCCGAGCCACTCCGCGCGCGGAAGGCCGTGGACATCCCGGCGATGCCACGCTCAACGTGATGGCCGCGGGCCGACAAGAACTCGCCGAGCCACTGGCTCGCCTTGTGCTCTTCGAAGCGCAACTCGGGGTGGTCATGGATACGGCGCGCGAGAGCGACGAGATCCCGCTCGCACCCGTCGACGCAATGATCGATGGCAGCGGCGAGGTCAGACGGGAGGGGCATGGCGAGGAACCACAAAGGTCACCCAGGGGCGACGCGGACGTCAATGCAACCCGATGCTAGCCTCGCGGGCGATGAGGCCGGTGCTCCTGCCACTGATCCTCGGCGTGAGCCTCGGTACGCTGGCCTGCCGCGACCAGACCCCGAGCAACGAGAGAGTCGTCCAGCGCGAGGCGCCCCCCTTCGTCCCCGAGAAGGTGGTCGGCGAGGGACATGCGATGGGCACCCACCTCGCCTATGCGGCCTTCACGACGACCACGCTGGACGCAGCCCGAGTGCGGGTCGCGTTCGACGCCGCGACCGCAGAGATCGTTCGACTCGAGAAGCTGATGACGACGTGGGACCCGGCAAGCGAGGTGTCGCGAGTGAACGCGGCGGCAGGCAAGCAGGCCGTCAAGGTGAGTGACGAGACGTTCGACGTCATCCGCGAGTCCCTGCACGCGAGCCAGATGAGCGGCGGCGCGTTCGACATCACCTTCGAGACGCTCCACGGCCTCTGGAAGTTCGACCAGGACCTGGACCCCCACCCGCCCACGCCGGCGGAGGTCGGCGCACGTCTGAAGTTCTTGGGCTTCGGGCATGTGAAGCTCGACGAGGCCGCGCATTCGGTCTTCCTCGACGAGGCCCACGTCCGCATCGGCCTCGGGGGCATCGCGAAGGGGTACGCGGTGGATCGGGCGGCGAAGGTGCTCCTCGATGCGGGCCTCGTGTCGTTCTACGCGCAGGCCGGTGGTGACCTCTACACGCACGGCGACAAGCCGGGAGGCGAGCCGTGGCAGGCGGGCGTTCGCGATCCCCGTGGGCCCGAGGGGGACTACTTCGCGATGATGCCCGTGAGCGACCACGCCTTCAGCACCGCTGGCGACTACGAGCGGTCGTACATCGTGGACGGCCGGCGCTTTCACCACATCATCGATCCGCACACCGGTTATCCGGCCACCGCCTCCCGCAGCGTGACGATCTGGGCGCCGACGGCCCTCCTGGCGGACGAGATCGACGACGCCGTATTCATCGTGGGTCCTGAGAAGGGGCTCGCCCTGGTCGAGTCCCTCGACGGCGTGGGAGCGGTGATCGTGGATGCTCAGAACCGCGTCTGGACGAGCAAGCGACTGGAGGGCAAGGTGCGGCCCGTCCATCCGCCGCGGGACGCGCTCTAGACAGCTAGAACCTAGAGAAGCGCACGGGCGGCGCTCTCGAGGTCTGCGGCGCAGCGCACCTCGTACACGGCCGTGCAGTGGGGGGCGTAGCGGGCCATCGCGCTGTCGCCCTGGCCCCACTGGCCTCGCGGCTCGGGGCAGAGCCAGATGAGGGTGCGGGCGCGCTCTCGGATGCGGTCGAGGACCTCGGGGGCGGCATCATGGTGGTTGGTGCGCCCGTCGCCGAGGACGACGACGGTCGTACGCCGATCGACCTCGCGCAGGTGACGAGCCTCGAAGGATCGAAGGACGCGGCCGTAGTTGGAGTTGTCGGAGGTGGGCACTACTCCGCCGCCCCAGGCTTGGGCGATCGCGACGCGGACGGGCGCTCGCGCAAAAAGGCGAGTCGTCTCCCCGAGGTCGCTCACGAAGACAAAGCTCCGTGCGCGCTCGAAGAGTTCCTGAGCGGCGTACGTGAACTCGAGCAGGAAGCACGCGGCCGCGCGGACGGAGTCGCTCACGTCGCAGAGGAGGACGAGCTTCGGACGGTCTCGGCGGCGACGCTTTCGTACGAGGTCGAAGGGGACTCCGCCGGTGCGGAGCGCTCGACGCAGCGTTCCGTGCGCGTCGATGACGCCACGGCGCGCATGTCTGGCGCGGACGCGCGCACCACCCCGGAGGCGCTCGGCGAAGCGACGGACGGAGCGACGCACCTCTTCGATCTCGGCGTCCGTCAGGGCAGCGAAGGGGGTCGTCTGGACGCGGTGATGGCCGCGCTCGCTCTCGAGCTCCGAGACGCGTGCATCGTGGACTCTCCGCACGTACGCCCGGACCTCGTCGTCTGATCGTTCCAGCTCCGCGGCAAGGGCGTCGGCGAGGACCTCGCCGCGGGGACCGAGGGCATCGACGAGAAGCGTGCGCAGGTCGCCGAGGGCTTGCCGGGCCCGCCCTGCCCCGAGCTGCCCCAGAATGCGATGGGTCTGGAAGCCGATCTGGAGGCCGCTAGAGGCGTCGATGGCGCGCGAGACCCCCGAGATGGCCAGCAGTCGGTCCAGCTCGGCGCCCCTCGTGAGGAGCGTCGCGAGCGCCAAGGCACCGGGGCGACTCGCCGCGAGCTGGTCGAGGAGAGCGCGAAGGGCCTCGAGCTCCTGCGTAGCGAACCCCTGGGCAGTCAGGCGCTCCCATAGGGTCCGGCGCCCCGGGAGAACGTCACCCGCGAAGAAACCGTCGAACGCGACATTGAACCGGGCCCGATCGCGCGCGCGGTGCACGACGATCGCCGCGATACCATCCCGAACGTTCGCGCGGTCCTCGAGGCCAAGGGCGCCCACGATCCGAAGAACGTCGATGGCCTGGGAGGTGGAGATCTCGAACCCCTCGCGCCGGAGCGCCCAGAGGAGCTCGTCGAAGACGCGAACGATGACGCGCGGGTCGGGAAGCACCGGACCCGCGAGAGTCAATTCGCGGCCTCGGCGAGGAGCGCTCTCAGAGTGGCGTCGAGGCGTGCATCGGCAGTGGGGTCGTAACCGATGGAGACATCTCGGACGACCCCTCGCTTGTCGATGACTACGAGGGTGGGCATGCTCACGACGCCGTACGAACGGGTGGTCTCGGCCTTTCTGTCGACGGCGACGGCGTAGTGCAACGACATGCGCTGCGCGAAGAGCGACACCTCCTCGGCGTCTTCGGTCGATACGCCCAGCACGCTGAGCCCCTGGGCGCCGTAGCGCGCCTGCAAAGCGCTCAACTTCGGGACGAAGACCCGGCAGGGCGCACACCAGGTGGCCCAGAAGTCGAGAAGGACGACGCGACCACGGAGGGAGGCGATCGACGTCGGGGAGCTGCCGCTCACGACGTCGAGGTCCTTCCACGGAGGAGCGGAGGCACCGACCAGATCCATGCGCATCACGTCGTCCTGAGAGGGGAACGGAGCGAGAAGGACGATCGCGCCTTCTGCCTTGCCGTCGCGGACGAACGCGACCTCGACCGAGTCGCCCACGGCACGGACACCGACGGCGTGCACGACGTCCCCTCCACTAGCGACCGGCGCTGCCGCCACCCGGACGATGCGGTCACCAACGTGGAGGCCCGCTTGGTCCGCGGGCGACCCGCGCACGACGTGCGCGACTCGGACGCCGGGAGCTCTCGGATCGACGTCCATCGCGATCCCTAGCCAGGGGCGAGGAGCAGACGGCTGGGCCGACGCGTCACCAGAGACCGACAGCGCCACCGCTGCCGCCCCGAGCGCCGGCAAGCAAGTCATGACGACCCGCAGAAGGCCACGTCGCACGCTCATGCCAACTCGTAGCATGACCCACAAAACGCCGTGACGCGCCCTCGAACGAACGAGGTGCGCGTCACGTGAAGGTCAGCCCTGCCGACCAAGTTTACGCCGAGACGAGTTGAATCAAGCCAAGCGAAGGAAGCCGTAAAGAAAGGAAGAAGACCCAGCTCGCGCTAGGTCAATCGGAAGCGACCAAGCAAAAAGAGAAGTGACGGGCCGTTTGCAGCAACGCACATCGGAAGGGAGCTGTGAGCGCGTCGCCCGCCTTTGCCGCAGCCCACGGCGCCGACGGTGCTTGACCCTGCGCGTCATAGAGCAGGGTGCGTGCCAGGTCGGGAATGTTCGCCTTACCTTGGTGTAACAAGTCGTAAATACGACCATTTGCGGAGCAGAGCGCGATGCCACGGGGCTTCACGGTGGAGAAGCCCGGACGTCGCAGTCATGGTGGGAGTGCGAGGGTAAAATCTTTGCGAGGTTCGCGGCGCTGAGTCCGGAGCCCGCGTCCAGGGGGGAACGGAGTTCGCACCGCCGTCCGTCGTTGCGTCTCAGCGCGCCCAGGAAGATTCGAACTTCCGACACCTGGTTCCGTAGACCAGTGCTCTATCCAGCTGAGCTATGGGCGCATCCCCGGTGGGGCGCCGCACGATACTCGGGGCGCCTTTGCTGTCAACGGCGCGGCGGTGGCCAATGGACGCCGCCGGCGCACAAAAGAAAACGAGGCAGCCTCTTTCGAGACTGCCTCGCCTTTACGAAGCGCGGGAGCTCGCGAACGAGCTCACCGAGCTAGCGGGCTTAGAACAGCTGCGTGCCCGGGCTCTCGCAGCTTGCGAACGATACGTCGAACCCGTGCTGCAGTTCGGCGTTCGCACCGCCCACTCCGAGCGTGTACTCGAAGCTGTTCGCACCCGCCGTATTGGGTCCTGACACGATCGACTCCACCACCGTGACGGTACCGGGGGTGGCCCCCAGAGCCGACAGCGAGGAGAGCGTAACGCTCGCCTCGAGGCCGTTGGCGTTGAAGCCCTTGTTCACGGTGATGCCGCTCGCAACGCTCCAGCCGCTGACGGCGTTCCAGACCTGAACGGTGGGGGCCGCAGAGCTGCCGACAACCCACTCGATCACGTACTGTAGACCGCCCGCTGTCGGCAGGGCAGTGGTGCCCAGCGACGCAGGAACCGCGGTGGCCCCGCCGGCGGCACCGTTGCCGACGTAGATGGCCACGATGTCCCCGGTGCTCGCAGCCGGGAGCGCATTGATAGCGAAGTACAGCGTGCCGGTCTGGTACGTGAAGTACCCGGGTCCGGCGGTGTTCGTGTCATCCGCTTCGCCGGGGAGCCACTCGCCGAGGTTGCCGTCGAGCACGATGGCGCCGGAGTGCTGGTACGCCGACTGGTCGAAGGTGCCGGTGCCGGTCGTGGGCGTGAAGCTCACCGTGGCCGACTGGGCGACGCAGGTCGTCCAGTTGACCGTCTGGTCGGCGTTGAAGTCCGACGCCGGAACGGTGACGTCAGCTCCGACGGCTCCGCAGGTGACGCTGCCGCTCACCACACCCGCCGGCGTGCAAGACAGCGCTGCAGTTCCGAGCGTGTAGCAGATATAGGCGCCGGGGGTCGGGCCGCCGGACTGCTGGGTCGTGTTGCTGTCGTCGAGGCTCAGCGTCACGGCACCGCCGCAAGCAGGCTGCGTGGGCGTGGCGACGGGCGAGACGTCCAGAATGAAGGACTGACTGTTCGGGGCGCTAGCGCCAAGCGTGGTGTCGCAGGCGATGGCTTGGACTTTGGTGCCCGACAGGCTGATCGTCGGAATCGCGGTCCCGTTGGGGAGCGCGATGCCGCTGTTGCACGTACCCGTGCCGGCGCCGGTGGAGGTGCCACACGTGAGGGTCTGGTTGGTGACCGTGTAGCAAATCCAGGCGTTGGCAGTCGCGCTCGTGAGCGTGACGTTGACCGAGTTGTCCCAGGGCGAGGCGGGCGTGCAGGGAGTTGCCTGACAACCCGTCAAACCCGCTGTGACTGTCTGGTCGGTCGTGATCTGCGGCACCGCCGTCGAGACGGTCTCGAACGTCTGGGAGCGGGGGGGTGAAGTCCCCTCCGCGCTCGTGTTCGGGCCGCAGACGATGGCCGTCAGCGTGAAGTTGGTCGCGCTGTCCGGAACGGGGATCGTGACGACACTCGTGTTGGTGCCAGCCGACCCGTACGCTGCGGTTGCTGGAATGCCGGTTCCGCAGTTGGGAGCCGCGCCGCCGCCGCCGGTCGTAACGTTGATGACCTGGCCGGGGAAGTTGGAAGCCGTCGTGATCGTGATGACCTCGCCACCGGTGACTGTGGTGGCCGCGTTCAGGTCGCCTGTGTTGCTGGACGTGACGCCAGCCGGTGACGTGAAGTCAGGCTCGGCCTCGGTGAACGTGTAGGTGGCCGTCGCCGGTGCGGCAGGGGCCGCCTCGGTGCCGTTGCAGACAGTCGCCTCGATGGTGTTGCACGCGTTTCCCGCGACGCAGGGCGACGTGTTGGAGGTCAGCGCATTGGCGATGACGCTGTTCGTCGTGTACGCCGTTGCCGCGGCTCCGCTCCCGCTACCGGTGAAGGTGATGGTCGGCGCGGTCGAATAGCCCGCGCCAATGTTGGAGACGATGATGTTGTCCACGGAGCCCGTTGCGGTTGCAGTTGCTGGCGTGCCGGTCCCGGGTGGCCCGGTGATTTGCACCACAGGGGCGGTGTAGTTGTCTCCGGTTGTCAGAATCGCAATCGACGAGATGCTGCCCCCGTTCAGGGTGGCTACTGCCGTCGCTCCCGAGCCGCCTCCGCCGGGGGTATCGACGATGGTCACTAGGTTCGCTGCGGCCAGGTAGCCGGAGCCGCCATTGGTGACCTGAATCGCGGTAACCTTGATGGTCGAGGTCCCCGTGGCGGGCGACGTTGCCCCGCCACCGCCGAACGCCACCGAGGGCGCGCTCACGTATCCCGAGCCGCCGGCGGTAATCAGGAAGCCGGGATTTTGGAGTGTTGCGCTGCCTGCACCGACGAGGGCGACTCCGCCTGCCCCGCCGACGGCGTTCGCGCCGCATGCGCCGTTCGCGCACGTGGGCGTGGTTCCGTCCGTCGTGTAGCAGAGGGTCACGCTGTTCGTGTCCGTGTTGAGGATGGCCGGCGTCTGCTCGGCCGTGAAGGGCCCGGAGCCCGGTGTGATGGTTGGCACTGGCGCGCTACCCGGCGCTCCGTAGGTCACCTTCGTGACCGCCGATGGGAGGAAAGCCGTGCTCGCCGGGCAGCCGATGACTGACCATGCGTCGCCTGCGACGATGCTACCGCCCGCGGGGGGGATCGAGACGGTGTCGCCGCCTCCGTTATTGAACTCGCAGTCGTTGTTGGCGCAGCTCTCGAGCGTTCCCGAGTTGCAAGCGTTGGTTCCGCAAACGGGCGTGCCGCCCTTCTGAATGCAAACGAAGGAGTACGCCTGACCCGTGCCATCCTGCTCGACTACGGCGGTGAAGCTACCGACCGAACCGCTGGGGATGGCAAACGTCGTCGCCGGGGGGGCGGAGACGTTGGCGTCGGCTGCGGGGTTGATGCTGCACCAGTCGTTGCCGCAGCTCGGGCTGTCGAAGGTGATGGTCACATTCGGGGGGTTGAATGGATCGTAACCCGACCCTGGGTTCACCAGGGTCACGACGATGCCCGTATTCACGTCGCAGCAGAACTGACCGCTGCCGAGCGTCACGTTTGCGGTCGCCTGGGTCCCACCACTGCCCGCGGGCGGCGCAGCGATCGTAATGGTGAAGGTTGGCGATCCGCAGCCGTCCGACGTGTAGCAAGAGGAGGTTCCTCCGGTGACCGTGAGCGATGTGATCTGGCCATTGCCCCCAACGCCAGGCTGGACCAGAAGAGGAGCATCCAGCTGCAGTACGTAAGTACCCGATGCCAGCGCGGACGGGACCAAGCCCACCGCGCAAGCAATCGCCTTTACCGCCGTCCCGGTCTTCGTGATGCTTCCCGGAGTGCCCGTGGACGAAATGCTCGCCGCCGTCCCGGTGCAGGTGCCCTGGGTGGCCCCACAGGCGGGCGCAGAGCCGTCGACCGTGGCGCACGCCCACTCGCCGGCGACGCCGGTGTTGGCCTCAACCAGGTTGCCGGCGGTCAGTGTGCTGTCGTACGTGCCCGGTCCACCCTCGTTCGAGCCCGTGCCCACCGGCGAGAAGGCCGGAGCGTTGAGCTGCACCGTGTAGGCCAGGGACGTGACCGCAGACGCTGCGTAGCCCTGCTTGCAGGAGATCGCCTGATACGTCGTGCTGGCGATGAGACCGTCCGGCGTGGCGTTCTTCTGGCTGAACGTGTGCGGGCTGGAGAGCTGCGTGCCCGTGGTGCAGGTCGGCGCCGTTCCGTTGGTCGTGTACCAGATGGACGCGCCGGTCGTGGTCGTCTCGATGGTCGGCGTGAGGCCGTTACCCGCCCAGAGCACGTTGCCCGGGGCCGGGCTGACCATCGTCGGTGCCGAAGCCTGAAGCGTGTACACCTGGTTCGAGACGGGGCTCGTGGTCGCCCCGTTCTCGCAGGCGATCGCTTCCACCGTCACCGCGCCGGCGGCGTTGGTCGACGCGGCGCTGATCGCGATCTGCGAGACCGAGTTGTACTGGAGCGAGCTGCCGGTGCAGGCACCGGTCGCGTTGCACGTCGGCGTCGTGACGCCGTCGAGCGTGTAACAGATCGTGGCGCCGGCGCCCGCGCTCACGGCGACCTTGAAGTCGTTGTTCTGCGTCTGGGAGGTCTGGTTGAAGACCGGCTCGGTAAGCGTCGGCGTGCTGCTGTCTGACGGCGGCGGAGCCGCCACCGTGTACGTCGCGAAGACGATGGGCGAGTTCTGGTAACCCGTCGCGGCGGCAAATGCGCGGATCGTCTCGGCCTGCGACACCTGGATCGGGCCGGAATAGACGAGGCTGTTCGGGTTCGGGTTGGTCCCGTTGGTCGTGTAGTAGATGAAGCCGTCCGCGGGGAAGCCGGCGGGCGGCGTGATCGTCACGTTGCTCGGTCCGTCGAGGGCCGTGCCCGTGGGCGGCGTGAACGTGGGCGCGACGAGGGTCGGCAGCACGGCCGCTTCGATTACGCCGGTGTCAGGCGGCGAGCCGACGAACGTGTCGGCGGTAACGACGTCTTCAAAGCCGCTGTCCACCTCACTGGTGATGCCGGTATCCACTCCGGAATCGACCGTCGGCGTACTCTTGCTGCTGCTTCCACAGCCGGTTATCGCACCCACACACGCCAGCGTTGCCGCCAGCGACAGGGACGCAATCGCGGCCAAGCCTTTATTCGTACCCCCAAGTCTGCGCGTCATCTCACGTACTCCTTCCTCAGTTGTGTACCGACCAAGTTCGTCTACTCGTGCAAAGAGCCCGGCCGGCGGAGCCGAGCGCGGGACCATCTCGCACGATCTCAGATTCGGCGCGGCTGTCAACCCACAGCCTGCGCGCTTTTTTTCAGACGTGACCGGAGCTACTACGGCTCCGGTCCCGCCCCGTTGAAGGCCCTCCTAGGGCCATTTCTTATTCCTTCCCGTCTCTCCCGCTGTGTCGGCCCGCTGTCCCGCCCCCACTGGGCTCACCCTGCGTGATCTTGCTCTGGTGCTTCATACTGAGCGCGATTCACGGAACTCGGACCCATCTTCTGATCCAAGCAGCGGGGATGGTCGCATCCTTTTGTCCAAAGGACAATGCTAGAAAAACTACAGCTGCACGTGCCGAGCGAGACAAGCGAGCGGGACGCCACGTGGATGATGGCCGCACTCGATGAGGCCGACCTCGCGGCGGCCGAGGGAGAGGTTCCCGTCGGGTGCGTCATCGTGGGCGTCGGCGGAATCGAGCTTGGCCGGGGAAGGAACGGGCGCGAGATGCTCGCGGACCCGACAGCGCACGCGGAAATCATGGCGATTCGCGCGGCGGCCGCGAGGCTCGGGAGCTGGCGGCTCGAAGGTACTACCGCCTACGTTACCCTCGAGCCGTGCGCGATGTGTGCGGGTGCGCTGGTGCTGGCGAGGGTCGATCGCGTCGTGTTCGGATGCGCCGATCCGAAGGCAGGCGCCATCGCGACGATGTTCGGCATTGGGCTCGACCCGCGCTTGAACCATCGCTTCTCCGTCAGCGGGGGCGTGCGGGCCGCGGATTGCGCCCAGCGGCTGCAGGTCTTCTTCGCGGCGCTCCGCGATAGAACGGCGCGCGACAAGGGCGACGGCTGAAAGGCTCTACTCTTGATCGTCCGGAGGGACGGCCGCTCCGGGGTCTTCGACGTCCGCACCGAGGGGACTCCGCGCATGCACGGGCGCCCTGGGTTGCGGCCGATCGCCACCGCGCCAGAAGACGACCGTCTCGCTCGCTGCTTCGGCAAGCTCGGCGTCCGTAATTAGCCCCACGCGATGGGCGACTTGCATCAGCGCGTGCAACATGCGGGACCAGCCCTCGGGGACCTCCCCGGCGTCCCGCATCGCCGCGTAGCGCCTCGGTGCCGGCAAGAGCGACGACAGAAACAGACTTTCGGCGAGGTTGAGCTCGGCGGGCGTCCGACCGAAGTAGTGGTCGGCCGCCGCGGCGATCCCGTACACCGACGGACCGAACTCGATGACGTTCAGGTAGATCTCCATGAGCTCCTCCTTGGAGAACGCCTGCTCGAGGTAGTCCGTGAGCACGACCTCTTGCACCTTCCGCGCGAGCGTCTTGTCGCGCGATAGAAAGAGGTTTTTTGCGAGTTGCATCGTGATGGTGCTCGCGCCCCTCACGAAGCGCCGCGCCTTCAGGTTGGCCACGATCGATGCGCGGATCGAGGCGTGATTGAATCCGTGATGGCGAGGAAAGGCACCGTCTTCGGTCGTCAGAACGGCGACCTGCATATAGGGGCTGATCTGGTCGAGCGCCGTCCAGCTGGTGGTCCCGGGTCCCGTCGTTCGCGTCCCGATGGATCCGTCCGGAAGGTAGATCTTGTGAGTGAATGGCTGCTTGAAGCGCTCGCGCGCGAGCGGAGGCGGGACTTCTACCACGCGGCACCGATCGTCGATCTCGTAGCCGAGCTCCAGGTCCTCGAGCGCCCGCGTGTCGAAGGCAAACCGCCCCCGTGCCGCGAACGTGCCGGCGATGCTCGTCCCCTGCAGCCCGGGGAGGAGCGCGGTCGGAACGCTGTCGAGAAGCGACTGGCAAGCGGCGATCGGCACCTCGAAACGAAACGCGGCCACGACGTGATCGGGTCCCTGGTCGAGTACGCCGCTCGCCCCGAGGTGAATCGCGCCGAGATTCACGTTGACGTCGTCGAGGCGCAGGTCCCCCGGGGCGGTGAGGGCTCCGCGCGCTCTGATCTCCAGATCGAGATCGCGAACGACGTCCGACGCGAGACGTCCGTTCTCGATCGACAACCCCCGAGTCGCCCAGTCGCCGTCGAACGTTAGTGCCGTACCATCGCCCGCAAGTACCGCCTTCGCCCGTCCGGCGACTGTGGCGCGCGTGACGTCGACCAACCCGGCGGCACCTTCCTTTATCCCGAGTAGACCAAGGGACACGGGCCCTCCCTCGAGTGCCAAGGTGGCATCGCTCTCGTCCGTCGGTAGCGTCGCCCGGACGGAGAGAGGAGTGTTCGTCGTCGCTTGACCCGTCGTGAACTCGATCTCGAGCGCCGAGGGCGAGCGCACGACGGACAGAGGCCCCGGCCCAATGCTGAGGGCGACTCCATCCGGCGCCCGAGTGAACTTCCACGTGAGCGCATCGACGCCGATATCGGCACCGCCCGGGATACGGTCGGCAAGAACGGAGGCGAGGGCGGCCACGGTGGCTCGCGCGGCGTGAAGGTCGGGCAACGGAAGGAGGGGGGCCGCAGCGTCGAGGACGACAGGCGATGCGTGCGGGGTGCGCTGCCGCGAAGGGGTCGTTGCAGGGGGCGGGTCGTCGACCGCTTCGTCGTGAGGGTCGGATCGACCCGGGGCTGCTGCCCACTCGACAAGGAGGGACGCGGCCCTGGCTCGGGTCAACGCGCTGGACCCGTCGAGCCCCCATGTCGGCGCGGACAGGACGATTGTGGCCGGTCCGAATCGCGCCCGCGCCTCCTCGGCTGCGGCTCGTAAGCCTCCCGCGTCCCGGACGAGCTGCGCACCGTGAATCTCCAGTCGCGGCACGGGAGGGTCCCCGTCCAGCCAGAGGACGGACATGCCCTCGATGGAGACTGGGAGGACGGAGCGCTTGGGCTCGGGCGACGGCGGTGGCTCGTCGCCGCGCCACGCCCTCCATGTGTCGCGCAAATGGCCGGGAGCTCCTTTAAGGAGGACGCTTACGCCGCGCAGACGAAGGGCACGCGCGTGCATGCTGATCCCGAACGGCACCCTCACCTCATCGGCGTGTGCCTCGAGCCCCTCGGTACCTATCGGACGGACCCGAACACCGCCGAGGCAAACCCCGAACCAGTCGGGGCTCACCGCGTCCACGGTCACCTCCAACCGGCGCCTGGCAGCCTCGGCCCTTACGCGCGACCGTACGATGGGGCCGAACCCGAGGGCCACTCCACCCGCCATGCCCCCGACCGCGACAGCGGTGATCACGACGCGCCGGCTCAGACGAACGGACATCGGACGCCCGCTAGCCTAACGCGCGGCCCACGGGCGTCGCATCCCCCGGTGATTCAGGCGCACAAAAAGCCAAGAGCCCGCAAAAGGCGGGCTCTTGGGAAAAAATCCCGGCAGCGTCCTACTCTCCCACACGGCTTCCCGTGCAGTACCATCGGCTCCGAGGAGCTTAACTTCCGAGTTCGGGATGGGATCGGGTGTGGCCTCTTCGAAATCACCACCGGAAATCTGTGGATCGCATTGTCCAAGCGCTCGCGAAGGGAGCGGGATTCTCGCAATCCGAATCCCGCGCGCGATTCTCAAAGTTTGCCTTAGAGATATGACCAAGCCTCACGGCCTATTAGTACCGGTTAGCTCCGCGAATTGCTCCGCGTCCACACCCGGCCTATCAACCTCGTAGTCTACGAGGGGCCTTTAGGGGCCTTGCGGCCCGGGACACCTTGTCTTGAGGCCGGCTTCCCGCTTAGATGCTTTCAGCGGTTATCCGTTCCGTACATAGCTACCCGGCGATGCCACTGGCGTGACAACCGGATCACTAGAGGTACGTCCAACCAGGTCCTCTCGTACTATGGTCAGCTCCTCTCAAGTGTCCTACGCCCACGGCAGATAGGGACCAAACTGTCTCACGACGTTTTAAACCCAGCTCGCGTACCGCTTTAATCGG
>Ga0182018_10000529_pt1 | contig 49497 bp, 44 predicted proteins | sample 812P2MmetaG_FD_120490 | JGI IMG/M metagenome (GOLD analysis project Ga0182018, IMG submission 120490) | Permafrost microbial communities from Stordalen Mire, Sweden - 812P2M metaG | ecosystem: Environmental > Terrestrial > Soil > Wetlands > Permafrost | place: Sweden: Stordalen | collected... | reverse complement strand
TCTGGAAATGACCTGCCACCGTTAGGTGGCGCAACTCAATCGGGGCCGCGTTAGCGACCCCGCTCAAGCCGCTTTGAGCGGCTCACATCGTAAAGCCCCCGGCTCTGCCGGGGGATATTTACTGGGATTGAATGGGCGAGACGAGCTGATGCGGCTTGCTTCGCCCGCGGTTTTCAACGTCCGTCAAAAGGGAAGCAGTTAATAAGGAGTTGCGTTATTTAGCCGCTGGTAGGCCGTGTATATCTCCTCGCCGAAGCACGCGAAGATCACTTTATGGATAGCGTCGCTTCTGGTGAGTTCCGCATGTGTTTCACGCATGGCGATTTCTACCGCAAGATGTAGAGGGAAGTGGTAAATGCCGCAACTGATGGCTGGGAATGCGAGAGTCTTCAGGTTGTGCTCGTGGGCAACTGCAAAACAGGAGTGATAACAACTGGCCAGTAACTCGCGCTCCGCGTGCTCTCCGCCGTGCCACACGGGACCCACTGTGTGGATGACATATTTTGCCGGAAGTCGATAGCCACTGGTCAGTTTTGCCTGTCCAGTCATGCAGCCGCCCAGCTTGTGGCACTCAATCATCAGCTCGGGACCGGCTGCGCGATGAATTGCGCCGTCGACGCCTCCGCCGCCGAGCAGGGAGCTATTTGCGGCGTTCACGATTGCGTCGACGTCGAGGGTTGTGATGTCGGTTTTGAGAATTTCAATTCGCTCGATCATCTGACCCACATCCACTTTACCGCTATTCGTCTGTGTTTTTAAATTTTGTGCTCGGTTTTCCACCGGCGATTGAGACTGCAAGCCAAAGAATCAAAGAGGATTGTGGCATGCACAATCCACAGCAGGTGGATTCTGCGAATTTTCTGTTTCCATCCCATCAAGAACTCTGCCATACTTAGTGGTGTCCACCTGGTACGGCCAATCCCAACAATTGAAGAGCGAGGTTGCATCGATGTCGGCAAAGTATGTCTTTGTGACGGGCGGAGTTGTGTCCAGTTTAGGTAAAGGCCTGGCGGCTGCCTCTATCGGGTGCCTGCTTGAAAGCCGCGGCCTGCGCGTGAACCTGATGAAGTTCGACCCCTACCTGAACGTGGACCCGGGCACCATGTCGCCCTTTCAGCACGGCGAGGTATTTGTTACCGACGATGGCGCGGAGACCGATCTCGACCTGGGCCACTACGAGCGCTTTACCCACGCACCGCTCTCGCGCGATAACAATCTGACGACGGGCCGCATCTACGAGCAGATTATTCAGAAGGAGCGGCGTGGCGACTACCTGGGCAAGACGGTGCAGGTGATTCCTCACGTGACGAATGAGATCAAGAACGCCATGCGCAAGGTTTCCTCGAACGGCGCAGACGTGACGATCGTGGAGATTGGCGGTACGGTGGGCGATATTGAGTCGCTGCCGTTTTTGGAAGCCATTCGCCAGATGCGCCAGGAACTGGGCCGCGAGAATACCGTCTTTGTTCACCTGACTCTGGTGCCATGGATAGCGGCTGCGCAAGAGCTGAAGACCAAGCCGACACAGCATTCAGTGAAGGAATTGCTGGGAATCGGGATCCAAGCCGACATTCTGCTCTGCCGCTGCGACCGCAACCTTGGCCGCGAGATGAAGCAAAAGATAGCCGCCTTCTGCAACGTGGAGGAGCGGGCGGTGGTGGGAGCGAAGGATGTGCCCTCAATCTACGAGGTCCCTCTTTGCTTTGCGGCGGAAGGCGTGGACTCGCTGATTCTGAAGTATTTGCACAAGGAAGCTCCCGAGGCTGACCTGGTGAATTGGAAGGGCCTGGTCGATCGCTGCTACCACCCCAAGGATGTGGTCTCGATCGCTATTGTTGGCAAGTACGTGGAATATGAGGACAGTTATAAGTCGCTGAAAGAAGCGCTGACGCACGGTGCGGTCTCACAAAATCTAAAGCTCAACGTGACATGGATCGAGGCGGAGGGGCTGGAGTCAAGAACTCCTGATGATCGGAGCTACGAATCTCAGCTAGCTGGGTTTGACGGCATCCTTGTGCCCGGAGGATTTGGCAAGCGCGGAATCGAAGGCATGTTGAACGCTATTCGCTATGCCCGTGAGCACGAGGTGCCTTACTTTGGAATCTGCCTGGGAATGCAGACCGCCTGCATTGAGTTTGCGCGGAATGTATGCGGACTGAAGGATGCCAATTCGAGCGAGTTCGATCCCGCCAGCCAGCACCGCATTATTTACAAGTTGCGGGAGTTGCTGGGCGTGGAGGAGATGGGTGGAACCATGCGCCTGGGCGCATGGACATGCATTCTTCAACCAGATTCGCTGGCCGCGAAAGCCTATTGCGGGGCAACGGAGATCAGCGAGCGCCATCGCCACCGGTATGAGTTTAACCGCGAGTACGAAGCGCTGCTGACAGGTGGTGGGTTGCGTTTAAGCGGAACGACGCCCGACTCGACCTATGTAGAGATTGTGGAGCTGCCAGGCCATCCCTATTTCCTGGGATGCCAGTTCCACCCGGAGTTCAAGTCGAAGCCGCTGGAGCCGCATCCGCTGTTCCGGGAATTTATAGTGGCGAGTTACCAGAACAGGCAGGGGCGGGCCGCAGCGGAGTGTGTTGGCCCCGAGATCGTCGCGTCGCAACTAACCTAGCAGCACTGATCCCTTGGCTTTTCCGGCGAGAGCTCGGTCGAAGCTGACCAACTGAAGCCCAACGGCCATCGCAAAGGCGGTTAGATAGTCATCTGCCCATTGCTTCGGTGAAGCTTCGTTCCGGTCAGTGAGCTGCCGAAACAGAATGTCGATTCCGCGCGGCTCTTCCATCATCTGGTTGCCTGGATTATCAAGGAGCGCGTCAAACGCATCCCAAGCTTCGGATTGGGTAAGGACATCCTCACCCATTGCGCTCCGACTAGTCAGCAGGCGGAGCAGTCCGAGCTGAGTGAAACGGCAAAAGTAGACCGTACTCACGCTGTCGAGCGAATCTCCCCAAGCCAGAGCTGCGCTATGGTGTGGGTGAATCTCATGTGCCAGGGCAAGCCACACATTCAAGTCAGGGAAAAGGGATGTATTCGTAAACGCCCTCCTCGCCCAGTTTCAGGGATCCGGGCTGCCTGGAGCGAATGACGGGGAACCTCGGTCGATCCATTTGCTTCACCGCCCCGGCTCCACTCCGCAGCCTGCCAACAATGCCTTCAAGAACGATTCGCTTGATAGTGGTTCCCTCGCTGGCCGCATAGACCTTCATCTCGCGGTAGATTGAGTCCGGGATGTCGATGGTGGTACGCATAAAAACATATTAGCATATTTATGCCCACAAATGCGTGTGAATTTATAACCTCGAAGACGCATCTTTACCATTGGCAGGGCGACGAATTTCGTCCGCTTTTGCCTACACTTTAGGGTCAGTCTTATGGCGAAACTTTGGGTTGTTCATGTGTGGTCTGTGCAGTTGACAAAGGCATCTGCTGAGCCTATCTTTGCCTAGTTTTTGTGAGCGGAGAGAGAGTTAGAAACCATGGCGTATTTTGAGCTTCAACCTGCTGAAGCGGACCTTCAGCAATTGTCTGAGCAGTATTGGCAGGAAGCCAGCGAGCGGGAACAGCAGCTTGAGACTGCTGCATTTGAAGCCGGCGAAGCAATTCGAGACGGCGAATACACGCTGGCCAACCTTGAAACCATCGTGCGCTGGAAATCCGAGCGCGTTGTGCACTACCTGATTGGCAACAGCAATGAAAGCATCAGGACCGCGCTGGCGATCGCGGCATCACCTCGTTCTTCGACAGAAGACGCGGTCATGGCTCTGGTCGGACTCCGTGGCGTAGATATTTCAATTGCGTCCGCAATTCTGGCTGCCATCCACCCTGAGCTCTATGCGGTATTGGATTACCGCGCACTTGAGGCGCTGGGACACGCGCGGCACGATGTGGCGTTCTACGCTGAATACAATGCGCATTGCAAGCGCTTGGCCGGGTATGGCATTGTCCAGCCCAAAGAGGGTCTGCCCGCGCCCACGGCGCTTCACGCACTGGAACGGGCGTTGTGGCAGTGGTCAAAGAGTCGCCAGGATTGGGGAGCGGCCGAGCTTACCACGATAAAATCGGGTTCGTGAGCAATTCCTTTGAGATTGGGCCGGTGCAGGTCGGGGCGGGCAAGCTCTTCCTGATTGCCGGTCCATGCGTGATCGAAGGAGAAGCGCATGTGCGGACCATGGCGGACGCGCTTCAGCGCGTCACTGCTGACCTGGGCATCCCATTCATCTTCAAGGCCAGTTACGACAAGGCGAACCGCACGAGCGTGAAGAGCTTTCGCGGGCCGGGCCTGGTGGAGGGCACGCGGATTCTCGGCCGTTTGGCCAAGGAAACCGGTCTGCTGGTGCTGACCGACGTGCACGAGCCCGCGCACTGCGAAGTTGCCGCGGAAGCTGTGGACGTGCTGCAGATTCCCGCCTTTCTCTGCCGACAGACCGACTTACTGGTAGCCGCTGGCAAGACAGGGCGCGCCATCAACATCAAGAAGGGGCAGTTTGTTGCGCCGTGGGATATGGATCATCCGGTGGAGAAGGTACGCTCTACCGGGAATGAGCGGGTCTTCCTGACCGAGCGGGGAGCGAGTTTCGGCTATAACACGCTGGTGGTAGATTACCGCTCAATGGCGGTGATGCGCCGGTTGGCGCCCGTGGTATTTGACGGTACTCACTCGGTGCAGCAGCCTTCCGCGGCGGGCGGTGTAAGCGGCGGCCAGCCGGAGTTTATTCCGCTGCTGGCGCGTGCGGCAGTGGCGGCTGGGGTGGATGGTTTGTTCCTCGAGGTTCACGATGACCCGGCGCATGCGAAATCCGACGGCGCAAATGCGCTTGATTTGACGCTGCTGAAACCGCTACTGGAAAAGCTGCTGGCGATTCACGCTGCGGCAGGGGTGTAGTGTTCGAGGACTAGAAATCCTGGCCTTCTCTCTATCCTCCAGCACCGGCTGGTTAGGCCACATTCTGGAATGGGATTGTGGCTGTGGAATCCCTACAGCTTGAGCTCAGCCGGCTGGAAGTCCTTGTCACCAAAGTGCCACAGGAAGAATGTAAAAATGTCAGTCCAGTCGGAAGCTTGCTGAGAAATGGTGTCGGTGATTCCGTGACCGGCATCGTAGTTGACGCGCAGCAGGATCGGCTTGTCACTTGCATTCGCGGCCTCCATCCTTGCCGCCATCTTCGCGCCTTCCCACGGATCGACCCTTGGATCGTTGGCTCCCGCCGTAACCAGAATCGCGGGATATTTTGTCCCCGGCTTTATATGCGCATATGCGCTCATCTCGAACAGCCCTTGAAAACCTTCTTTCGTGGTGACCGTGCCGAACTCGGGAATATTGGGCGGCCCATTCGCGCCCGTTTCCATCCGTGGGGTGTCAGAAAACGGCACTCCGTCGACAGCGGCGGCGAACAGGTCAGGGCGTTCGGTGACGGCCCTGCCGATCAGAATTCCGCCGGCACCCTGGCTCCATATTCCGAGCTTCGGCGTGGAAGTGTATTTATGGTCTATGAGATATTGCGCCGACGCGATGAAATCTCGCCATGTATTGGGCTTGGTGAGCTTCTGACCCGCGAGACGCCATTGATCTCCAAACTCGCCACCGCCGCGCACATGCGCCACAGCGAGAATGCCGCCTCGTTCAATCCATTCAGAGTTGCGCCTGGAGAAACCCGGCTTCCATACCTCGCCATAAGCCCCATAGCCAATGAGGGCAGTGGGATTGTTGCCGTCGAGCCTCATACCCTTCTTGTAGACAATGGAGAGGGGAATGAGCGTGCCATCCGGCGCGGATGCCATTTTCTCCTCTGAGACAAAATCCTTTGGGTCGACGGCATTCTCCGGGACCAGGTGCATTGGATCAACGGCAGCGGTGACTGGATTAAAGCGGTAATAGTCTCCCGGTCTTGTCCAGGACGTCATGTCGACGAGCGCGCCGGGCGCCGTTATGTCGGTGACTACGTCGTCGATACTGCCGTCAAAGGGGAGCCAAATCGCCGCTGGGTTCGATCCGGGTTGGTACGAAAGGCGAAGAACCTTCCCAATTCCCGCTACCGCCTGCTGAAAGTAGAGCGCGTCCTTTGCGAGACGCAGAACATTTGCGCCGACATAGGAGCCAGTCAAAACCGCGGAGCTTTGGGGAACCATAACCTCCGCCTTCGACAGGTCCTGATCCGCGGCGCTAACGTCTCAGAATCTTGCCGTTCGGAGCGTCTTTGAGCGTGACCAGATAAAGATCTCTTCCGACCAAGGCAAGATCGGTAACGTTGTCGGCATAACTGACCGACTTCTTCCAACTTGTCTTGTTTTCAACGTCGGAGAGTGGGGCGAGATAAATCTGCTGGGCGGCGCAACGCCATTACTGACGACCCCAATTGCGTAGGACGAATTCGGTGATGGGAAAACGAAACTGAATTCATCCTGCTGATTTTCACGCCGGGGCAGACGTCGTAGCCAAATACCGCCTGATCGGAACTGACGTCGCCGCCAAGTTTATGCGCGTGCACTTTGAGCCTCTTGTACTTCTCAGTAGGAGGAGCTCCCGGCGCGAGCTTCTAACGCTGCAAGTAGTAGACGGTTGCTCCACCAAGGGAAAAGGTCCCACCCTCAAAGCGTTGAAAGCTCTCAGGAAGCTCTTCCCCGGTGGCTGTGTTGTAAATGTTGCCTGTTTGATCCTCAGAGCCACCCGGAGAGGTGCCAATGATGACATATTTCACATCCCAGGAAGGCGCATATTGATCGAGCGAGACATGGTGGTCGCCGGTGTCAAATTTGTTGGGGTCAAAAAGCAGGCGCTCATGCGGATCGGTTCCCTCGCGATCGTAGAGCGCGGCAAGATTCTGGCCGTGTTTGCGATTCCTGTAGAAGGTGTACTCTCCGGCCACCTGCACATCGGAGATAGTGTATTCTGCGGCGTTCATATAGGCCTGCATCTGCGCGATGAACGCCTTGCGGCCACGCATGCTGTCGAGCAGCGCGCGGGTGTAGTCAGCCTGTGCCTTCATCCATGCCACTACGGCTGGATCCTTTTGGTCTTCCATATACCGGTAAGGGTCTTCAACCTTTTCGCCAAAATAGGTGTCGATGACTGGTTTAACGGGAGCCACCGGAGGCTTGGCTAATTGTGCATGCAAGACAGCAGGCAGGCGATGCAGGGTGTGAGGCAGAAGGCCAGGAACCTGGGAGAAAGGAGCACAGGGGAAGTCCTCCGCTGTTTTCTAGTTTGCCGAGCACGGACCCTTTGAATGCGTAAAATAACACGCTCGACGGGGACTTCGCCAACAAAAATCGGTGACTTTCGACCCTCACAACCACACCGCGAATTTCATTGAGGGCCGAATAAGACAGGCGAAGGCTCAGCCAGGTTCCTGAATGCCTGGTAATGAGTCCTCGAGAAAGATCGCCTCGATGGACCTGTCAAAGAGTCTCGCCAGTTTGAAGGCGAGGGGAAGGCTTGGATCGAAGCGGCCGGTCTCGATGGCATTGACCGATTGCCGTGAGACCTCGAGGCGCACGGCGAGATCGGCCTGGCTCCAACCGCGCTCGGCGCGCAAAACGCGGAGGCGGTTCTTCATCGGTTTCTCCACAACTGGACGCGCAGGGCAACGCCGCATGTCACGCAGAAAAGGTCGAGGTTGAGGATAGGGATAAGCCTGTAGATGTCAGGAAATGCAAACAATCCGTTAAGGAATGTATCGACTGTAAAAGTGACGCCAATGCCCCAGAGAAGAGCCTGGACGACCAACATGCGGACGAACTCGTCAGTTTCGCGAGTCAGATAGCGTCCCACGACAACAATGACCCCGATGACCGGAAGTGTGAGTAGCGTTGCGAGTAAATACACAGTGACGAAGGCTGGATGGGTCTGCTTGTAGAACTCGCGCGCGGCAACGGTAAGCGTAGCAGTCAGGGCCAAATTGGCTCCGAAGAGCTGCGTGGTTCGACGTTGAAGAGGGCTGAGCTGTCGATTGCAGAGTGCCATGAGTGGTTTCCTTTCCTAAAAGACAAGATAACTTTACATCGCATCGAATTATTTGTCAAGTGTACTTGTCTCTCGAGGCCGAGCTCGCGCCTTCTAAGTCTCATTTCGCCTGATAGCATTTCGATATGTTTTGGTCACTTCTTCGCACACCTGCCTGCGCCGGCTTGGCTGCCGGGGTTTCTTTGGTGATTTGTACCGCCTTCGACAATTCCAGCGCAGTTGCGCAGGACGCCCATGCCGCCACGGTTTCAGATCGCGCACATACTGAAGAAGTTCTTCGAGGCCTCAACCGAGGGCGCACGGTCGGCCAGATTGCGGTTTCCCCTGACGGGAATCGACTTGCCTGGATTCAGAGGACGAAGGACGGTGTCGAAATTCGCATGGCTTCGCCAGGAGACATGAGCAAGAGCGAACGTGTGACGGCGGCGGCCAAGCCGGAGCAGCACTGCCACGAAGACGACATCGTCTGGTCGCCGGACTCAAAGACGCTGGCATTTTTTTCAGATTGCGCGAAGCCGGACGAGCAGGTGGATTTGTATGTCGCGCCAATTGACGGGAAGCCGGCGCGGCGGCTTACCACGTTGAAGGGATACGCGGATGCGCCCGCATTCTCGTCGGACGGAACCAAGGTGGCCTTCCTCTATGTAGAGGGGGCAACGCGACCCGCGGGTGCACTGGCTGCCATGAAGCCGCCGGCCGGGGTGATTGGCGAGGACGGGGTGGAGATTCAGCGCGTCGGCGTTGCCCCGGTGGATGCGGCCAACCCAAGCCCTCCGCAAATGGCTTCGCCAGTGAACCTGCATGTATACGAGTTTGATTGGTCGCCGGACTCAAAGTCTCTTGCTTATGTAGCAGCCGTGCCTCCGGGTGAGAACAACTGGTGGGTTGCCAAGTTGTACAGACAGTCGCTGGGAGGAGAGGATGCGCCCAAAGCCATCCTGGCGCCAGCTGAGGTCTCTGGCCCGCTGCACGGATTGCAGATCGCTGTGCCCCGATGGTCACCTGACGGCAAAGCGATTGCATTCATCGGAGGGTTGATGAGCGACCAGGGCTCGACCGGCGGAGACGTTTGGATTGTCTCTGCCCTTGGCGGGCCGCCGGTTGACCTGACAGCACAGCGGCGCTCCTCGCCCGCCTGGATCGAGTGGGACGGCAATGAGCACATCTACATGACCGAGCTGGCAGGGGGGAATTGCCAGCTTGTACAACTCAAGCTCTCAGGAGATCGGGCCGCAAACAGCGTCAGCGCCAGCATTTCGCCGCCTGTGTTCAGTGTTCCCGGAGCAGTGGGCGACGGACGACTGGAAATGAGTCTTTCCTTCACGGCCGACCATTCCATGTTCGTGTTTCAGTCGAGCTCATTCGACCGCCCCGCGGAAGTTTACGCGGCCAAGTCAGGAGCTGCGAAGAATGGTGATTCAGGTGGTGGGTATGCAGGCTTGACTCAGCTGTCGCACCTGAATGACGGTGTCGAACCGGCCTGGGGCAAGTCATTGTCGTTGACCTGGAACAGCGACTCATTTCAGGTGCAGGGGTGGCTGCTGCTGCCCAAGGACTACGACCCGGCAAAGAAATATCCGCTCATTGTTGAGGTGCATGGCGGCCCTGCTGCGGCAGTCATCGCTCATTGGGGCGCGGGCGGCGGGTTGAGTGCGGGGGCGTTCTCTGCGCTGGGCTACTTTGTATTACAGCCAAATCCGCGCGGCAGTTATGGCCAAGGCGAGGAGTTTACACAGGCAAATCGCAAGGACTTTGGCTACGGGGATCTGCGCGACATTCTGGCGGGTGTGGATGCAGTCGTGGCGAAGTATCCGGTGGATTCCGGCCGCGTGGGACTGACAGGCTGGAGCTATGGCGGGTTCATGACCATGTTTGCTGTGACGCAGACGCAGCGGTTCAAGGCCGCAGTTGCCGGGGCTGGCATTTCCGATTGGCAAAGCTACTACGGAGAAAACTCAATCGATCAATGGATGATTCCATATTTTGGGGCATCAGTTTATGACGATCCAGCGGTCTATGCCAAGAGCTCGGCCATCACCTTTATCAAGCAAGCGCGCACCCCTACGCTGGTCGTGGTGGGAGATCGGGATGGCGAGTGCCCGGCGCCACAGTCGTACGAGTTCTGGCATGCGCTGCGTGATGAGCATGTTCCGACACAATTGATTATCTATCCCAACGAAGGGCACGGTTTTATGGATCCGGTTCATCGGCGTGATGTGATGGACAGGGCCGTCGAGTGGTTTGAGCACTCCATGCCACCCGCACAGTAGAGGAGGGGTTGCTCGCTATCCGCAGTTGCAAGCGTCTATGGGAGCAAAGGTGGAGAATCACGCCTGGCGCTTGGAGCCCGGGCTTCCTGGCATCGCCTGCCTGGGGGCAGCTGGTCCTGATACACTTTTCTTTGGAGTATTGTAAGCGTGTTTTCGCCGACTGGCTGATTGGGGCCGTACTGCCGGAAGCTGGTCATTTAAGCGGATTTCGCCGGCTACAGGCCACCCTGGGGCATGTTGACGGACCGCTGTCACCCATTTTTTCTAGACGTATTCGGAGAGACCGTTCCGCGGTTCGAAGAGGCGGGGCGGGGAGGATTCATGCGGCGGTTTTTGACGCTTGTTTGCTTGTTGTGTGTGGCCATACCGGCCGGAATAACATTCTCCGGCTGCACGCGAAACCCGGCGGGGAACTATTGCAATGGTTTGGGCTATGGGTTGAAGAACACGGAGGTGGCCTCGATCGTCCTGCAGCCGCAGACCACGGGCATCTCCGTTGCCTTTGGACAGACGCAACAGGTCGCAACACCAACCGCGCAGACCTGCAAAGGGGCTTCTGCGACTGTTAGCTCATATACCTATGGCACCACCAATAATCAGCTGGTGGACATCTCGCCCACGGGGAACATCTGCGCAGGCACATGGAACCGGAATACAGGTGGCGGAATTGCAAACTTCACCGTCTGCAACAAGCCGAATCCTATGCCTGTCTCCAAGGAAGGCCTGCCTTACGCGTCAGCCTACGTTACAGCCTCTTCCAATTCGGTAACTTCCAACCCGGTGCAGGTATACGTGCATGCCCAGGTGACCTCAGTGACGCTGGCAATTGCCGGCCAGCAGCAGTGCTATTCGCAGGGCCAATTGGAACAGTTGGATGCACAGGCCTGCTTCACCGGAAGCAACAATCAGCAACAGTTGTTCTGCGCGCCGTCCACGGTCTCTAGCTCCAACTACGCCTGCAAGCTGCCAGCGGGGGTAACCTCGGTTCCCAACTGCTCGGCTCCCCTTGGGACACTCAGCTACCAGGTCGGATCTGCTTCCATTGCTCAAATCAATCCGGAAACCAACCAGATTACTGCGGAGCAGCCGGGTACCACTGTGATCACCGCATCTGTGGCAGAATCGGGGTCATCGGCCGGCTACTTCTCTACTTGCCCCCCGGCGTCAATCCGCGTAGCTTTGGCCAATGGCAAAACCACAGGTACAGTTACCCAGGGTACCCAACAAAACCTGGTCACCACCATTCTCGACACCAACCAAAATCCAATAACCGGATTAACGCTTGACTACGAATCCACCGACCCGGTCGACATCAGTTCCCAGACAGGCGGCGCTATCTCTACTTCGTTTCCGGGTGTGGCTTCGGTCTATGCCATTTGCCAGCCACCCACCTGCAATGCGTCTCCGATCAATGTGATTGGTCTGTTTGGCACCGGCCTTTCGCTAACGTCGAACCCGGTGGACATCACTGTCCCCGGCACTGCCAGCCAATACGTCTGGTTTGGAGCGCCCGGCCATTCGCAGTACTTTGTTCCCGTCGAGTTGCTCGCCGGCACAGTTGGCTCGCCAGTGCGAATGCCATTTGTTCCCAACTCGATGGTGATGGACAGGCTGGGACAGAATCTCTTCTTTGGTTCTAGTCATGAGTTGATGATCTACAGCAGTATCAGCAACCAGCTTGCGAAGCAGGACACAAGCGTCCCAGGCGTGGTGCTGGCTGTTGCGCCGAACGACGCGACCATCCTAATCAACGATCAAGTGCGCCAGCTTTTTTACATCTACAGCGTGACCTCCGGGGTCCAGCAGACCTTTGGCGGCGTTGGCAATGCTGCTTCCTGGACGCCTGACTCGAAGACGCTTTACATCACTGACAGCGCAAGCCTCGGCGCTGGTCACAGCGACATGTTGTACGTCTACAGCCAAAACACCGGCTTTACCAGCTACGATTTGAGCACCGCGACTGGCGGTTCTCAGAGCCTGGCGATCACCATTCCCAGCGTGGGCGCATACCTGAGTGGAAGCGCAGGCTTTTCAACGGTGGCACACACGTGGTGCCCCTCGGGCACGATTCAAAACTCCATCGCGAATATCACTTCTTACTATCCGCAGGGTGACGCGGTAAGCGCGCAGACCGACGTTCTGGCTGCGACTACGGATGGGCAGCACATTCTGGGCGCTGCTCTTATAGGCGGCGGGGTGACGCTTTCTGACATCGGAGTCACGATTCCCACAACACAGTGCCCGGGCGCTGGGACCAATACGCTCTCGCCGCTGACAATTGCGCATACGCTCAACCAGCTGCCACTGACCAAGGTGAACGCCACGGCTCTTACTGGCGTGGTACCTTCGCCGGCATCAAATCTGGCATTCATCACTTACAACGGATCAACGCCTGGAGCCATGCTGCCTTACTATGTGCCGGTTTCCGGCGGGGCGGCGGGCACGGTTAATTATCTGCCCTTCGGCGGAAGCGCGGCTGCTACGATCACTGCTCCCGTGGCCGGCATCTTCAGTCCAGACGACACACTCTTCTTTGTCTCCACGGCGGGCGACAATCTTGTCCACTACATCAGCGTGCCGCTTGTCACCACCAGTCCTGCGAAGGCCGACACGCAGCAGATAGCGCCCAACCTCCCCGCTTGCACGCCCCTATCTGCAGGTGGCAACGATCCTGGTTGCACGCTGACGACGCCGACCGCGAATCCTGTGCCGGCAACGGTCATCACTGTGACTCCTCGCTCCACGACGTAGTCTTCAGCATCGCAAATTCACAACGCAGAAGGGCCGGCCTAATACCGGCCCTTTTCTGTGACCATGTCCACTGCGGCAGAGCCGGAGAGCGCCGCCTCAGCACGATAGAATCAAACCATGATCAAGGGGATCTCCATTCTTCGTCCTGCCGGTGGGGCTGCTGCGTATGACCGGCTGGCGAGTTTCTTTTCAGCGCTGGGATTTGCGCCGGGACAAGGATGGAATGAAGACAGCAGTCACCCCAACGACAAAGACCTGTCGTCGGGGACCCCGATAAGCAGCCGTGGCGCATCGTTTCTTGCACCGTTGGGCAACTTTGAAGTGGTGGATGGCCAGTTTCCTTCGACCGCAGATGTGCTGGTGGAGGTGACCTCGCTGGATGCCGTGTACCAGGCAGCCGAGAACTGGCTGAAAACGAATGGAGGCGAAGCAGCTGTTGCGCGTCTCACCTCAATCACCGAAACACACTGGAAGTCGCGTATTTTTACCGTTGAGCCGGAGCCGGGGTGTGCACTTAGTTTCTGGGCGTGGACAGATCCGCTGAGGGGCAAGCCGGTGGCCGTGGAAGGCGACTTGTCCGCGACGGGGATGAAGTTTGCAATCGTGGTAGCTCGCTGGAACGCTGTAATCACCGACCGCTTGTTGGAAGGCGCGCTGGACGCTCTGCTACGCAGTGGTACGAGGCGGAGCGGAATTGAGGTGGTCCGCGTTCCCGGCGCATGGGAGATTCCGGCGGCTGCCAGAACAGTCGCGAATCTTGGGAAGGTTGACGCCGTCATTTCCCTTGGTTGTCTATTACGCGGTGAGACCGCCCATTACGAGGCCATTTACAACGAAGTTGCACGCGGCATCGGCCAGTCGCAGCAGGAGACGGGTATTCCGCACAGCTTTGGCGTTCTCACATGCGAATCTCTTGAGCAGGCACTCAACAGGGCCGGCGTCAAAGCTGGCAACAAGGGTTTTGAGGCGGCGGTTGCGGCCGTTGAGATGGTGAGCCTGCGCCGAAAGCTTCAACAAGGTGAAAGCTCACAAGGCGGCCAGGCTTGAGCGGCGGACCGCGGCGCAAGTCGCGCGAGCTGGCTATGCAGATGCTGTTTCAGGCGGACATCGGCAAGCAAACCGCCGACCAGGTCCGCGCCACTTTCTGGAAGGCAGGCGATGAAGTAGAACCGGAGGTCCGCGGCTTTGCAGAGGATTTGTTCCGCGTGGCCATCGCCCACCAGTCAGAGATAGACGATCTCATCGTGGCCAACTCCAAGCACTGGCGGCTGGAGCGCATGCCCGCTGTGGATCGCAACCTTTTGCGGATGGCCGTGGGCGAGATGCTGGGTTTCAAAGGCACGCCATTTCCCATTGTGATCAACGAGGCCCTCGAGATCGGTCGACGCTACTCGGCGCCCGAGTCGATCAACTTTTTGAATGGGATGTTGGACGCGATTGCACGGAGTTTGATCGGCAAGTGAGCCGTGCTCGATAAACAATGCTAGCAATGAATCCTCAGTTTGTTGATTCGAGCGGATGTCAGGCTTACAGCTGATCGAAGATTTCGCGGAAGTCCCACACGCCGGATTTGCCGGCTAGCCACTCGGCGGCGCGAACGGCGCCCATCGCCAAGCAGCGGCGGCTGCGCACATCGTGGTTCAACTCAAGGTAGTCATCAGGGCCGGTGGCGGTAACGACATGCTCACCCATGGCGTCGCTGATGCGGTGCGAGGTAATCTCCACCTTCGCTCCGGGCTGTGCAGCTTGAATGATCTGCTGCAGCGTAATGGCTGTACCCGAGGGGGCGTCGAGCTTGGTGACGTGATGGGTTTCGCTGATCTGGAAGGTGTATCCATCCAGCTTTGCCAGGTCGGCGGTGAGGCGGAAGAGCTTTTGCACGCCGATCGAAAAGTTGGTTCCATAGAGGAGTCCGCCGTGGCGTCGAATGGCAAGGGCCTTCATCTCGTCGAGTTGTGAATACCAGCCGGTGGTACCGACGACGATGCGTGCGCCCAGAGCGAGCACGGCGCGCATGTTTTCGACTGCGGCTTCGGGGGCGGTGAAGTCGATGACCACGTCCACGCCTGCAAGGCTTGGCGCGGTGAGGGCGGAGGCATGTTCATTCTCGAGTATGTCGAGCGCGCGCACACCGTGTCCGCGCTCACGAGCTATTTGAGCGACCAGGCTACCGGTTTTTCCTTTACCCAGGACGAGAATCAGCATAGTTCTCTTTTCATGTGCTTCTAAGAGCTGGAGGCCGGTGCAAGCTTTCGCGCTTCCACATCGAAGATGTTGGGGTCGGGATCTTTGAAGAAGGCGGCGTGCAGCGAGCGCACGGCCTCATCGGCATCATCTTCGTCGATCATGAAACTCATATTAATCTCGCTTGCGCCTTGCGAGATCATACGCACGTTAATGTGGCGGATGGCGGAGAAGACCTGCGCGGCCATGCCGCTTTGTCCGCGGATGTCTTCGCCCACCATGCACACCAGCGCCTTGCGGCCCTCGTACTTGACGTCGGCCAGTTTGCTCAAGTCGGCGGCTATGGCGGGAAGGCTTTCATTCGAATCCACGGTGAGAGACACGCTGACCTCTGAAGTAGAGACCATGTCGACGGCGCACTGGTGCTTATCGAAGATGGCGAATATCTCCCTGAGATAGCCGTGAGTCATCAACATGCGGCTGGCCACGACGTCGATAATGCTTAGCTTTTTCTTGACCGCGATGGACTTGAACGGGCTTTTGCAATGTGGCGCGAGTGACGTGATGCGCGTGCCCTCAGAGCTTGCATTGCGGCTGTTAAGCACATGCACGGGGATGTTCTTTTTGACGGCTGGCAGGATGGTGGCCGGGTGCAGGACCTTGGCTCCGAAGTAGGCGAGTTCGGCCGCCTCCTCAAAGCTGATGACCTTGACGCGCAGGGCGTCGGGACAGACGCGGGGATCGGTGGTCATGATGCCGTCGACGTCGGTCCAGATCTCGATGGCGTCCGCGGTGAGTGCGCCACCGACCAGTGCGCCGGTGAAATCGGATCCGCCGCGGCCGAGGGTGGTGGTGACTCCAGCTTCGTTCGAGGCAATGAAGCCGCCCATGACCGGAACCTTCCCCAGACTGGTGAGGGGAAGCAGCTTCTCCTGGGTGCGCTTGTCGAGGATGTCGACCTGGGGAGCGGCCTTTTGAAATTGCGAGTCGGTGACGATGATGTCCCGCGCGTCTACGTGCTCCGCGTCGATGCCGTCCTCAAGGAAAGCTGCCGCGACGATGAGGCTGGAGATACGTTCGCCATAGCTGACAATCCGGTCGGAGATGCGAGGGGTGAGTTCAAGCACTGCGGCAAGGCCGCGCAAAATTTCATCGAGCTTATCGAACTTCTGATCAATCAGGTTTTGCAGCGCCGCGGCATTCGGCGCATTTTTGACAAGGGCGGCGGCGGTATCGCGATGGCGTGAGCGGAGCCGTGAACTGATGGCCAGGGCGCCGGTCTTGTCACCTTGGCCTGCTGCTGCTGCGGCGCGGAGCAGCTGGTCAGTCACCTTGGCCATGGCGCTGACCACAACCACCGGTTGCTTGCCCATGGCGACCCGTCCGGCCACGATTGCCGCGGTGCGTCCTATGGCGGCCGGGTCCTCGACCGACGTTCCGCCAAACTTCATGACTACGAGACTCATGCGAATCTTTCCATCGTCTTCATCGGCATCAGGCGCGCGCGGCGGCTCCAGCAGTTTCGGTGACTGGCTCAAGTTTGCCGAGACTTGCCAGCAGTTCGGCGTTGAGGATGGTGGCTCCGGCGGCTCCACGAATGGTGTTGTGCGAGAGCACCGTAAACTTCCAGTCGAGCAGCCCGCATGGGCGGAGACGGCCTACGGTGACGGCCATGCCGTTGCCGCGATTGCGATCGAGGCGGGGTTGTGGGCGATCATCCTGGGGCGCCCACTGAACGGGCTGGTCGGGAGCGGTGGGCAGACCTTGCCCCGCCAGGGGACGGAACTCTGCCCATGCAGCCAGCAGATCTTCGCGCGTAGCGGTGCGGCCCAGCTTGTTGCCCAGCTTGATGGAGACATTTTCTGTATGGCCATCTTCTACCGCGACACGATTGCAATGGGCACTAATGCGCGCCGCAAGCGGGGTCACCGCATGGCCCTGAAGCTTGCCCAGCAACTTGAGGGTCTCGGATTCCATCTTCTCTTCTTCGCTGCCGATGTACGGCACCACGTTGCCGAGGATGTCCATGGAAGGCACCCCGGGATAGCCTGCGCCGGAGACGGCCTGCATAGTGGTGACAAAAATCTGCTCAATGCCGAAGCGCTCCTCAATGGGCTTGAGCGCCATGACCAGGCCAATGGTGGAGCAGTTTGGATTCGTAACCATGTAGCCGCCCGATTCGTGGCGCGAAGGCTGCTCTTCAATCAGGTGCAGGTGCTCGGCGTTGATCTCAGGGATGACCAGCGGCACATTGGCGGCCATACGGTAAGCGCTCGAATTCGAAACGACGGAGCATCCGGCAGCTGCAAAGCGGGGCTCCAGCTCGCGGGCAAAAGCGGCGTCGAGCGCGGCAAAAATAATCTTGGGTGCGCCCGCGGGATCGGCAGCCGCGACCGTCATGCGGGCAATACGCTCGGACAAAGGCGTGTCAAGGCGCCACTTGGCGGCTTCGCCGTAGGGTTTGCCTGCCGAACGGTCACTGGCCGCAAGCCAGGTGATCTCGAACCACGGGTGGTTTTCAAGGAGCTGAATAAAGCGTTGGCCGACCATTCCGGTCGCGCCGAGGATTCCGATTGGATGTTTTGTTTGCATGGCAATAGACACTCTAGTGTACAGGAGGATGGGTGCGGCCATGCAAAATCCCTGATAGGTGTGAGGAGCAAAACACCTTCGCATTAGCCTGGCGGCGGCACTGCGCTCAGCCTGACGGGCGTTGCGGCACCTTCTCCCGCAACCGTCGTCCATTCACGCACATACCAGCGTTTCACGATTCCGTTGGTCACGTAGGGATCGGCCTTGGCAAATTTCTCTGCCACTTCAGGCGAGCCGCCCTTGAAAAGAAGGAGTGCGCCATCGATTGGATTCGCCAGCGCTCCGCCCAGAACCAACTCACCGCGCTCACTTGCCTCCCACGCCATGCCGAGTGCGCACTCCGGAACTCCCCACGCCTGGGAAGATAGTCATCGCCAACTTCGTAGAACATAGAGATAGTGCATTCGATTGACTCGATTCTGGCCCTACCCCATAGCGGCAAGCACGGCGTCGGCAAACTGGGTGGTACCGGCGGCGCCGCCTACATCACGGGTCAGGGTCTTGCGTTCGGAATAGACGGCTTCCAACGCTTTCTGGACCTTGTCTGCCGCTGCCGATTCGTCGAGGTGACGGAGCATCAGCACAGCCGACTGCAGAAGTGCGGTAGGGTTGGCCGCATCTTTGCCAGCAATGTCTGGCGCCGATCCGTGAACCGCTTCGAAGATCGCGCACTCCAAGCCGAGGTTGGCGCCGGGAACAAGTCCGAGGCCGCCGACAAGGCCCGCGCACAGATCGCTGACGATATCGCCGTAGAGGTTTTCAAGCAGCAGCGTGTCGTACTGGAAGGGATTCATGACCAACTGCATGCAGGTGTTGTCGATCAAATGCTCGCCATAGACGATGTCAGGGAATCCCTCAGCCACTTTGCGCGCGCAGCGAAGAAACAAGCCGTCAGAGAGCTTCATGATGTTGGCCTTGTGCACGGAGTGGATCTTCTTCCGCCCGTGTTTGCGGGCGTATTCAAAGGCGAATTTGGCAATGCGGGTGGAGCCTTTTTCGGTGATGACCTTGATGCTCTCGACAACGCCGGGCACGACTTCATGCTCCAGGCCCACGTATTCGCCCTCAGTGTTTTCGCGAACAATGATGAGGTCGACGCCGGGCCAATGCGTGGCCAGTCCGGGCAGATTCTTGACTGGGCGGAAGTTGGCGAAGAGATCGAACTTCTTGCGCAGGGTGACATTGATGCTCTTGAAGCCCCCTCCGATCGGCGTGGTGACTGGCCCCTTGAGCGCTACGTGGGTGCGTTCGATGGATTCAGAGAGAGCGGCGGGAATGTACTCGCCGTAGATTTCAAAGGCTTCAGCGCCGGCGGCGAACCGCTCCCATTCCCACTTGACCCCAGTGGCTTCGAGAATGCGAACGACGGCTTGCGTGACCTCGGGTCCGATGCCGTCACCGGGGATGAGTGTGACTTTGTGGGTCATGATTCAGCTCCTGGCTACTAGCTATTTCTTCTTCGCCGCACTGCGTCCGCCAAGCAGGCCTTCGAGTTCTTCCTTGAACTCGCGGACATCCTTGAAGTCCCGATAGACGGAAGCGAACCGGATGTAAGCCACGGTGTCGAGGACTTTCAGATTCTGCATGATCAGCTCGCCAACCTCACTGGTGGTACGTTCGCGCTCCGGTGCATCCACAAGATAAGCTTCGGCGGCGTCGACAATGGCCTCGAGTTTGCTGGAAGGAACGGGGCGCTTTTCACAGGCACGGAGTAGTCCACTGAGCACTTTCTGGCGATCGAAGCGCTCACGGCGGCCGTCTTTCTTGACCACCATGTAGGGAATTTCGTCGATGCGTTCGTAGGTAGTAAAGCGGCGATTACAGCTCTCGCACTCGCGCCGGCGGCGGATGGAGTCGGCCTCTTTGCTCTCGCGCGAGTCGACGACCCGGTCCTGCCCGAAACCACAATATGGACATTTCATGCTTAGGTCGATTTTACGGCATGAACGAAGCCGTTGATGGGCGAGGCGTGCGCAGAAGGGGAAGGCCGGTCAGGCGACCGGGATCAGCAGGGTTTTGCTGGCGACGGCAGTGAGTCCGTCCAGGGTGTCAAGGAACGCGGAAGCGATGGGCGGTGCGTCCGCGAGATGCCAGAGCAACTCAGCGTTGTTCCACGCGGCCTCGCGGGCGGCGGTGACGCTCCACGCGGCAAGCGTGTCGTCGAGGGCTGAAACCGGAGGCAGGGCATCACCGAGCAGGCGAACACGCAGGGTCTTCCTGGCCGAGTCGATAAGGCTGTCGAGGGTGGCGTTGAGCGCGGCGTAGTCGTTGAATTGGGTTGTGCCGTGTTGCGCAGGGATGCCGGTGGATTTACAAGTGGCCACTATGGCTTGGGGGAGATCGTGGTTGATGTGCGCATTCATTCCTGCGAGCGCGAATTGAATGCGGGCAATTGCGGGCTGGTTGCGCTGGGCGAAGACGGCCCGCCAGCATCCGGGGGTCGAATTTCCAGATAGAGAGGAGTTGATAGCGGCGAAATAGAAGCTGGCGAACTGTACGTCGAGCGCGGCGATCCACGAGGAGTCGCCAAACCCGTTTGTGTTGACGCGCGTTTCAACAGCCTGGGTGACCTGAAGGTAGAGCCAGTTGAACCACTTCAGACCGTCACCATCCGTGCATGTTGATGCAATGGCCTCAAGGATCTGGACCACGTCGGAGATGGATTGCGGCGACGATTGCATAGCGGCGAGGAGTGTGAGGTCGTAGGGAAACATGGTGGGCCATGATAGCTGGGATCAAAGGATTTGGGAAGCGGCATAAGGGGAATGCGTTGAATGCGGCGGCCGCTGGTGCATCGGTTTGTCCAGCAGTTACACTTTCAGGGCTGAAGGGAAAAGGGGACAATCGATGTTCAATCGCCGCACATTTCTGAAGACCGGCCTGACAACCGGTGCAGCCGCACTGCCGCTGGCCTCGGCGCTCGATGCAATGACGCTTGATGCGAAGGAGGTGGCACCCAGTTCTGCGCCGGCCAGTCTGCCCACACTGGTTACGCTTCCCACACGTCTCGGTCCGATTGACCCGGAGGCGGAGCCGTGGCAGCAGAGGGTACGGCGCGTGGGCCAGAGCAACATGACGGAGCACGACCCTGCTGTGATGGACATTGAGCAGTGGGCTGACTATTGGCACTCCTGCGGGACCGACGTCATTTACATCAGCGTTACTGGAATTCTTGCCTTCTACCCGTCGAAGGTGAAGTTTCATCGCCACGGGAAATTTCTAAAGGACCAGGACTTCTTTGGCGAGTGCGTGGCCGCAGCCAGAAAGCGGGGCATGCACGTGGTGGCGCGCATGAGCCCCGATCTGAACTGGGAGGACGCGCTAGAGGTGCATCCGGAGTGGGCAATGCGCAACAAGGACGGGTCAGCACAGTTCAGCACTGAAGATCCGCGCCTGTTCAAGACGTGCATGTTCTCGACATACATGGACGATTACGTTCCCGCGGTGATGCGTGAAGTGAATTCGCTGTACGACGTGGACTGCTTTTACACAAACGGCTGGCCTCCGATCGGGAACCTGCCGGATTGCCATTGCGCCATCTGCAGCAAGTTGCCGCCCGCAAATAGTGTGGCCTACTGGCATGCATTCAACGATCGACTCTTTGGGCTCTGGAGCAAATACGACGCTATCGCCAAAGAGAAGAAGTCGGACAGCTTCTTTTTTGCCAACCTGGGGGGCAATGTTCACGCGGGGCCAAATTTGGACCGTTTGGGCAAGACGATTGCCTGGTTTCAGGGCGATAACCAGGGCCGCACCAACCAGGATCCTGCGGTGTGGGGAGCTGCACTGCAGGGCCGCGTTTGCACGGCCGTGATGGATGGCAAGTTTGCGGCCAACATCACCGCTGCGTATTCCACCTGCGAAGTGCCGTGGCGGAACCTCGCCAAGAACGCTGGCGAGGCAAAGATGTGGCTAAACGAGACGCTGGCCAGCGGATTGGTTCCGTACTACCACTTTGTGGGCTCCGAGAATGGCTTTGGTGAAGATCGCCGCTGGCAGAAAGTGGGTGTGGATTATTTTCGCTGGACAGAGAAGCACGATGCTCATCTCAAGGTGCGCCGCTCCGTAGCAAACATTGGCGTCGTGATGGGACAGAGCACACAGCTGCTTTACCCCGGCCCTGCAACGATGCAGTCACGGACCTACATGCGCGAGACCACGCATGGCCTTTATGAAACGCTGCTGGCGGGGCGATTCTCATTTGATTATGTGCATGAAGATCGCCTGGAGCCGGAGCGCCTGAGCAAGTACCGCGCGCTTCTGCTGCCCAACATCGCCATGCTGAGCGACCGCCAGTGCGAGCAGATTCGAGAGTATGTGCGCCGGGGCGGATCGATCATGGCCAGCTTTGAAACCGGACTGTATGACGAGAACCTGAGGCCGCGTGAGGAATTCGGACTCGCGGATCTGCTCGGGATCAGGAAGGCCGGCGAGGCCATTGGTACAAACGGCAATGCCTATTACGGCCGCATTGAGCGACCACACACGATTCTCGAAGGCTTTGTGGACACAAACTGGCTGCCGGGCGCACAGAATCGCATTCCGCTGAAACCGGTGCGCGATGCGGTGTTGACCGTGGTGCCGGGATTTGTGCGGTATCCGCCAGAGTTAGCGTACCCGCCTGTTTCCCACACCGACGAGCCTGCTGTGGTGCTGCGCGAGATTGGCGCGAGCCGCATCGCCTATTTTCCCGGCGACATTGAGCGCACATATTGGCTCACCGGCCACGGTGACCTGCTGCGTCTGATGCAGAATACGATCCGGTGGATTACCGGGGACGAGCGCGTGGTCAACGTGGATGGCGAAGGCTTTGTGGAGATGTTTGCGTGGGAGACGAATCCCGGATATGCCGTGCACCTGCTCAACTACACCAGCCCCAACGCGCATCACGGATGGATGGCGGATGTGCATCCGCTGGGGCCGCAAACAGTGAGCTTGAAGCTTCCGTCCGGCGTGCGGGTGAAGTCGGTTGAACTGCTGTGCGCCGAGCAAAGCGTGCCGTTCCGACTCGACGGCCAGATTTTGCGGTTTAAAATTCCGCGCGTGGGGGATTACGAGGTAGCTGCGGTAACCGTGGGATAAGACGGGTCCACTCAGCTGAGAAAATCGGCGATGGCGCTGACTACGGTCCGCTGCTCATCTTCACGGAGCTCAGGGAAGCTGGGTAGGGCAAGGACTTCGCGGGCGGCGCGTTCCGCTTCAGGGAAACTACCTTCCGTGTATCCGAGACTTTTGAGCGGCTCTTGCATATGGAGCGGGAGAGGGTAGTAAATCTCCGAGCCGATACCGCGAATGGACAGAAAATCGCGCAGGGCATCGCGGCGTGGTGTGCGAATCACGTACTGATGCCAGACGTGCCTACTGCCGGGAACCTCACGGGGCAGCACGACGCCGTGGTTGGGGTAAAGCCCGGATTCGACTAGCCCCGCGGCATGAAACATCGCGTGATAGCGCTTGGCGACGGTCCGGCGAGCATGATTCCAGCCGCCGATGTACTTGAGTTTTACGGAGAGGATGGCGCCCTGGAAGCCGTCCATTCGCGCGTTCCAGCCGACTTCGTCGTGGAAGTAGCGGCGGCGCATTCCGTGCTGGCGCAGCATTTTGACCCGTTCGGCCAGTTCTGCCGAATTGGTAGTGACCATGCCGGCGTCGCCGGCGGCGCTCAGATTCTTGGTCGGGTAGAAGCTGAAGGCAGCGATGTCACCGAGCGCTCCGGCCTTCACGCCGTCCCATTCCGCACCCCAGGCCTGGGCTGCGTCTTCCACCAGCTTGAGTCCGTGCTCCTGCCCGAGGCGAGAAAAGGCTGTCCAGTCGGCGCATTGGCCGTAGAGGTGGACGGGGAGAATGGCGCTAAGGCCTTTGATTGGAGTGCCCTTCAAGACCCGGTCCACCGCTTCCGGGTCCAGATTGAAAGTCGCGGGGTCGATGTCCGCCAGGATCGGAGTTGCTCTGGCGCGGAGAATGCAGCTGACGGAGGCAAAAAAGCTGAAAGGGGTGGTGATGACGGCCTGGTCTTTGCCAATGCCCGCACCGGCAAGGGCCAGCCAGAGGGCATCCGTGCCTGAGGAGCATCCCATTCCGTGGGCCACACCCAACTGGGCAGCCGCAGCACGCTCAAAGGCTCCTACCGGCTCGCCAAGGATGAATTGCTGCGTCTCAAGGACGTGGGCGACGGCATCTAACAGTTCCTGATGGAGCGGGAGATATTGGCGCTTCAGGTCAAGCATTGGAACAGGCTGAAAGGATTTGGCGGGAGCAACAGTTGGTGGGCCAGCACTTTGCACGTAGCTATTTTACCGCGCGCTCTGGATTCTGCGTCCCAGTTGTCGATCTCAAGCGTGTACAGGACGAAAGGGGACGGTCCGTACACCTGTAAAGGCATGAAAGCGCATATAATGTGTTCACATTCCGGGATACGGCGGTTCTGGGATTTCCAAGGGCGCCCCCGGGGATTTGCTTTTTAACGAACATGCAGTCGAGTTGCATCTAACCCCTTCAGAGGAAAGTAGGAGATCGGCACATGGAAAACAAGCCGGCACAAAATATTCAGGACACATTCCTGAACACTGTTCGCAAGGACAAGACACCGATCACGATTTATTTGGTGAGCGGAGTCAAATTAACGGGAAAGATCCGGTCCTTCGACAAATATTCCGTGCTTCTGGAAAACAACAGCCAAGAGCAGTTGATTTTCAAGCACGCGATTTCGACAGTCGTCAGCAACCGAAGCGTGATGCATACCGAGCATCGCCCGATTGCCGCAGTGCAGACGGGTATTGGCCCATCGCCAGTGGCTGTTCCGTCGACATCTCCCGTTGCTGCGGAGCAGCGATAGCACGCGGGAGCGGTTGCGATTGACGTTGAAAGAGACCAGAGCCGGCGCAACGCGCCCAGCGCTGGGGTTCCCGACCACAGGTTCAGGTGGTGGGAGCGGAGCGCTGGAACGTGCAGTGCTGGTCGGTGTGGACCTGACGAGACCTGAAGCCGGGCTTCGCTCACCCAGCAATCGCGCAGGTGCAGCGGGAGCGCGTTTGGCGGCCGGATCGGTCACTGCATTCCGTGCGGACCCGTTGTTCGACGCTGCACCAAGGCACGATCCCTTCTCGAAACTTTCTGAATCTGAAGAACTTCCTTCGCCGGGAGATGGCCTGTTCCAGGGCCAGACGCCGGGATCTGCCTTTTCGGAATCGACGGACCTGGATGCGGAGGAGTCGCTGGCCGAGTTTCGGGAACTAGTTGCCAGCGCCGGCGCCCAAGTTGTGGCCGAGGTGATGCAGCGGCGCTCCAGGCCCGATCCGGCCACGCTGATTGGCTCAGGCAAGGTGGAAGAGATTGCTGGAATAGCCGCTTCCACTGAGGCGGACCTGGTGCTCTTCGACCGCGACCTTTCACCCACGCAATTGCGTAATCTTGAGGCAGCTCTGCCTTGCCGGGTGCTGGACCGGACTCAACTGATCCTGGACATTTTTGCGCGTCATGCTCGGACGCGCGAAGGCCAGCTGCAGGTGGAGTTGGCGCAGCTTGAGTACTTGCTGCCGCGACTCGCGGGACGCGGCAAGACCATGTCTCAACTGGGAGGCGGCATCGGAACCCGAGGCCCGGGCGAAACCAAACTGGAGACTGACCGGCGGCGCATTCAGGCACGCCTTGACCACTTGAAGGACGACCTCGAGTCTGTACGCAGCGTTCGCAAGCAGCAGCGTCAACGGAGGGAGTCGGTTCCGGTGCCGACCGTGGCGCTGGTGGGCTATACCAATGCAGGGAAGAGCACTCTGTTCAACTGCCTGACCGGCGCCGGGGTGCTGGCTTCGTCGCGGATGTTTGCGACTCTGGATCCAAAACTCAAGGCCATTGAACTTCCCAGCCGGCGAAAGGTGCTTTTGTCTGACACGGTGGGCTTCATCCGCAACCTGCCCCACACTTTGGTAACCAGCTTCAGAGCCACTCTGGAAGAGGTGGCTCAGGCCGAGGTGCTGCTGCATGTGAGGGACGCGGCATCGACCTATGGCGAGGAACAAAAGTCCCAAGTCGAAAAGGTACTTGGCGAGCTCGAGGCGCTGGATAAGCCGCGCATCGAAGTGATGAACAAGATTGACTTGCTGGGAGAACATGAACGGCAGCGGGTGCTGGCTCGTACGCAAGCTCGCGATGGAGTTGGTACTGATGAGGTCGCGGTTTCAGCGCAGACCGGCGAGGGAATAGATGCGCTGCTGTCGGCCATTGACCGTGCCTTGCACTCCGATCCAGTGATCGATGCGGAGCTCAGAGTTCCGCAACACGAGGGCGCCGCGCTGGCGGCAATTGAGGCGGGAATGGTAGTGCATCGGAGGGCGTACGAAGGCAACCTGGTGCGGTTGGGTGTGAGCGGGCCGGCGTCGTTGCTGGGCCGGCTCCGCAAGTTCAGGGTGCGGGATGAATTGAACGTGAAGGAGACCTCATGAATCCAACTGAAGCCGGCCACGGCAGCGCCATCACAACGCTGGCAAGCCGCGAGGTATATCGCAACCAATGGTTGCGCCTGCGCGAGGACCAGATTGTGCGCTCGAACGGGAAGAAGGGCATCTACGGCGTGGTGGACAAAGACGACTGCGCCATCATTCTACCCATCGACAAGGGGCACGTCTGGCTGGTTGAGCAGTTCCGCTACACCATTCAGGAACGGGCGCTGGAACTGCCGCAGGGCGGTTGGGAGACAGAGGTCGAGAATCCGGAAGAGCTGGCGCGCGGGGAACTGAAGGAGGAAATGGGTCTGGCGGCCGCCGAGATGACATCCCTGGGATCGCTGTGGATCGCCTACGGATTTGCCCGGCAAAAGCAGCATGTGTTTCTGGCAACCGGATTGACGCACACCGAGAAGGATCCGGATCCTGAGGAGCATGACCTGGTGCCGCGCCTGGTGGGGGTTGAAGAGTTTGAGGCGATGATGTGCGACGGAACCATCCGCGACGCTTCTACGCTGGCGGCGTGGGGACTTTATCTGCTGTGGAAAGCGAAGCAGGTTTGAGCGTCACACTTTGCTCATTGTTGCTTTGTCTAGTTATCGATCGCGTGATCGGCCTCGATATTGTCTCCTTGCCACAGCTTCTGTGAAGACCACGGTACATCCGAGCTTGACCAGAAGCGATCTTCAGCTGGAAGACCAAGGGGAAGAAACGCAGTAGCGCACAGGTAGAGACTGCCTGTCGAAATATAGCCCTCGCCAAGGGCTGGCTGGTGGCCGGCCAAACCAATCTGGAGCCATCCGTCCTTGTCGAAGGTGCCCTCCGGGCTGAGCGTGCGATGGAGAACTGCAGCCAGCGCGCAACGCACTTGTTCGGGCGCAATGTCGTCAGGTAGGGTATGACGCAAAGCAGCGTCGCAGAGCAGATGAAATGCACCACTGCGGTAGGAAATGGATCGGCCAAGGATCGGATAGGATCCGTCAGGCGCGATCAGGCGCTCCTGAACATGCGCATAGCGGCTGGCACGAGCGTTGATCATCGGGGCCAAGGCCTTCCAATCCTCGTCCTGATTCCCGACGGTGTCGAGAATGGCAAGCAGGAAAGGATGAATTACATAAGAGCTGTAATAGTCCCAGTGAAAGTGGGGGCCATCGCCATAAGCGCCGTCGCCGGCGTACCACAGCATGTGTTTGCGAAGGGCATCATCCACCCGCGTGCGCTCCCAAGGTTCTCCCAAGGCGAAGAGCGCGGCTTCAACGCCTGCCGCAAACAAGAGCCAGTTATTCATGGGCGCCTTGAGCGGTCGGACGGCGCGCAGTGCTTCAGCCAACTGGGCGCGTAAAGTTGGGCCAATTTTTGCATTCAATTCCTGTGGCGCGCGGAGTACAGCCAGAGCGAGGAACCCGGCATCCACAAGGGTCTGACTGGTTGTGCCAAATTGCAGATAGTCCGGGGACTGAAGGTTCACACCGGCAGCGAGAGCCAGTCGCGTCATTGCAAGATAATCAGCGCGAAGTTCGCCTTCTTTGCCGGAGGCAGGACCGTGCTCGAGCCACGGCGCAACCCCAGACAGAGTGCGAGCGAATGCCTCGAGATGCGAGGTCTGCCCCCGGTTGGCTGCCCCCTCACGTGCTTTCTCTACGGGCATTGTGGCTCGCAGGCGGCCCTGGCTGAGTGCGCTCAACACGGGATGCGCCACTCGGCGCATCTGTTCGAGCCAAAACGAGCGGTCGCTGGAGAACTCGGAGGTTGTGGCAGTGGATGGAGCGGGAATGCCGGATGCCGAGGCCCGGCTTGAAAATACAGTTGCGAGTCCGGTTGCGAGTGTGGATTTGATCAGGTCGCGACGGAGCATGGCGAACACCTTTGAAGCTTGGGACAAACAGCGGGTTCGGGATACGCGTCCCGCAACCTCGCACCCCGATTATCCGCGCTCCTCGATGGGTATGTAAGGGGAGGGGTAGACAGGGCCAATATATTCGGCGCGCGGGCGAATAAGGCGGTTGTCGTCCAATTGCTCAATGACGTGAGCGGCCCAGCCGGCGATGCGGCTGATGGCGAAGATGGGCGTGTAGAGATCGATGTCAATGCCCAGAGTGGCGTATGTGGAGGCGGAATAGAAATCCACGTTGGCGTTGAGCTTCTTATCGGCGTTGATGTGAAGCTCGATGGCGCGGGACATCTGGTACCACTTGGGCACGCCGGCGTCTTTGCCCAGCTGCTCGCTCATCTTGCGCAGGTGCGTGGCGCGCGGGTCTTCTGTTTTATACACGCGGTGGCCGAAGCCGGAGATCTTCTGCTTGGCAGCCAGCATGCCTTTCACGTATTCCACGGGATCAGCGCCGGCTTGGTCGATGGCGTAAAGCAGGCGCATCACGCCCTCATTGGCGCCGCCATGGAGCGGGCCCTTGAGCGCGCCGATGGCACCTGTCACGGCGGAATGGATGTCTGCTAGTGTGGCGGCGATGACGCGGGCGGCAAAGGTAGAGGCATTCAATTCGTGATCGGCGTGCAAGACGAGTGCCAAATCCAGCGTGCGCGTTGCCGTCTCGGAAGGCTTCTCGCCGTTGAGCATCCACAGGAAGTTCCCGGCGTGGCTCAACGACCGGTCGGGCGGGACAATTTCTTTCCCTTTGCGAATCCGGTCGTAAATGGCAACGATCATTGCGATTTGCGCGGTAAGGTTGTAGGCCTTGCGCACATTGGCGTCGTGGGTGTTGTCTTTCTCGTCTGCGTCGTAAAAGCTCAGCGCGGAGACTGCAGTGCGCAGCACTTCCATGGGCGTGGCCGAAGTTGGAAACGAACGCAACATGTCCACAATTCCCTGATCGATTGAACGGGCAAGGGCAAGTTGCGTCTGGAACTCGCGCAATTCCAACTCGTTGGGCAGAATTCCATTCCAAAGAAGGTAGGTTGTCTCTTCAAAGCTCGAGTTCTCAGCCAATTCGTGAATGTCGATTCCGCGATAGGCCAGCACGCCCGCTTCTCCATCGATCCAGCAAATGCCGGAGTTTGCGGCAACAATTCCTTCCAGGCCCTTCCCAGCGACGGCGGTCGACATAACTATTGGATCTCCCTTGTGATGAATTCGTTACGTTTAAGGCGAATGCCCTGACCTTCTGTCCCTTTGATGAGATGTGTGCCCCTTGGAATCTCTTGGGGGCCATGGACGTTGATTGAGGGTCTGGCGCCTGAAAAAAGGAGTAAAGATGTTTATAACGTAGCGATTCGGTGGTTGTCACGGAGTGCGGGACAATGCACGCTAAAACGGGACAGCAAATCGATGCTGGATCAGGCCTAGGAGGCGGGGGCAGGGGTTCAGAAGGCGGCACCCTCTCGAATGTTCCCAGTTCATTTCGATACACTATCGACAGGGAATTTCGGTATATTGTGGACATTCCCCGGGTATCCACGCGGGGAGAACCCTCCAGTGTTGGATTTGAGGGTTGGACTTCCGTAAGGTACGTGAACGATTTCAGCGCGAGTTGGGCAGGAACGTTCCAGGAAAAAACTCCTGATCGCGGCGTCAAACAGGACAGGCGTCGCAAACACCAATGCGTGAGCCGTGCCGAGGGGCCCAGCAGAACGGGTCGCCGGACAGGCCGCCAGAGAGAAGAAGGGGAGACAAATGAGTGATGAAGTAGTAGAAGAACAAGTACCCAGAACGCATTCCGGCGCACTGCTTGGGGCCATCGGGGCTGCCTTGTTGCTGGCGATTGGCGGGCTGATATGGAGCTACACACTCAGCGGCAAGCTCACCAGTCAGCAGGCTGAATTGGCCGATGCCAAGCAGCAAAACGTGAACCTGAAAGCCTCACTGCGAGAGACCGACGCCCGTCTTGAAGTGGCCACCGATGAGTTGAAGACATCGTTGGGCCTGACACAGAAGCAGTTGGATACTCGCGCCGCGCAACTGGCTTCGCGGCAACTGCGCGAGGAAGCTAATGCGCAGCAGTTGGCCAGTGCTGAGAAGCAGACTGCCCAGCAGGTCACTGCCGTTTCCAGTGCGGTGACTGACGTGAAGACTGACGTGGGCGGGGTGAAGACCGACGTGGCCAAGACGCAGAGCGATCTGGCCGAGGCGGTGAGCCAGTTGACGTCGATGAAGGGGGATTTAAGCGGCCATAGCAGCTTGATCGCCCGAAATCACGATGAGTTGGAAGTCCTGAAGCACAAGGGCGACCACAACTTCTACGAGTTCACCCTGACCAAGGGCGCCAAGAAGCCTGTTGGCACAGTGAGCCTTGAGTTGAAGAAGGCCGACGCGAAGAGGAGCAAGTTCACGCTGGTCGTTTACTCCGACGACAAGGAGTATGAGAAGAGAGACAGGAATCTGAACGAGCCATTGCAGTTCTACAGTGGCAAGGATCCGGCGCTCTTCGAGATCGTTGTGAACTCGGTAGGGGCAAAGAACTCAACGATCAGCGGCTACCTGTCGACGCCAAAGAATGCGCCGGCGCCTGCTACTGCTGGTCAATAGAGGCTACTGATCGAGAACGGCAGAGTGGGGTGCGATCGTCAGGCTGGGCTTGTACTGGAACGAGAAGGTAAAGCTCAGGTCCTTGCGGGCATCCCACTGCTGTTTGGTGAGATGGAAGGCTGAGACGATCGTTCCCTCGACAGTTTGGCCAGGGTCAATGGTCGTGATGAGCGACAGCGCCTTGCCGTGTGGCACGGGCATCGACGGATAGGCGACATATACCCGATCGTAGTCGGCCGCAGTCGCCGCATAGCTAGAGTGAATCCCGTCATCCAGCGTGGCGTTGGTCATGATGTTGTGCAGGAAGAGCGGCTCCTTGCTCTGGTTGTGCAACTTGACCAAAGTGAAGACGTACACCTGATCCATCTCTTCTTTGGGCATCGGGGCGCCGTTGGCGTCAAACCCAGAGGATTCTGAGTGTTGCGCGTGCGCCCAAACCTGCTCGATCTCGCCGGTGGCGTCGGGCGGCTTTTGCCCTGCAAGCACGTAGATGGTGATCGCGATGGTGACGATCACGGCCGCAACAATGCTGGTCAGTATCAGGTGGCTTGAGCCCTTGGTCAATTCCTCGCCGCGGGCGGCATCGTCGAGTTCAGTGGAGTCCTGCTGCAAGAGGCTCATAGCGACCTTATCTTATTCCCATCGGGTGAAAACTGGCCATGAATTCGTTCGTTGCCACTGAAACCCGGAGGGACCTGTACCGATAATAGAGCATTTTTGCTCCTTCACGCTCTCGGCCGGAGTGCCGCAAGGAACTCCTCCGCCCCGAGCGTGTTCAGCACGTCCTGGTGGCCGAGCCAGGCGCGGCGGAGTTGGCGGAGACCGTAGTCCATCTTGCCCAGGTTTCGAGCGTCGTGAGAGTCAGAGTTCATGACGATCCGGCAGCCCGACTCCTTGGCCAGGCGGAGATCGCGGTCGTTCAGGTCGAGGCGCTCGGGGGCGGCGTTGTGTTCCACGGCTACGCCCAGTTCAGAGGCGCGGCGCAGCACATTGCCCATGTCCATTGCAAAGGGCTCGCGGCGCAGGAGCAATCGGCCGGTGGGATGGCCAAGAATCCGCACATTGGGATTCTCAATGGCTCGCAGCACGCGAGCGGTCATTTCCTCCCGGCTCTGCTCCAAGCGCGTATGGACGCTGGCGATGACTACGTCCATCTGGGCCAACACTTCGTCGTCCAGGTCGAGGGCTCCGTCGGCCAGGATGTCTACCTCAATGCCTGTAAAGACACGGATGCGGCCTTGCATCTGCTGATCCACTTCGCGGATGCGCTGAACATGCTCAAGCGCGCGCTTTTCGTCGAGGCCGTTCGTCATGGCCAGATTCTTGGAGTGGTCAGTGATGGCAATGTAATGGTAGCCGCAGGCAAGGGCCGCCTCGGCCATCTCGCGGATGGTGTTGTGGCCGTCGGTTGCCGTGGTATGCATGTGGACATCGCCGCGCAGGTCGGCCTTCTCAATCAGTTTTGGCAACGCATGACGGGCTGCGGCTTCGATCTCACCCAGGTTTTCGCGCAGCTCCGCCGGCATCCAATCCATGCCCAGGGCGGCGTAGATCTCCTCTTCGGTCGCGGCGGCCACTGTCGACTCGTCATCCAGCCGGGCGAGTGCCCATTCGCTCAGCGTGTAGCCCATTTTCAGGGCCCGCTGGCGCAGTGACACGTTATGCGCCTTGGAGCCGGTAAAGTATTGCAGGGCGGCCCCATAGGAGGCCGAGGGCAGCAGGCGCACATCCACCTGCAGGCCATTGGCGAGGTGGAAGCTCACTTTGTTCTCGCCCTTGGCGATGATGTCGTGAATGCCCGGATAGGCGGCCACGTGTTCCACAGCGGCGCCGGTGTTCTCAGGAGCGCAGGCGGGGCCCGTAAGCAGCAGGTCGAGGTCGCCGGCGGTTTCTCGGCCGCGGCGGAGGGAGCCGGCGGGCGTAACCTTATCAATTCCCGGAAAGGCCAGCAGGTAGGCTGAGATGCGCTGAGCCGCTTCCTCGGCAACGTCGATGCGGTAACGGCCCGCGCTGCGCCGGTAGTCGTCGATTCCTTTGCGCAGCTTGTCAATCTGTTTATCGCCCATGCGAGGCAGGCCAGCGAGGCGCCCCGCCTCAATGGCTTCGGCCAGTTGGTCAATACTGGCGATCCTGGCTGCATCCCAAAGCAGTGCTACGGTCTTGGGGCCCATGCCAGGCAGGTTCAAGAGTTCCAGAAGGCCGGCCCCGTACTTTGCCAGCAGTTCATCACGCAAGGGCAGCGTGCCGGTAGCAGCAATGGCCTGGAGGTTGGCGGCCATGCTCTTGCCGATGCCGGGAATCTCAAGCAGGCGCGCAGTTTCAGCCGCGGCCGCCATCAGGTCAACTGTTGTTTGTTCAGCGGCTTCGGCAGCGCGCCGATAGCTGCGGATGCGGAAGTTGTCGCCGCCGTCGATCTCAAGGAGATCAGCGGTCTGTGAAAGCAATCGAGCCATGGTGGGGTTATCCATCGCGTGAGCCTCCGCAAACAGTATCGGATAAGACAGGGAGAAGTGGACAGTGAATGGGGCAGCGAGATGGGCCACGCTCGGACAATGGTAGCCTCAAAGGTTATGGCGGAGTCGATGCAGGTTGATTTCCTGGTGATGGGTGCAGGCGTTGCCGGCCTTCGCGCAGCCATTGGACTGGCACGGTACGGCGATGTCCTGGTCGTGACCAAGGAGTCCCTCGGCGAGTCGAACACACACTATGCGCAAGGTGGAATCGCTGTGGCCATGGAGGGTGATCAGGACATTGCTCTCCATCTTGAAGACACCATCAATGCGGGGGATGGAATCGTTTATCGGCCAGCGGCCGAGGCGCTGGTGGCCGAGGGCCCGGTTCGCGTGGCCGAGCTGATCGAGTGGGGTGCGGCTTTCGATACTCGGTCTGGCGAGCTGCTGCGCACGCGTGAAGGGGCACACTCCCTGCCTCGCATTCTCCATGCAAACGGCGATGCTACAGGAGCCGAGATCAGCCGCTCCTTGGTAGCCTTTGCCCGCGCGCGCAAGCGCATCCGGTTTGCCGAGTGGACGATGGTGGCGGCCCTGGAGGTAGCAGACGGGCGCGTGATTGGAGCGGACCTGGCCAGTGCCAATGTCGATGGTTCCGAATGGGTCACTGATCGCGTCAGCGCCCGCGCCGTGCTGATTGCAGCCGGTGGCGCCGGGCAGGTTTATTCGGACACGACCAACCCTGCCGTAGCCACGGGAGATGGGATTGCTATCGCCGCGGAGGCTGGCTCGGAGATGGCGGACATGGAGTTCTACCAGTTTCACCCGACGGCTTTATCGATTCCTGGCGTGCCTCGATTTCTGATTTCAGAGGCACTGCGCGGCGAGGGAGCAATTCTGTTGAATGAACGGGGCGAGCGCTTCATGCAGCGCTACCACCCATTGCTGGAGCTCGCTCCACGCGATGTTGTGGCTCGGGCGATTGCTCGTGAGGGGAGGGGCGAGAATCCCGAGGAGGCAAGGCCGGTGTTTCTCGACATGCGGCACATCAAGAACATCGCGCTGCATGACAGGTTTCCCGGCATCAGCGCTTTCCTGGCCAGGCACGGGCTCGACCTGGCGCACGACCTGATTCCTGTTCGCCCCGCGGCACATTACCTGATGGGCGGTATTCGGACCGACCTGTCTGGTCGCACCAGCTTGCCGGGGCTCTATGCTGCGGGCGAGGCGGCATGCACAGGCGTTCACGGTGCTAACCGGCTGGCTTCGAACTCGCTGTTGGAAGGTTTGGTGTTTGGTGCGCGAGCTGCACAGGCGATGCTGGGTGACGACTTGCAGTTCATTGCCCGGGGAGATGCGGCAGAGAAGCATGTTCCGTTATCGAGAGTAGAGGCGGAGTTCGTTGAGGAGCAGATTGCCGGCCTGCAACGAGCCATGTGGTCCTACGCCGGGCTGCTTCGGGATGAATCCACGTTGCGGGCGGTCTCTTCCGTTCACATTGCCTGTGCAAGCGGTCTGGCCGAGTTGGCGGAGAAGGGGAAGGGAGGCCGTCGGCTCTCTGAAGCGCAGGCCATGTGCCGTGTCGCCTACGCTATTTTGCGTTCGGCATTGGCCCGTACCGAGAGCCGTGGTGCCCACTTCCGAACCGACTATCCCAAACACGACGAGCGCTTCGAGAGGCACTCGGTTCTGCGAGGCGATGGCCAGATTGTTTTTGAGGGGTGGTAGTTCCTCAGCGATCCGAACCTTGAGACGGATCCGTGTTCTCAGGTCGCTGGGCTCAGCTGTCGACCAACCACGAAACTAACGCACACGTGGTCAAGATGGTGCCCATGACTGCGAGCGAATCGAGGATTGGCACGTCTATCCAGCGCGCCACGAGCATTTTCAGTGCCACAAAGCCAAGCATGGCTCCAAGCCCATAGTGGAGATAGCGGAAACGGTCGAGCAGATCGGCCAGCGCGAAGTAAAGCGCGCGCAGTCCCAGCACCGCTGCAATGTTCGAGGTGTACACCACAAAGGGATTGTGCGAGATGGCAAGCACTGCGGGAATCGAGTCTGTGGCAAAGATGACGTCTGTGACCTCGACAGCCAGGATCACTGGCAACAGCGAGCCCTTGGCCGGCTGGAGCCTTCGAATCCATTCAGGAATGGCAGCTTTGGCCGAGCCGCCACTCGCCAGGCGCCAGGCTGCGTAGAGAAGAAAAAGACCGAAGATCCATGTGATCCAGTCGAATCGTTTTAAAAGTGAGATGCCGGCGATAATGAAGAGCGCACGCAGTACCACCGCGCCCAGCACGCCCCAGAGCAAAGCGCTGTGCTGTCTTTTCTGGCTGATCTGGAAGCCCTGAAAGATGACCAGGAAGACGAAGAGATTGTCCACGCTGAGCGAGGTTTCAATGGCATAGCCGCCTACCCATTCAAGCGCCGGCTGCCGGCCTTGAGTTTCGGCGATCCAGACCGCAAAAGAGGCTGCAGCCAACACGAATCCCGCCGTTGCCAGCCACGCAAAAGTCTGGGTGTGGCGCGTTTCGCGGCGATGGCCCGGGAGGAGGGAATCCACCAGCAGCAGCGCAGCTACTACAGCGTGAAACCCCAGCCACCACGTCCAGGATGCGCCGGCAATCATTTCTGGATGGTATAGGAAGGCAGCTCCTAGCTTCTAGCTCAAGGCCGCTCCCTTGACACGTTGATATCGAGGAGCGAGCAGCTCAAGGCAGCCTTTTCATCGGGAGTTGATGAGCCGGATTGTTTCCAGAAACACATCGCCGTCGATGGTGAGACTGCGGGCGGTGATCTTGTCCATGGTGTCCTGGTAGGTGTGGTGGTAGCTGTTGTTGGGGCCGTAGTCCAGGTCGATCACGTCGATGGAGGGCACGCCGCGCGTGACAAATGCCATATGATCGTCGTCGACTGGGCCTTCTGTTTGGAAGAAGAATCGATCGTAGCCAAACCTCTTTGCGGCTTGCGTCATGAGCGAGACCAGCCAATCGGTAGAACGGGATTCGCGCTGAATGTCGAGGTCCTTGTCGCCGATCATGTCGGCAAGGATGAATGCCTTGATGCGGCCGAGGATTCCATCCCTGCCCCAGCGCGCCGCCAGGTGCCGGCTTCCGTACGTCGAGTCAGAATCGGACCAGCTCTTGATCGCCTCCTCGCCGTCGAAGAAGACCAGCCACACGGAGTAGTCCTCAAGAATCTTGGTGTGCGCCGATTCCGCGCGCAACTGGTCGGCGATGGCCAAGAGCAGCCCAGTCGTGGAACCGCCGTCGTTGGCGCCCACAAAGTTGATGTTGCGCAGCCAGTAGTTGGTTTCGTAATGCGTGCCGAGGACGATCACACCGTCCTTCTTGCCGGGGAAGCGCACGATGAAATTGCGCATAGCGACTGGACCGATGGGAGTGTTGGCCGTGAATGTGTCTTCTTCAACCTGATCATGCTTGAACTGGTCGCGCAGGAAGGCTTCAGCTTTGAGATGTCCCGGACTGGTGGGCCATCGCGGGCCGATGGCGACGAACTGGCGTGCGTATTCGAGAGCCTTGGCGCCGTTGAAATGCGTTTGCGCAGTAACTGCCATAGGTGCCAGCAAGATCAACGCGGGCGCAAGCCTCTTCCAAAGTGAGGGGAAGGGCGCGATCATTTTGCTGCTTCCTTGGCTAGCTTGGCCTTGCGCCGCGATGGATGGACCCACCAGGCCACGCCAATGCCGATCAGATACAACGCCAGCATGGGTATTGCATAGATGCACATCGTCCATGGGTCGGGGCTGGGGCAAATGCAGGCCGCCACGAGAAAGACGATCAAGACCGCGTAGCGCATGTTCTTCAACAGGAACTTTGGGCTCACGATGCCGAACAGAGCCAGGAAGAAGATGAGGATCGGCATCTCAAAGCTGATGCCCAGGCCCAGAATGATCGAAAGGAAGAAGCTGCTGTACTCATCGATGGTGACCATGGGGGTGAAGTTCTTGCCGAAATCCACAATCAGGATTTTGAGCGCGCCGGGTAGAACGTAGTAGTAGCCGAAGGCGGCGCCTCCCAGGAATAGCCCAACCGTGGCCAGCATGAAGGGGACGACGAACCGGCGTTCCTTCTGGTAGAGCCCCGGTGCAATGAACAGCCAAACCTGAAAAAGAATGAAGGGCGATGCCAGAATCGCTCCCCCAACGAGCGAGACCTGCAGTTGCAGGTTCAACGGATCCATGGGGTGGGTAAAGACCAGCGTCTTGCCGATGTGGGTGAGGGGCGCCTGAATGAAGTTGACCAGCCGGTCGCGAAGAAACCAGCAGCAGAAAAAACCAACCGCAAGGTAGATGGCGGAGTGGACGATGCGCTTGCGCAACTCGTCCAGATGCTCCATCAGGCTCATTCCGGGCAGTTCAGCGCGCTGGGTAACGGCTTCTCGTGCCTTGCCGATTGCGTCCGCGGGATCAACCATGGTGGGCCGCTTGCTCCGGTGCTGGGATGGGGTCTGCGCTGGCTTGTTCAGTCTCGTCTGCGTGCGCATCGTCAGCAATCGCGATTATGGAGGGATCCGGTGTCCGGCTGAAATCGAGACTCGCCTGAGCGCCTGCTTCTGCGTCGGTCTGATCCGGGGTTTGGTCAAGCACAGGGTGACTGGTCGGCTTCGCCGCCGGAACCTGCTCGCCGGTGGAAGGCGGTCGAATGAGGGGATGCGTCTCCTCGGACAAGTCTGCGACTGAAGCTTCAGGCTCTGTCAGCGAGGGGGACTGAGTCTGTTCAGGGTATTCGCTCTCCATGACCGAAGTGGCGGATGGAGCGGCCGCTTCAAGGGTCACGGTAGGCGCCGGAGCAGCGAGAAGCAGAGCCGCCACACGCTCCTCTTCCTTCTTGCGGCGATCGGCATCCTCGGCATTCCGCAACTCTTCCTCCATCTGGTACTTGAAGTCGTTCGAGGCTTTGCGGAACTCGTACATCAGCTTGCCGATCTGGCGACCGATCTGCGGCAGGCGCCGCGGTCCGAAGACCACGAGTGCAAGTACCATCAGTATCAGCGAGTCGGCCATGCCCAGGCTGCCCAGTTCAATTGTCGGCGGAGTCACCATCGAGAACAATGATATCTGAGCGGAACCAGAGTCACCCTACCGAGTAGAGACTCGGGTAGAGTCGCCGCTCACTAAAGGCCGAGTGGACTTGACTTCGGCGAATCCTGGCTGCCGTTGCACTGGTTCCGCTTTGCCTGCCGAACGCGCTCGCCAACCTTGCGCATGAGCCTTATACCGCGCTGGCTCTTGTCCCAGCTTATTCAGCTCTTGGGCTGCAAACCGGTGCTGCTTTACAATTGAAGGTATTGGAGCTGTTCCTGCAGGACTGGATTCTATGGAACCCACCCGATGCAGCGCGCGGCCAATGATAGAGGGGCTGCAACAACCCCGTGGATGGGGACGACCTGAAAGATGCGGCGAAGGGGCCGGGTTGTTCAGGACTGTCAGTGCATCCGCTGCAGCCATGATTGCTTTCAACATCTCCGTCCAGTGCCTGCAAGTGGATTGATGGGTGAGCTGGGCTGAAGGCGGACTCGAGTGAACCTGGTTCTTGACGACTTAACGGCGGCCTCGCCGGAGGCTTGCAGCAGTTGCAGTCTTGAAAACTACCTGACGCTTCCTGATCACACCATGGACCAGCGCATTGCAATAGCGCGCGCCAAACTAGGCGCCACCACCATCTTGTTGGGCCATCACTACCAACGCGACGAAGTGATTCGGTTTGCCGATTTTACCGGTGATAGCTACAAGCTCTCGCGAATCGCCTCGGAGACCCATGCGGATTACATCGTTTTTTGCGGTGTGCACTTTATGGCTGAGAGCGCCGACATTCTGGGTCGCGATGGCCAGCAGGTGATCCTGCCCGACTTGAACGCCGGCTGCTCCATGGCCGACATGGCCGAAATCTCCCAAGTTGAAGCCTGCTGGGAGGTGATCGAGCGCCTTGGCCTGGCAGCAGACACCATTCCCCTGACTTACATGAATTCAACCGCAGCCATCAAGGCATTCTGTGGGGAGCGCGGTGGACTGGTTTGCACGTCGTCAAATGCGCGCGCGGCCTTTGAGTGGGCCTTTGCACGTGGCAAGCGGATTCTCTTCCTGCCTGACCAGCACCTGGGCCGCAACACTGCCTATGCCATGGGCATTCGACTGGAGGAAATGGTGGTTTGGGACCCGTGGGCTCTGCAGATCGGTCAAGTTCAGGGAGGCCAGACCAAGGAAAGGCTTGCTGCGAGCCGCGTTCTCTTGTGGAAGGGACACTGCGCGGTACATCAGCGCTTTCTGCCCGGCCATGTCGACCAGGTGCGGGCCAAGTACCCCGGCATCCAAGTGATCGTTCACCCGGAATGCCGCTGGGAAGTTTGCCAAAAGGCTGACGCGCTAGGTTCAACTGACCGGCTCATTGCTCTGGTAGACCAGGCGCCGTCAGGCTCAATGTTCGCCGTCGGCACTGAGATTCACCTGGTCAACCGCATGGCCCGGCGCTTTGCGCAGCAGGGCAAGCGCGTGATCACCCTCGACGACACCGGCTGCCTTTGCACCACGATGTATCGCATCAGTCCGCAGCACCTGGCATGGGCGCTGGAGAATCTGGTCGAGGGACGAGTCGTCAACCGCATTCAAGTACGCATGCGCGTGAAGCACTGGGCGAAGGTGGCGCTGGACCGGATGCTGGAAGTGGGTTAAGGCAGCGAATAGGGAGCCGTGCACAGCTGACAGCTCGTAGCCGGACTATTGTTCCTCCAGCGGCTCGGTGAATTTGATCTGATTTCCGAAATCATCTATGACGCGGAATTCACGATTTCCCATGGCTTGAGCATGATTTCCTGAGTCACCTGGGCGCCGCTTTGCTTCAATTCGTCGAAGAGTGCCTCAATTTCCGTGGTGAAGATATGAATTCCAACAGGTGAATGACTTCTGGTTTCGTCCTGGATAAGGTGAACGGCAACATCGCCTCGTTCGACGATCGCGTAGTCGCCGTGAGGCATCAGCATTGCAACGCTAAACCCAAGCTTTTCTTGGTAATGCTGAAGGGCCTTGGGTAGATCTGCGACGGGAAGTTCAGGTACAATCCGAGTGAGCTGCGCCATCGATAAACCCCTTGTCAGAGGCGTGCGAAACTGGGCGAGGGCCAGATTAGCACAGAGCTGCTCCGCATGGTCGGGCAAGAGGATTGCCGTCGTTCGGAACCATCCGGATTCCTCGACTTAGCTGACTTCTGTACCCTGTTCTCCACTCCCTCTCGATTGCGTTTTGTCGTATCGTGTATGCAGGGAATCCCATGAAGACCTTCACTCTGGAAGAAGCTCAATCTTTGTTGCCGGTGCTGGAATCTCTTCTCAAGCGTGCGATCGAGGGCCGCCAGGCGGCTGAAGCGGTCGAGGCGAATCTGACTGATCTGTCTCGGCGGATCTATCTCTCCGGAGGCATGCGTGTGGATGGAGCCAGCGTGGCCAAGCAGCGTGCGGAGATCGGGGGGCACCTGCAGCGTGTCCGTGAGAGCCTGGCCGAAATCGATGCCATCGGAGTTCAGGTCAAGGATATCGAAGGCGGCCTCCTCGACTTCCCTTGCCGCGTCGATGATCAGGTCGTGCTGCTTTGCTGGCGCATGGGTGAGTCCACGATCGAGCACTGGCACACCATCGACTCCGGCTTTCAGGGTCGCCAGCCCGTGGACGAGCGTTTTCGTCGCCGTTCCGCCTCCGGTGGCCGTCTCAACTAAGGCGCCGTGAGCTCGCCTTCCTTTTGAGCACCCAAGCCCATGTATTTCACTGAGAACGAAGTTCGCGCGGTCCTCACGTATTCCTCGCTCATTCCAGCGATCCGTGCAGCGTTGATCGACTACTCCGCCGGGTTGGTGGAGCAGCCTGCCCGAACCATCCTCCGCGCGGGCAATGCAGAAGGCTTCCGCGATGGCTGGTTCGCCGTCATGCCCGTGATTGCCGGCGACGTGATGGGCGTGAAGACAGTCACGTTCTTTGCTGGCAACGCCGAATTTGGGCTGCACACCCACATGGCAGTCGTCGAATTGCTGCTTCGCGCAACTGGAGAACCGCTGGCGATCATGGATGGCAGGGTGATTACCGAGATGCGCACGGCTGCCGTCTCGGCTGTGGCCCTCGCCGCGCTTGCCCCGCTGGCAACCGCCAGCCTGGGTATCCTGGGCTCAGGAGTGCAGGCCCGCTCGCACATTCAGGCTCTGCGGCAGGTCCGGCCTGCGATTCAAGACATCCGCATCTGGAGCCGCAACCCCGCCAACGCAGAGCGCCTTGCTGCAGAGACTGGTGGCGGCGCCCGTGCAGTGGCGATCGAAGAGGCGGCGGCGGCAGACGTGGTTGTGACTGCAACTGCCTCTCCTGAACCGGTTCTCCAGGGCCGATGGCTGGCATCCCACGCGGTGGTGCTGGCCGTGGGAGCCACGGGGGCCAGCCTACGGGAGCTGGACGATGAGGCAATACTCGGCAGCTACGTGGTGGCGGAGTCCCGCTCGTGTGTCGAGCGCGAGTCGGGAGACGTCATTTTGTCGGGCGCCAGGGTTGAGAGCGAGATTGGCCAGATTCTGGCTGGTTTGGCGTCGGCTCCCATTGGCCAGCGCATTGTATTCAAGTCTGTTGGAATGGCCATTGAAGACCTGACTGCCGCAAAACTGGTTTGGCAGCTGATGCAGAAAAATCAGCGCTGAGCGAATAACTGCCAGGGTTCGTCTCTAGGTCAAGCGACTGTTGCAGCGGGCTCAGGCCTCCGCAAAAGCGTTACTCTGAGAGAGGCATCGGGGGAGCCGCGATGATGATCACAGGTTGGACACGAGTGGTTCCAGGGGCTGCGCTGCTCCGGGGTGGTTTTCTTTGGGCTAGTCTTCTGGGGGTTGGTTTTCTGGCGGGATGCGGAGATTTCTGGCAGGCCCCCAGCAGCACCACAACCACGACGCCCACTGGCGCATCCAGCGGAGTCTTTTACGTCCTGAACCAGCAAACGGCCCAGATTGCCGGTTACTCCGTCGTCTCCGGAACGCTGACCCCGGTCAGCGGGAGCCCATACACATTGCCTGGATCTGCCGAGCCCCTTGCCATTGCAATAGCGCCCAATGGCACGTTTCTCTACGTGAGTACGGCTCTCGACGGCATTTACCTTTACACCACTGGCTCAGGAGGTGCGCTGACACTGGGAAACAGCTCCTCGGCAATCTCCGCCGACCTGGCTACCTCAATGCAAGTGGACGCAACCAACCAGTGGCTCGTGGAGGCAGGCCCCAACCAGGCAATATTGCATGCGATTGCCATCAGTTCCAGTACTGGCCTGGCCACTTCAAAGACCGAGCAGACGGTTCCGCTGCCTGCCACAACCATTCATCAGCTCACCATCTCGCCTGACAACACACACATCTTCGTGGCGCTTGGCGCCAGCGGAACCGAGGAAGCCATCTTTGCCGCAGGAAATGCCACGCCATTCGGAAACACGGCAAATATTCCGGTGGTCAATGCGGCCGGGGCCGCTGTTTCAGTGGCTGTGGACCCCCAGAACCGGCTGATCTACGTGGGAGAAACTGCGGCAACCTCCGGCACCAACTCGGGTGGCCTGCGAGCGTTCAATTACAACACGCTGGCAGAGGTCACGGGTTCACCCTACGCGACGGCAGGACTCGCCCCCTATGCCATCTTGCCGGAAGCAAAGGGCAATTATGTGTATGTCGCCAACCGAACTGTGAGCGGCAGTTCCTCAGGAAATATCGCAGGATTCTCTTTCACGTCCACTGGTACTGTTTATTCGCTGACTGCCCTGGCAAATCCGGTGGCCACCGGGGTGACTCCTGTCAGCTTGGCAGAAGACAGCCTGGACACGTTTCTACTTGTGGTCGATTCAGGCGGCGACCCCGATCTCGAGGTCTACACAATGAGTAGTGGCGCGCTTACTTCTGCCATCACTTCCGCCACGGGAACCGACCCGGTCCAAGCCGGCGCAATTGCTGGTGCGCCGTAAAGCAAGGACCTTGACCTCTGATGTTTGTACCCGCTTCTCTGCTATCCTCAAGAGGATCGCCACCGGCTGTGCTCACGCCATTGCAAATCTTTTTCGTCTCTCCCCCAAGGCGCCTCGGAGCCGCCGGATCTTCGTGGTTCCTCTTTTTTTTGCTTTTCGGTGCCTGCGGATGCAGCCGGTTCCGTCCTCCGCAGCACGAAACTGTCTATGTCTCCGCTCGCCAGATGTACCTTCATGACCGGGTAGCCGCGGTTTCAAACAGGGTGGCTGAGGTGGTTAATGGCCAGCCGCTCGAGATCCTCGAGCACGGCAGACGATTCCTGAAGGTGAAAACTCAAAAAAACGAGATTGGCTGGATCGAGGAACACGCAGTGATCGACAGCAAGATTTACGGCGCGTTTACCGACCTTGCCAGCAAGCACAAAGACGATCCCGTGGTGGCCACCGCGACTCTTCGTGACGATCTTTATCTGCATGTCCTTCCGGGTCGCGAAACGGAGCACTTTTATCTGCTTGCCGGCAACGCCAAGGTCCAACTGCTGGCACGGGCATCGGTTCCCAAGACGGCAGCACCGGCTACGGGACCGGTTGCGAAGCCTGCAGCGCCCAAACCGGGCAGCAAACCGGGATCTTCTGCTCAAAGCCCATCCATCCCGAAAGTCAACGCTCCTCGGGCTGCGCCTCCAGTTGCCGCATCCACAGCTGCGCCTCCGCCAATCGTGATGGAGGACTGGTGGCTGGTTCGGGACGCAGCCGGACACGCCGGATGGATGCTCGCCACCCGCCTCGATGTGGATGTGCCAGATTCGGTTGGCGTATATGCGGAAGGTCAGCGCATGGTCGGCGCCTACATTCTGACAAAGATCAAAGACCCTGAAGCTGACACACCGGATCACGAAGTTCCCGAGTACGTTACCGTTCTCAGCCCACCAGGGGTGGGTGAGCCGTTCGATTTCGACCAGGTGCGCGTTTTTACGTGGAGCCTGAAGCGCCATCGCTATGAGACGGCCTTCCGGATTCATCCCATTCAAGGCTATTTGCCGGTGCAGACGGGATTCCAGCCCGGCCCCACTGGCAACGTGCCCGTCTTCAGCTTCCAGATTGCAGGCAGCCCGAACCTCAATGTCGATCCGGCTACGGGGATGGCCCACCCGGCTTCGATGCGCACGATCCACTACATGATGAACGACACGCTGGTGAAGCGCATTGGACCCGACATGGGGCCTATTCCTGTTGGGCATCTCGAGAGCGATAAACCGAAGGCTGCGAAGACGGGGAAGAAGAATCACAAATGAAATCCCGAGGGCAGGTCGGCCTCCATCCGGATCCAATCATCTGATTCGCGTTCCTTTAAACACTGTCACTAAAGACCCAGGCGTAAGAAATGCGGAGTCTGGTTCCTTTTTTAAAGCTTGCGCTAACTCGGCGCCGAAGACCCGAGCGGCATCTCCTGAGAAACTAGCTCGCGTCGCCTCCCAAACATTCCATCGCGGATGCTGGACCTCATATTCGAGACAACTGCCGTTCTTTTGAGCCGCATAACCCCAATAATGCTCCGTAATGAAATGGCTTAGCGAGTTCTCGTCGGGGAGGAAGTTGGTTCCTTGAGTTTCAATTCTGATGGAACATCGCTCCGCTTCCGAACCCCAAGCATATTCGGCTTCAGCGATCTCTTCATTGGTCCGGGTTTCAATTCGATGGGACATGGGTACGCATGAATAGTTCTCATTGAACGCAATTCTCGCGATGGTTGCTATCGCGGAGCGCGGGACAAGCTCTCGGATAAACGCGACGCCTCGCTTGGCTGCTCGCTTCACATAGAACCGAAGGTTGACTTCTTCAAATGACTGGTGAAACGGCACCGACAGACCGAACATGCGGGTTCGATTGAATTCAAAGCCTACGAGGCTCAAGTAGGTCTTTCCGTCGAATGTATCGAGTTCAGTACCTCGGGGAACAAACTGTTGAAGCAGCGTGGAATCTACTGCATAGTTGAGCATCAGAACGTTGCTCCATTCAGCAGTCAGAAACTTGCTCTGGCGATTCATGGTCATCACCTGTTGTGCGTCCAGACGGCCTGGTACTCGAGACATCAAGACGAAGCTGGGCGTGCGGTCCCGGTCATCCGCGCCGACGCAACTCCAGTTCAACCACGCGCTGCATCTCTGCTTCTGGAGCGGGCTTGCCGGTCCAGATTTCGAACTGGCGTGCGCCCTGCTGTGCAAACATTTCAAGTCCACTCACGACAGCGATTCCGCGCGATTTCGCCAGCTTGAGCAGTGGCGTCTCCAGCGGGTTGTATACCATGTCGAAGACCAGCCTGGCGTTGAGTTCGTTCTCCGCAATGGGCAGCGCATCCTTGGTTCCTGCCATGCCGCAGGGCGTGGTGTTGATGAGCACGTCAAAGCGATTCTTTGCGAGCAACTCATGCTTGAGCGATTTGGCCTTGGCTGACCGGGCGAGGGCCACTGCCGTTTCATGGGTACGATTCACCACAAAGACCTCTGCTCCCTGCTCGACCAGACCAAACACGGCCGCCCGCGCCGCGCCGCCCGCACCCAGCACCGCGATTCTTGCGCCCTTGAGCCGCAGGCGTTTTTCCAGCGGCCTGACGACTCCGGCTACGTCTGTATTGAAGCCGTAGAGCTTGCCGTCCGCTCCGGTGCGCAGCGTGTTGCAGGCGCCAATGCGGCTGGTGAGCGGGTCCATATTCGCCAGGTACGGGAGCACTTCCTGCTTCAGCGGCATGGTCACTGCCACGCCACTCAGCGGCAGTTCACGCACCAGTGTAAGCAAGTCAGCAAGTGCGCGGGTCTTGAGTGGCAGCAGGATGGCATTCACGTTTTCGCGGCGGAAAGCTGCATTCTGCATCAGCGGAGAAAGCGAGTGGGCGATCGGGTTGCCGGCTACGCCAAAGATCCTTGTAGCCTGGTCAAGATGTTCAAGGCGATAGAGGTCGTTGAGCGTCCCGGCGGTGACCTGGCCTGGCGCTGTGGCGGACCCATTGGAAAACGATGCAAATGTAAACACGCCTCCGGCTCTGGGCCCCAGCACACGGCTGACAAGTCCCTCCTCGCCCATGGCGATGCCCACCACCTGCGCCGACACGGATCGGTCTTCAATCAGCCGCAGAACGGCCAGGTTGTCGGCCAGGGTTCGTGCCGTCGAAACCACTTTGACAAAATCCGGCTGAAACACCTGGATCCGATTAGCCGCCTGGTCCAGGCTCTTGGTGCGAGTAAAGTCGTGGAAGCTGATCAGCAGCGCTGCACCCGCAGCGCGGAGACCGGCGCGGAACTGGTCGAGCTTCTTTGGCGCTGCTTCCTCGGCAGATTCGACTTCAAGATCGACAATCTGGCAACCTGCCTCCGCGGCGGAAAGCAATACCCCGAACTCCGCAGTGAGAGACTGCGCCAGGAGGCCGCCAAACTGTTTTCGCCGACAGGTGGCGACGGCGATCACATCCCGATGGGCGGACATAAAGTCATTCAATTTGGGCAGGGCAGCAGCCGGCTTTGCCAGCGAATCCAGGCGAAACTCGATGAATCGAGAGTCTTTAAGCGCAGCTTCCGCCCGTTCTACCAGTTCCGTTGCTGTACTGGCCTGGATGGCAACACACAACTTTCCGAGCCGCAGTCGAGGGCTGGCCGGGACTAGGGGCGGCATTGGCATTGCAACGGCCGGGATTGAGGCTCCACGAACCATAGCGATCAATTGACGCATCTTAGAAGGGTTCTGTTATAGATGCAACAGTGGATTGCGGCAAGTAACGAATATCTAACCTGAATGGTGGGACCGGCTGTCCCTAAACGCGCTCTGGTATGGCAACCTAGAAGATCGAAGGAGTTTGCGCCACATGCCTGCTGAGAATTCCGCCTCCCTTGCGCCCGCCGCCGAAGAACTGCACGCCTGGGATGCGGGCGGAGCCACATCCGCAGAAGCACTGGAAGCCTGGGTGGCGGCGCGCCTTGCCGCCCACGAGGCCGGTCTGGCCGCCTTATTGGCTGTGGAGGGCCCTCGCACCCCGGAAAACTCGCTGCGTCTGTATGACGCTGCTATTAATCAACTTAACCTGGCAGGGGCGCAGGCTGGCGTGCTCAATTCCGTAGCTGCCGACAAGGCGGTGCGCGACCAGGCCCAACAAGAAGCTCAGCGGGTGGCCATGGCCGCCAGCGCTCTCAGCCTCAACCGGCAGGTATACGACGCGTTGGTTGCCATGGATGTTTCGGGCGCCAGCCCCGCGACCCAGCATTTCGTTCAGCGTACCCTCCTCAGCTACCGGCTGGCTGGCGTGAACAAAGACCAGGCCACGCGCGACCACCTGCAATCCCTGCACGAGAAGGCGACCCACCTTTCGCTCGACTTCAGCCGCAATATCCAGGAGGGCGGCAAGACCATTGAGGCCACGGCCGCCGAACTCGATGGCCTTCCCGCCGATTACCTCGCCCGCCACCAGCCGAACACTGAGGGCAGGATCACCATTTCGACCGACCAGCCCGACATGCAGCCGGTGATGACTTTTGCCACCAGCGGCGTTCTCCGCGAGCGCATGTTCCTGGCCTACAATACGCGCGCATACCCGGCCAACAAGCAAATCCTGATGGACTTGCTGGCCACGCGCCAGGAGATCGCTACGGTCCTTGGCTTCCGCAGTTGGGCCGACCTGGCAACTGCCGACCAGATGATGGGTTCGGGGGCCAACGTGCGCACCTTCCTGGCCAAGCTCGACGATGCCAGCCTTGAGGGCGCCCGCCGTGAGCACGAACTCATCCTTAGCTTCGCCCGGGCGGGGCAGCCCGAACTGGCGGCTATTGACATCACCAGCCGCGCGTATTGGTACGAACAGTTTCGGCGTTCTGCATTTGATTTCGATTCACAATCGGTCCGACCTTACTTTCCCTATGCGCAAGTTGAGGCGGGCGTGCTGCAGACGGCAGCGCGGCTCTTCAAAATCGAGTTCCTTCGTTCCACTGCAACCGGATGGCATGCTGATGTCTCGGTTTTCGACGTGATTGAGGACGGAAAGGCGGTGGGCCGCTTCTACCTCGACATGCACCCTCGTGAGGGCAAGGACAAGTGGTTCTCCGCTGCACCCATCGTCACCGGTGTGCGCGACCGCTCATTGCCTGAGGCCGCGCTTATCTGCAACTTTCCCAAGGGTGACGAAAATGACCCCGGTCTGCTGCAGTACAACGACGTGGTCACTTATTTCCATGAGTTTGGCCACCTGATGCATGCCATCCTGGGCGGACAGACGGAATGGGCGGGGCTATCTGGGTTTGCAACAGAGGGCGACTTCATTGAGGTTCCATCTCAGATGCTCGAGGAGTTCTTCCGCGACGAAAAGCTGCTGCAGGCGTTTGCCAAGCACTTCCAGACCGGCGAAATCCTCCCCGTGGAGACAATCAGGAAGATGAAACTTGCCGGAGCGTTTGGCCGCGCCGACTGGGTCCGGTCGCAGCTCTATTACACAACGCTTTCGCTCGACCTGCACGATCAGGACCCTGCCGCACTCGACCTCGACGACACTACGAAGCGCCTCTATGAAAGTCTGCAGCCATGGACATGGTTTGAGGGCAACCGCATGTACGCCAGCTTCGGCCACCTCACCGGCTACTCTTCGAATTACTACACCTATGCGTTCGATAAGGTGATCGCACTGGACTTCTTCGGTCAATTCGATCCCGCAGACTTGCTTGGCTGTGACGCCGGCAGCCGCTATCGCAAGACAGTGCTGGAGCAGGGTGGGTCGAAGCCCGGGCGCCAAATGGTACGCGATTTCCTGGGCCGCGACGAGGAGTTCCAGGCGTTCTCAAGCTGGCTGAACGAAGAGTTTGAGAGTGAAGCTGCACTTGCCCGGTTTTAGAGCAGATTTCTTTTCCGGCTTATGTTCCTACTGGGGCCGTCGATAGTCTCCTGCAGGCAAGCCTTTCGGGGGAAGCGGATGCGTGCGCGAATCGGATAGGAACAGACCGGACATGACCAAGATGATCTGGAATGAAGCAATGAAAGTTGGAGTCGAAGAACTCGACGAAGATCACGTAAAGCTCGTCGCCTTGTTAAACGAGGTGGCGGATGCCATTGCGACCAGCCAAGGCAGGGACACGGTGAATGAGATCCTCGGGCGACTCATGGAATCCATGAAAGCTCATTTCGCAAGGGAAGAGGATTTCCTGGTCAAGTCCGGCTATCCGGGTGCCGCTGAACACCAAAGCGAGCACGATCAGATACTGAGGCCCGCCTTGGAATTGCAGGCACGCTTTAGAAACGATGGTTCCCCAATGATTTCGGTCGAGCTTGTGAGCACCCTGCAGTGTTGGCTCGACAATCGCATTCAAGGCGCAGACATGCAATACGGTCCTCGCCTGAACACTA